>Ga0209398_1001381_pt1 | contig 12522 bp, 8 predicted proteins | sample AshMeaBigSpring_FD_184125 | JGI IMG/M metagenome (GOLD analysis project Ga0209398, IMG submission 184125) | Groundwater microbial communities from Big Spring, Nevada to study Microbial Dark Matter (Phase II) - Ash Meadows Big Spring (SPAdes)... | ecosystem: Environmental > Aquatic > Deep... | reverse complement strand
CGTACACACACTGGGCGCGCGACGGCCGCCTGCCGCTGCGATTGATCCTGCATGACGTGGCGGTCGTCTCGCAGCAGGCCTCACTCGAACCCCCCGGCACAATTACCGCGGTCGATAATCGGCTCCAGGTTCATTGCGGCCAGGGCCAACTCGCACTGCTCCAGCTGCAGCCGTCCGGGAAGCGGGTGCTGGCTGCGGGACAGTTCCTGCGCGGCTATCCGCTGCGGGTGGGCGACCGACTGTCTTAGACGAGTCGCCAGCGGCCGCGGAACTTGGCCCGGTGTCCGGACGACCGACTCATCCGAGTCCTCTCGCGGCCGAACCGCTCTCCGTGGTACCATGACGACCGCCGCGGACGGCGCGGTCGCCGGTCGGGAGCAGGTCCAAATTTTTGCGGACAGGCGTCACCCGCCGCACGTAACCGTTCACACCCCGGCTGGGCATCTCGCGGAGTTCGAGGGGGTCGGGTACATGTTTTCGGCCTGCGCGTCGTCGCCTGGCCGGGCGGATTAGCCGGGTATCGTACCAGACCCCGGCCCATGAGCGGTTACCGCCGTACCCACGCGGACCGAGACGTTCGGGCGGACGCCCCGGGAATCACCGCAGGTTTTGGACGCGGCTGCAAGTCGCTTCCCCGAGGGGGTCGCGAGCCGTGACGGAAGATGGATGTCCTGGAGATCGTCCTGCTGGTGGCGGCCGCCCTGATCGCGGTGCTGGCCCTGCTGCGGCTGATGCGGCAGCGGCATCGTCAGCGGCTGGAGCAGTTGTGCGAAACGCTCGCGGCGCACCGCACGCGACCGCCGGGGTCCGGCGCAGGTCCGGCCTCGGAGCGGGACGCCTCATGAACGGAGCGCCAGCCGGCGGCCCGCGCAGTCCGCGGCCCGCCACAATACCGGAGCCGTTTCGGCCATGACCAAACGCCTCTATATCGAGACGGTCGGCTGCCAGATGAATGTGCTGGACAGCGAGCTGGTCGTGGCCAGCCTGCGCCAGCAGGGCTACGAACTGACGCGCGAGCGGGAACTGGCGGATGCCGTGCTGTTCAACACGTGCAGCGTCCGCCAGCATGCCGAGGACAAGATCTACAGCGCGCTGGGAACGCTGCGGCATTGGAAGCGGGAGAACCCGCAGCGTGTCCTGGGCGTCCTGGGCTGCATGGCCCAGAAGGACCAGCGAGAGATCTTTCGGCGGGCCCCCTTCGTCGACCTGGTCGTGGGTCCCGGCCAGCTGCACCAGGTCCCGCAGCTGATCGAAAACGTCCGCCAGGGCGGCGGGCGGCAGCTGGAGGTCAGCCTCGACCGCCGCGACGGCTCGCGCGAGCAGATCCGGCGCAGCCACGAGAGCTTCGACCCGCTCCGCGATCCCGAGATGCGGCCCACGCCGTTCCAGGCTTATCTCCGCATCCAGATCGGCTGCGACAAGTTCTGCACGTACTGCATCGTCCCGATGGTGCGCGGACCAGAGCAGGGCCGCGCGCCGGAGCAGATCGTCGCCGAGGCCCGCACGCTGGCCGACCAGGGCTGTCGGGAGTTGATCCTCCTGGGCCAGACCGTCAACAGCTACCGGCACCAGGCCGGCGAGCGCACCGTGCGGCTGTCGGACCTGCTGTACCAGCTGCAGGAGATCGACGGTCTTGAGCGGCTGAAGTTCGTCACCAACTATCCGCAGGACATGAGCCCGGACCTGCTCGAGGCGGTGCGCGACCTGCCCAAGTGCTCGCCCTACCTGCACGTGCCGGCCCAGAGCGGGTCGAACCGGGTGCTGGCGCGGATGAAACGCGGGTACACCGTCGAGGTGTACCGGGCGATGATCGCCCGCATCCGCGAGATGCTGCCGGCAGCGGCCGTGTCCAGCGACTTCATCGTTGGTTTCAGCGGTGAGACCGAGGAGGATTACCAGCAGACCGCGACGCTCGTGCGCGAATGCCGCTTCAAAAACTGCTTCATTTTCAAGTACAGCGAGCGCCCCGGGACCAGGGCGGCGGCCCGCCTGCCCGATGACGTGCCAAGGGAGGTGAAGCAGCAGCGGAACCAGGAGCTGCTGGAGATCCAGAACGCGATCAGCCTGGAGGATAACCGGCAACTCGTCGGCCAGGCGCTGGAGGTGCTGGTGGAGGGCCCCAGCCGGGCGGCCCGCGAGGCGGGCGACGAGACGTCGCTGACGCAGTTGACCGGCCGCACGCCCTGTGATCGGATCGTGGTCTTCCCAGGCCACCGCCGCCTGGCAGGCCAGTTCCTGCCGGTCGTGATCCAGGACGCCAGCTCGCATACGCTCTTTGGCAGGGTCGCCGCCACGCGCGCCGAGCCGGAGCTGTACGTGTTGTCCGGCGGCAACAGTTGAGCTTTCGCCACGGAGCCCTCCGACGCTGCCACGTGATTCCGCGGCGCGCTGGCCGTCCGGCCTGCGCCCGCTGTGACCCGGTTTCCCGGCGAGGTCGAGCGATGCTGCGTTCCATTCTCGTGGGACTGGACGAGTCGCCCTACAGTGCGGCAGCAACGGAGCTGGGACTGTCCTGGGCACGCAGCTTCGACTGCCTGCTGGTCGGCGTGGGCGTGGTCGACGAGCCAACTCTCCGGGGACCGCGGCCGGATACGGAGATGGCGGCCAGCTACCGCGCGGCCTACGATCAACTGGTCAACGACGCGCGGCGGCGCGTCGAACAGCTGCTCGACCGGTTCGCCCATCGGGCAGCCGAGATGCAGGTAGCCTGCAAGCTGCTCGAGGATACCGGCCTGCCCTGCGAACAGATCATGCGCGAAGCCGAACGCTACGATCTCGTGCTGCTGGGGACCCACACCTACTTCCACTTCGAGACCTCGTCCCGGACCTGCGAGACGCTGGAGCGCGTGCTGCGCAACGCCCCGCGGCCGATCGTCACCGTGCCCCGGGCGCCGCGCTCGGGCCAGTCGGTGTTGATCGCCTACGACAGCAGCCCCCACGCGGCGCGCAGCGTCCAGGCGTTCCAGGCCAGCGGCCTGGCAGGGCTGGGCGAAGTCCGCGTCCTGTCGATCGACCCAGTTTCCAGAATCGAAGCGGCGCGGACCGCGGGTCGAGCCGTCGAGTTCCTCGCGTCGCACGACATCCGGGCGGTCGCCTGCCCGCTCGTCAGCGACGACCCTGCCGGCCCGACCATTGTGCAGCAGATTCACCAGCACGATGCCCAGCTGGCCGTCATGGGGGCCTTCGGCCACTCACCGATCCGCCAGTGGTTCATGGGATCGGTGACCCGTACCGTCCTGGAAAACACCGACGTCCCGCTGTTCCTCTGCCACTAGACAGTGCTTTCCAGGACTTCTTGCCTCGTCAGTACGGCAATTCCGGCAATCGCCATCTGCACAACGATCAGTATTGCATGCTCGTGTTCCTCTACATGTTCAATCCGGTGGCCTCGTCGCTGCGCGCCACTCAACAGGCCAGCGAACTGAAGAAGGTGCGGCGCAAACTGGGCTGTGCCCCGACTGCCTCGCCTCCACATCAATGCAGCGTTTCACGCTGCGCTCAACGCATGATTTGTCCGCCGGGACCAACCGTCCAAGGGCGAAGCCTCGCTTCCGGTCTCCGCGATCAACCCCAACGCAATCACCACTCCGCGATACCGCATCAGCCGTGCCGAACAGGATTGGACCTGTCCCCGCTTCCTTCCCGTTCGCGAAAGAATGAGTGCCCCGAAACGAACCCTCTTCGTCACGACTCGCCGCTTTTCCCGTCCAGATTAGTCTCCACGGGTTGCATCTCTCCGGTTCGAGTGACGGCGAGGAACTGAAACGCACCGCGAATCAGTGTCATCCACAGTGTGTCTGATCAAGTCACACAGGCTTTACGACGGGCAATCGATCACCGAGTTCCTGACGCCACCCCGGATGACCATCCAAGCATCCGTAGGCGCTTCGAGGTGTGGTTGCCGATGCTCGATGCTCCGCTTCCAGGCTGAGTGTTGTGCAACACGCAGGATATCGCTGAGTTGCCCAAAGCTGATTGTTTTGCAGGGGTGTTGACGCATTATACCGCTCGGTATAACTTGTTGCCATGAAACCGACACGCCCTCTTTGGCCGCTATTGCTCGCCCTGGTTCCCACTTCCGCTTTGCCAGCAGATGGGATACCGCCGCTATTAGATTTGTCGGGGCGGATTGTGCCGCTGGAACAGAACGATGCGCGGAAGGTGCGCGTGTTTGTGTTTCTCAGCACCGAATGCCCGATCGCTCGCAGCTACACGCCGGAGCTGAATCGGCTGTCGGCGGAGTTCGCGCCGCGCGGCGTCGAACTGTTCGGCGTGTGGAGCGATGCGACAGTCACTCGTGCAGCGGCGGCGCAGCACTTTGCCGAGTTCAAGGCGAAGTTCCCCGTGCTGCATGATGCCAGCGGCGTGCTGGCGGAGATGCTCAAGCCGACTCTTGTGCCCGAGGTGTTTGTGCTCAACGCCGAGGGGCAGACGGTTTATCGCGGCGCCATCGACAACGCCTGGGAGAGCATCGGGCGGCGGCGGGCGAATGTGGAGCAGCGGTTTCTCGTGGATGCGCTGAATGCCGTGCTCGCGGGCAGGAAGCCGCCGGTCGCAAACGTTGACGCCGTCGGTTGCTTGTTTGAACGAGCCGCGGCAGTGAAGGCCGGTCCGGTCTTCACGCGCGACGTCGCGCCGATCGTGTTTGCGCGCTGCACGACGTGCCATCGCGACGGTCAGGCCGCGCCGTTTCCACTCACGAACTTCGCGCAGACCGCCAAGCGCGCGAAGCAATTGGCTCGCGTCACCCGCGAGCGACAGATGCCGCCGTGGATTCCAGCCAGCGGGCACGAGCGATTCGTCGGCGAGCGCTGGCTGACGGACCGGGAAATCTCGCTGTTTCGCGACTGGGCCGCTGCCGGTGCGCCGGAAGGGGACGCCGCCGATCTGCCGCCGCTGCCGCAATTTACCGACGGCTGGCTGCTCGGCAAGCCGGACCTGGTCGTGAAGATGACCGAGCCGTTCACCGTCCGCGCCGACGGGCCGGATATTCTGCAGAACTTCGTCATTCCGATTCCCACCACGGAAGACAAACGCGTCGCCGCGATTGAATTTCACGCGGGCAACAAGAGTGTGGTGCATCACGCCGTGCTGTTTCTCGACGACAAAGGCCAGGGCCGGAAGCGCGACGCGGCCACGCCGGAGCCGGGCTACTCGCTGTTCGGCGGCGTTGGGTTCATGCCCAGCGGGGCGCTCGGCGGCTGGAGCGTCGGCAACACGCCGCGCCGGCTCCCTGGCGGCATGGGGCGCTATTTGAAAAGAGGCAGCGACCTCGTGATGCAGCTCCACTATCACCCGACGGGCAAGGTCGAAACCGATCAGAGCACGGTCGGCATCTACTTTGTCGACAAGCCGATTGCCGAGGCACTGCGGCGGCCGTCCACGTTGGTCGGCAGCTTCTGGATGGCGAACTACGAAATGGACATTCCGCCCGGCGAAGCGAACTACCGCCGCGGCACAAGCTACACCCTGCCGCGCGACGTCTCGCTGGTCGGCGTCGTGCCGCACATGCACCTGGTGGGTAAGAGCCTGATCGTCAGGGCCACATTGCCCGACGGGACGCGCCGCACGCTCATCGACGTGCCGCGCTGGAATTACAATTGGCAGGACGAGTACTACTTCGAGCGACCCATCACTCTGCCGCGAGGGACGCGGTTCGAGCTGCAAGCGGTCTTCGACAATTCCGCCGACAACCCGAGCAATCCCAGCAGCCCGCCGCAGCGCGTGACTTGGGGCGAAGGGACGCTCGACGAGATGCTGTACTGCTTCTTCCTGATCACGGCGGAGAAGTCCGAAGACGTCGTGCATACCATTTTCCACAGCATGGCCCACGACGCGAAACAGCCGCGCGACGGAGCGGCCCGCAACCAATAGTCGCCTTTCGCTCCGCGAAGGGGATTGTCGGCTTTTGCCCCGCAAAAGCGCCCTTTCGCGGAGCGAAAGGCGACTATCGACGCGAAATGAAATCATGCCCGTCAAACCTCGTCGCAACACCCGAGCGGTCGGTCGTCCTGTGAAGCGACGCGCCGCGGTCAATGTCCGCGAGCGGCTGCTCGACGCCGCGCTCACGCTCTTCGCGGCGAAAGGTTACGTCGCCACGGGCACGCAGGAGATCATCGACTCCGCCGGAGCGACGACGCCGCTGCTCTACCACCATTTCAAGAGCAAAACAACACTCTTTCGCGAACTGGTGGGCGGCATCTACGACGCGACCGCCGCCGCGTAGGATTCGGTGCTGACTGAGGAGACCAAGGCCGTCACACGGCTGCGCGGCATTCTGCGCGTGTCGTTCGAGGAGAGCGCACGATCCGCGATTGCCGCGTCTGCTGTTGCAAACGCACTACGACCCGCCGATCGCCGAGCTGCAAGCCTTCATGGAAGGGCGCACCGCGCGGCGCTTCGGCAGCGTGGTGGACATCATGCGCGCTTGTCTCGGCTCAGGCGAACTGCGCGGCGGCGATGCCGCGTCACTCGCGTTGCTCGTCTGCTGCCTGATGGACCAGCCCATCAACGCGCTCACGCGCCTGCCCAACGCCCCCCGCGCTGCTGACACCGAAACGATCCGACGCGATCCTCGACGCCTTCCTTCACGGCTGCGGCACAACCCGCCGCGGAACCGTGGCGCTGCCGCCGTTGTGGTGATCTCTGGGACACGCTACCAGGCGCCTTTCCGCACGATGCGTCGCGCCGCGTGGCCCGCGATACGGAACCGGTCTTTCGGGGCCAGGTGGGCGATGAACTTCGGTTCGCCGCCGGCTTGTGGTCGAAGGATAATGCAGTTGCCCTCCTCGACTTCGTTGATCGCAACCGGCAGCGCGGCAGCGAGCGTCTGGTTGTGTGTGACCAGAACGGTATTCGTTGCGGGTCGCGGTGCGGCGGACAACAGCCGCGCGGTCTGAGGAGTCACGGTGCCCAGCAGATCGCGCGATGTCTCGACTTGACCGAACGCGAGTTCGGCCGTGTCGCGACAGAGCCAGAATGGGCTGCTGAGAACTGTGCCGACCGGGATGTTAAACTGTGTGAACGTCTCACCGATGCGTTTCGATTCGTCGCGAACGGGGGCAATACGCGGACCTTGTACCCGTATGGAGGGGCGACTGATCATTCCCACGAAAGAGATGGCTGGTGCCGGCCCCTGGCTCTCTGAGCGCCGGGTCAAAAAAGGAACCGTCCTTGAGACGGACCGTTTACACTATGCGCGTTAGCCCAATCTCCAATCCCTCAATTCCCACATGGCAGCTTTTCTCCCGCACACCACGTCGCTGCTCGAAACAGAAGAATGATTGAGATGCGAAAGATGCTTGTTTTGGTCGTTGTGGCAGCCTGTTCGTGGTGGATGGTTTCGCGAACCGCAGCGGCGGATCAGGCGGCGGTCCCATCGGGCATTTCCGCGACCGAAGCTTCCTTGGAGGACACGGACGCAGTCCGCTACGAAGTTGCGCGTTGGGGCGAGGTTGGGTACGGCAACCACCGTGCGGTGGTGCAGGTGAAAGAGAAAGCGGACGCTGTGTGGGCGCATCTTGCCTGGCGGCGTCAGGATCTGGAACCGGAGAAGAAAGGGCTCGTCGTCTTTGATCCCAAGGGGCAACAGGTGCTGAATGTCGTTCGCGGCAAGATCAGCCGTGAAGCGGGCGACGTGGTGTTCCAACCCGCGTCCGGACCCGGCGACTATTTCATTTACTTCATGCCATACGGAAAGCTGGCCGAGCTAAGCCCGACGGCAGATACCAAGTGGTTGCAAGCCAACGGCCTGACGGAGGCGCCGCTCGATTTAGCGAATAACGCAGGCCGCCTGCCCACGACAACACTCGTCCGCTTCGAGTCGAAAAGCGATTTCGACCGCCGCGACCCGATGGAGTTGATTGCCACCGGGCAGGAAATGCCCCATCTGCTGGCGCAGCATCCCAAGGCCGACTACCTGGTGTTTCCCGAGGATCGGCGGTTCCCGATCCGGATGCGGGCCGATCTTCCCTATCGCTGGATTCGTCGTGGTCCGAGCAGCGAGTTTAGCGGCGAAGCAGCGCCGAACGAGTACTTTACCTTCCAAGTCGGTGTTTATGCTGCCCGCCAGAAGCTTCGCGACATCCGTCTGGAAATCAGCGATCTTCGAGGACCGGGCGGCGCGGAATTGCCCGCGAAAGCCGTGCGCTGCATTAATGCCGGCGGAACCGATTACGCGGGAAAGCCATTCACGAAACCGATTGTTGTCGGCCGCGGCACGGTGAAGGCGCTGTGGTTTGTCGTGGACATTCCGGAAAACGTCGCGGTGGGAAAGTACGAAGGGACCGTGACCCTGCGTCCCGTCGTCGAGAACCGTGAGCTGCCGCCAGCGCTGGTAAAGCTGGCGATCGACGTCGCCGGTGAACCGGTCGCCGAGCGCGGCTGCCTCGATGCGTGGCGCATGAGCCGTTTGGCGTGGTTGGACTCAATCAAAGGCTGGGAAGATGAAGTGGTGCCGCCGCTGACGCCGGTAGAGTGGCGGGACAATACGGCGCAAATACTGAATCGTTCCATTCGCTTTGGCGCCTTGGGCTTCCCTGAACAAATCCTGGTCGGCGATCGGCCGCTGTTGGAAAGTCCACTCGCCTTCGCCGTGGAAGATGACCGGGGTCCCCTGACATTCACGGCCGGGAAGCGCGTGGCGGGCGCCGTGAACAAATCGCTCGTGTCGAACACCTGGGAGCATCGGTCCGACAAGCTGCGTCTGCAGGTGCAGGCCACGGTGGAATTCGATGGCTGCCTCGACTATCGGATCAAGCTCCGCGCAGAGCGGGATTTCCAGTCCAAAGACGTCTCTCTCGACATCCCCATGCGCAGCGAAATCGCCGAGTATTTCATGGGGCTTGGTCAGCAGGGTGGCAGCGCTCCGCCGCAAGTGAAATGGAAATGGGACATCGATCGAGTGACGAACAAGCTTTGGACGGGAAACGCCGTCGGCGGCCTGATCGTCAATCTGAAACACAATCAGGACATTTGGCCCGTCGCCATGACGTTTCGCAACTGGGGCACTCCGCCCGGCTGGGACAATCATGGCCAGGGCGGTTGCGATTACACGCACGATTCTAAAATCACCCGCATTCACGCCTACACGGGGCCGCGCACCTGGAAAGCGGGCGACGAAGAAAAGTTCCATTTTCAATTGCTGGTCACACCCTTTAAGCCCATCGACATGCGCCAGTTCCGGTATCGCTACGTTAGCAACGATCCGAGGCATCACCAGGATTCTCCCTGGGGCCCCAAGATCGGCGCCAACATCGCTCACGTTCATCATGGAATGGATGGCGTCAATCCGTGGATCAACTATCCGCTGCTCACGATCAACGGCCTGAAAGCGTATCGCGATCGTTTGCTGGGTGACGGCTATCTGGATATGGACATCTATTACACGCAGCGGGAAATCAGCAACCACATGCCGGAGATTTGGGCCCTGCGGAGCCTCGACGACGAAGTCTACTCGTCGAATGAATCGATCACCTACGACGAGCACGGCGGCCGCGTTTTCCAAGGGGGCGGCGGCTACTCCTGGTTGCAGGAGCATTTGGTCACGGGATATGCGCCCGCGTGGGCTATGGGCACGGAGGGTTCGGTGGATGCAGCGATCGCGACTCAAAGCGTAGGCCGCCTGAATAACTTCTATGTGGAGGGAATGGACCTTGTGATGAAGCGAGTGGGCTTCAAGGGTCTGTATCTCGACGGCATCGGTTACGATCGGAGAACCATGCAACGGATCGCCCGTGTGATGGCCAGGAACGCCGCCGATTACCGTATCAAGAACCACCACGGCAACACCTTTGGTTATGCCGGCTGGCGCTGCAACTCGCTGCTGAATTACGGTGAACACCTCCCCTACATCACCGATCTCTACATTGGCGAAGGCTACGACTACAACGCGAATCCGGCTTACTGGTTCGTCGAAATCTCAGGCATTCCGTTCGGACTCACGAACGAGATGCTCGGACGTAATAACAATCCGTGGCGCGGAATGGTGTATGGCATGGACAGCCGCGAAAGCGGCACCGCTCCCTGGCTGTGGAAACTATGGGACGAGTTCGGCATCGAACCGTCGCAGATGATCGGCTATTGGGATTTCCAATGTCCCGTCAAGACCGATCACAAAGACATTCTGGCCACGGTCTATAGAAATGGGCGCAACACGCTGGTGGCCGTGGCGAGTTGGAACCCGCAACCAAGAATGTTCCGGTTGTCAGTCGATTGGAAAGCACTGGGCCTCGATCCACAGAAAGCGAAGCTCTACGCACTGGCTATTACGGAATTTCAACCGGCTGCGCTGGCCGCGCCTTCGGCCGAGATTCCCGTGCTGCCCGGCCGCGGCTACGTGTTGCTGCTCGATGAGGAGCCGCACGATGCGCCGCCGTTCCTTATTCCGAATGCGTACGCAGGCCGGAAGACTCTGCTGCAAGATGCGTTCGATCGCCCCGAACTGGGTGACCCCTGGAAGGTGATGGTCAGCGAAAAACCGGCAGCGACTTTGAAAATCGCCGAGGACGCAATTCAAATCGAATCGCCGGCGAGCTGTTTTGCTTTCGCCGAGCGACCGTTGCCCACGGGCGCTGAGATTATCCAGTGTGCACTGTTTTCGGGCACCGATGGCGGAGCCACCTGGGGAACGGGTTGTGCTCTCGTCTGGCCCGAGCAGACACTGCGCATCAACCTTCGTGCCGATCAGCATTTTGGCGTGGATGACGGCAACCGCCAATGGCTGCTTCGCGAAGTGGCGCCGAATACCTGGTACTCCGTGCGATACCGATTCGAAACAGATCAACTGCTCATCGAGACGTCGACCGACGGAAGGTTATGGTGGACGCTTCATTCATTGCCGCGCACAGGCTTCAAAGGCGACCCCGTCCCGTGCGGCTGGGAAAAATGGACTCGCACGGCGCCGCCGTCAACTTCAGCGTGCCCGGTCCTGTCGGACTTTCCAGAATAGGGAACTTGCAGATTTACGGCCCCGCGGCAAAGTGACGGAGCAGCGATGACTTCCATAAGGGGACCCTGAGCAGACCCTGAACACTATCCCGGATTATTCATTTTGCCGGGGGCGTCTGCTACACACTGTTGGACCGTAGCCCGACGCGCAAGCGAGGTTAGGCGCTGCACGACAATTACCTACCGGTTTTGTGGATCAGCCGCAGGGCGCTAGCCCGCGGTCTTTCGCGGATGAACCGCGGGCTAGCGCCCCGCGGCTGATGAGTGATTTCGGTAACTCATTGTTGAACAGCGCCTTAACCCCCTGTGCGTCCCTCGCTTGCGCGTCGGGCTACGGTCGGCAAATGACTAGCGAGGCTGCGCCTCAGATTAAATCTGACCTATTCGCCCCAGACGACACTTGACTCATTTGTAAAGTTGTTGGCGACTAAATAGCCATAATCCGGGCTATCACTATTAGACCTGACCCGTGTCAGGAACCATTGCCTCCCCTTTCTGCCCTCCACTCCAACGACACATTTTGGTCTCACTTCTTGTCGACCGCTGCAATCGGAATCTTGGCAATGGGAAAGAAGAAAGCGAAAGAACAGAGGGGACGCAGCTCCTATTCACCGGTGCAATTCTTGCGAGGTCTTACGCGAGGACGAATGGTCCATTCGAGGCCGAGTCGTTTTGCGGTTCGGACTTGCCACTGACTGGAACCGAACGGAGTGCCGCGCTGGACCGACCGTCTCAAGGCGGTCATCTCCGCATCGGACTGTGGTCGATTCAGGACGCTTAACCATTCTCCCGAACGTGGAAGCGGCCAATCCGCAAGCAACTTGCGAGATTCCGCATTTCCAAACTGCCGACCCCACAGACTCAACCAGCGCCATTCTTCGGCTTGACGAACCACGTTGGCTCGCTGGGCATTACGTTCGACGTATCGCAGCACCGCGTAAAAGTGCTCGCCGGTTTCCATCGGGCACGCTCTAAATCGTCCTTGATAGGGATGTCCGGTCCCCGAGGTTCCGTAGTGCGCGTGCCAACGCATGACATGCGTGTGAGTAAGCCATCGCGGGACGTCGATCAGCTCGCCATCCTTGCGCGGCCAGATAACCATGTGCCAGTGATTCGACATCAGCCAATAAGACAACACCCGCGTGGGACGCTCCCGCATGGCGTCGGCAAGCACACGCGCGAAGGCTTCGTAGTCGGCGTCCTTCTCACACAACGCCAAGCGAGCCACCCCACGATTCCTTACGTGGTACACCAATCCGCCAGGAGCGACACGACGACCACGAGGCACGCACCGATTCTGCACATGGCACGACGATCCGTCATTCAAAGAGCTGCGTCCCCCTTTTCATCCCCCGTGCGGTCGGTCGTCCTGTGAAGCGACGCGCCGCGGTCAATGTCCGCGAGCGGCTGCTCGACGCCGCGCTCACGCTCTTCGCGGCGAAAGGTTACGTCGCCACGGGCACGCAGGAGATCATCGCCGCCGCCGGAGCGACGACGCCGCTGCTCTACCACCATTTCAAGAGCAAAACAACACTCTTTCGCGAACTGGTGGGCGGCATCTACGACGCGACCGCC
>Ga0209398_1001379_pt1 | contig 12544 bp, 9 predicted proteins | sample AshMeaBigSpring_FD_184125 | JGI IMG/M metagenome (GOLD analysis project Ga0209398, IMG submission 184125) | Groundwater microbial communities from Big Spring, Nevada to study Microbial Dark Matter (Phase II) - Ash Meadows Big Spring (SPAdes)... | ecosystem: Environmental > Aquatic > Deep... | reverse complement strand
TAAGCGATATGCAATTTGGTAGAAATGCGGGCATGCAAACCATCTTTTTAGCTACCACACATCCACAAACTCCTTTTCCTCATCCTGCTATCGATTTGCGTTGCAACAATTTGCCTCAGTTAGCTTCATTACTAAGTAGTATTTAGTGACGTTGGCTCCCTTTTTTAAATGATAATTTAAGCCTTTTAAATGCTGGTCTTTAGTGTAAGTATCAAGCGGCATTACTTTCCTAGTTGTTTCATTGGATAATAGCGTAGGTAGGCCGCTTAGGATATTTGTAGATTACAGCAGCCACTAAAATTGCATATTGTAAGCGGCACTATGCTTACCTTTGGGTTTAAGGTATACTGCATATGAAAAAAATGAGTTGTTTTTTACTGATGCTGGCATGTTGCACGTTGCTTTCAGCACAGAAAATAGGGAAGTCGGATAAAAAACAATTGCAGGCATTGGAAGATTCTGCAAAAATTTATGGAAATGAGATGCTTGAAAAGCCAGAATGGGAAGAGCGCTTCTTAGCCAACGATAAGTTTACCAAAACCTTAGTAAAAGCACTGAAAGTGTCCAACTCCTTTTGGTATCCTTTCGATTCCTTACAAACGATTTCCAAGTTGTATGCTCCCGACACCACATTTAGAATTTTTACGTGGGAAGTAGCCAAAGACTTAAACGAGTTTGTACAGCGGGGAGCCATTCAAATGCGAACAACCGATGGGTCGTTAAAGTTGTTTCCGCTCTTCGATGCTAGTGCTTTTACTTACAATCCTACTGACTCGGCACGAAATAAATCGCAATGGATTGGTGCTTTGTATTATAAAATAGTCCTAAACGAATATAAGGGCATTAAATATTATACATTGTTGGGCTTTGATAATAATGAAGCGAGAACCAATAAAAAATGGATGGAGGTAATGTGGTTTGATAAAAATGCCGAACCCGTATTTGGGGGCACTTTTTTTCAGTATAAAAATGACAATATCAAGCCAAAACAACCTGCTTATCGTTTTTGCATAGAATATAAAAAAGACGCTAAAGTTCGATTTAATTACGACGACGAAATGCAATGCATCGTTTTCGATCATTTAATTAGTGAAGGCGGTGATGAAAACAACAAAGCAAGTTTAATACCCGACGGTAGCTACGAAACTTTTACTTGGAAAAATGGAAAATGGGTACACAATCCCCATTTAGCGTATCAAAAAGTCAATATGCAGGGTTTTGATCCCTTATTAGGTAATGCACCTGCCGAAATGAGTTTGTTAGACGAAAATGGGAATATTGATCAAAAAAAACTCAATGAGCAGAATAAGAAAAACTTAAAACTGTCAAAGCAAAAAAACACCAAAAATAAATATTCTAAAATACAGCTATAGGCGAATGGTGCTAGTGTATGGGTTCTACAAACCTTAAAACGGATTTACTTTTCAGCAATTTAAATTGCTTCCTGAATCAATAATACTGTATCTTTACGCAGTATTAATATACGCGTCACTATTTTACTCGATGCTCTCTATTCCGTTTCTGCATTTGCGTTTATATGTGTTGGGGTTCGGTTTCATCTGTTTTTCTAGAATTTTCCTCCCAATTCTCCCAAAGAATAACAAATTTATCCGTTTTACATCAACACCTCCAATTACAGAAGTACATCAAGTTTTTTGGGCATGGTATATGCCATCCAACACCTATAAGCTGTAGGATGTATTTTTTACATAAAATTATATTACATTGTTATTTCAAGATTTAAATCTCATTGCGCCCATTTTGAAGGCGTTAGAAACAGAAGGTTACACAACACCCACCCCAATTCAAGCACAAGCTATTCCTGTTATTTTAGACAAAAAAGATATATTAGGTTGCGCACAAACCGGTACAGGTAAAACAGCGGCTTTTGCCATTCCTATTTTACAACTTTTGGCCCAATCTGCTAAAGAAACCGCAGGTACAGGCCCGCGCCAAATTAAAGCGCTTATTTTAACACCCACACGAGAACTAGCCATTCAAATAGATGAAAGTTTTGCAGCTTATGGCAAGCATTTGCGTTTAAAGCACGCAGTGGTTTTTGGTGGGGTGTCGCAGTTTTCGCAAGTACAAGCATTGCGTTCAGGTGTGGATGTACTAATTGCCACGCCCGGAAGATTGTTGGATTTGGTTCAGCAAAAACTAGTAAACATCCATCATATAGAAATTTTTGTATTGGATGAGGCCGATAGAATGTTGGATATGGGATTTATTACCGACGTTAAAAAAGTCATTACTAAAATTCCGCAAAAACGTCAAACCCTATTTTTCTCGGCTACTATGCCCCTCGAAATTGCTTCGTTGGCCAATACCATCTTACATGAGCCCGTAACTGTTGAAGTGGCACCTGTGTCGTCAACGGTAGACAAAATTGAGCAACGGATGTATTTTGTGGAGAAAGACAATAAACGGCATTTGTTGTTGCAAATTTTGCAGCAGTCGGCTGCTAAGAGTGTGCTCATTTTTACACGTACCAAACATGGTGCCGATAAGGTTGTAAAAGAATTGGCAAAGCATCAAATAAATGCAGAAGCTATTCACGGCAATAAATCGCAAAATGCACGACAACGAGCACTCACTAATTTTAAATCGGGACATATTCGTGTACTTGTAGCAACCGACATTGCTGCTAGAGGTATAGATGTAGATCACTTGGAATTGGTAATTAACTACGAATTGCCCAATATTCCTGAAACCTATGTACATAGAATTGGACGTACCGGCAGGGCGGGAGCAGCAGGCACAGCCTATTCTTTTTGCGATGCAGAAGAACGCTTGTTTTTGCGCGATATTCAAAAAACCATCAAGCTACAAATTCCAGTAATGGAAGATCACCAATACCACATGCCAGAACCTGCACCAGTATCCAAATACGATCAACAACGCAGCATGGCCGTTAGGCGTTCGGGTAGTAGTGGCCCACGTAGCGGCGGCGGTGGCAGAAGGTATGGAGCTGCATGGCGACAATAAGGTTGTGCGTCAGGTTCGCTTGGTTAAAAAGTTTTTTGTTCTTTTTTTTTGTAATTCAAATCAAAACCCTACTTTTGCCCTCCAAAATAAATGCGGATGTGGCGAAATTGGCAGACGCACTAGACTTAGGATCTAGCGCCGCGAGGCGTGTGGGTTCGACCCCCTCCATCCGCACCAACCCCTTTTTCACAAAGGGGTTATTTTTTTAATCAAATTAAATTCTGTCCGATTTATCGGATTGGAGACTACAATCATGGCAACCGTTACAAGAGAAAACATCGGTTTATTACACGACAAATTAACCGTAACCGTTACACCCGCAGATTATCAAACTGCATTCGAAAAAAATTTAAAACAATACGCTAAATCTGCCAATATTCCAGGATTTCGTAAAGGAATGGTTCCTGCTGGCTTGATTAGAAAAATGTATGGTCAAGGTATTTTTGTGGATGAGGTGTTGAAAACCATGGAAAAAGAGGTGAACGATTACCTTACTAACGAAAAATTAAAAATATTTGCTCAGCCCTTGCCGCTTGCAAATGATACCCAAAAAATTGATGTTCAAAGTGTTATAGATTACTCTTTCGATTTTGAAATTGGCTTGCAACCTACAGTAAATGTAGATGTAGCGGGCATCAAATGCACTCGTTATCAGGTAAATGTTACTGATAAAATGATTGATGACGAAGTAGCTCGCTTACAAAAACGCTTTGGTAACATGACCGAACCTGAAGTAGTAGAAAGCGAAGAAACTACCTTAAACATTGAACTTTCAGAAGTTGACGCTGCCGGTAGTCTTGTTGAAGGCGGTAGCAGCGTAAAAAAATCATTGGCGCTTACTCAATTTCAACCTGCTGTACGTGCTAGTTTAGTTGGTAAAAAAGTAGGAGATGTATTAACTGTAACTTTGGCCGAAGCCTTTGATGAAAAAGAATCCAAAGCAATATTAGATGAACTTGCTAATGATAGTGAAGCTGCTAACAAATCGTTTCAACTTACTATTACCAAACTCGGATTGTTAGAAAGCGCTGCTTTGGACGAAACCTTCTTTGCTGCTGCTTATCCTTCTAAAACTATTGCAACCGAAGCAGAATTAAGGGACGTAGTTAAAGAAGATATAGCCGCCTATTTTGCTAGTCAGGCAAGCAACCAATTACACGATCAAATTTATCATCACCTAACCGATCACGTTTCATTAGAATTTCCTGAAGCATTCTTGAAAAATTGGTTAGCTCGTGGTGGTGAAAAAGCTAAATCTGAGGAAGAAGTAGCTGCTGAATTCCCAAGTTTTATTAGTTCGTTGAAATGGTCAGTAATTAGCAATGAACTTAGCGAAAAATATGCAATTGAAGTGACGCAAGAGGATATCAAATCTTTTGCTGTTCAACAATTGTTGGGTTATATGGGTGGTAATTTAAGCGCTTTTGGCGACGATACCCGTTGGATTGATGATTATGCAAACAGAATGTTGAAAGACAAGAAATTTGTAGAAGAAACCTATCAGCGTGTGAGCGTATCTAAATTATTTGAAAAATTAGAAGGTGAAGTAGCTGCTACAGTTGAACCAATTGAAGAAGAAGCTTTCATCGCAAAAATAAATAGTCACCACCACCACCATTAATGGTTGGTTAGAAAGGGATGCTTATTGCACCACACTGTATTTTAAAGGAGCACACTACCCAAATAATTGTAGTGTGCTCCTTTTTTGTTTATCATACTTGTATTTTGTGTAGGGGTGTTCGCTTTATTCGAAAGGAGGAGCAAAACATGCTGCCCTTAGTTACAAAAGTTGAATGGTGCCAACGCCAATGCTGCCAAATAGTAGTACCAGCCTCTGGCTCATAATAATAAAAAAGGCTACCGCGTAGCCTTAGTTGCAATGGTTTGATATAGTATATATTACGATGGGATGAGTTTTTTGTAAGGTAGCTGGTGCAAGTTTATTGAACTGTTTGCTTGCGACGTTGACTCGTGTGGGCGCTAAAATACCCAACAGCACCGCCAATGATATTGGTTTCTGGATTTGCTGGTGTAGTAGATTGTTGTTGTAAGTCTTGTAAGCCTCTGAAATACCTGAAAATCGGTTTATCTAGGCAATTCATTTCTATTTCTATGGTATCGTTAAGATTAATGACGCTATCGCCTTGTATCAAGGGGCGGGTGCTAATACCATTGTTGCTAATTCTATCGTCCCAAACCCAAATGGTAGGATTGCGTACATTGTTGATTTTTTCAATAAAACGATAGCAATTTCCAAAACCATCCGGATCGGTATATTGTGGTTTAACAATCCAAATGGCCTCAGATCCAAAAGCAATTTTTTCGAAAAGTAAGGTATCGAGCGGAACGCGCGGAGGCATTGTGGAAGATGCGGTATATTGTTTGCCATTGGCCATTACCGTAAGTTGGTAGGTGTTTCCTGATTGGCCAAAGAGGGTGCTGTTGCGATAAATACCGGCACTTACTTCGGTTAAAGGATACACGGTTCCATTGTTGTCTTTTATTTGTACTGTAGCGCCACTAATAGGTGGGAATACATTGGACTTGCTAAAGTTAACACTTTGGGTAATGCTTACTTCGGCAGGGGTTTCGTTGGTAATAGTACCTTCAATAACCACTACGGGGGCGGCATTATTTAAGTCTACATTGATAATTTTGGTGCACGATGTAAGTACAATACTGGAAAAAAATAGTAGGTTATATATGGTTTTGTTCATAATAATTGCTTGTAAGTGAAGGTTTTAGAGTTTAAAATTCCAGGTAACACTTGGCACTAATTTGAATAAGGCAGTGCGTTCTGCAACGGTTTTGCTAGCATCGTTAGGGTCGTCTTTGAATGCGATGCTAAAGGCATTTTCTCGTGCATACAAGTTGTAAATACCAAAAGTCCAACTACTTTGAAATTTCCTGTTTTTGTTGTGTTTGCTTTCTAATGTGGCCGCAATATCTAGCCGATGGTAAGCGGGCATCCGATAACCGTTTCGCTCGGTGTATAAAAAGGTAGTTTGCTCGTTTACGCGGTATTTACCGCTAGGAAAAGTAACCGCATTGCCGGAACTATAGACAAACGTGCTTGAAAAACTCCATCTGTCGTTAAGTCGGTAAATGCCTACGATACTTAAATCGTGCGGTCTGTCCTGCTTGGCGGCAAAAAAACTTCCATTGTTAATTTCTGCAAACTGACGTTCGGTTCTAGAGAGGGTATAGCCTATCCATCCGGAAAGTTTACCGGTTTTTTTACGAATTAAAAACTCTATACCATATGCGCGACCTTTGCCATACAACAATTCATTTTCTACATTGTCGTTGGCATTTAGCTCGGCACCGTTTCGGTAATCTATTTGATTTTGTAAGTGCTTGTAATAGGTTTCCACACTCAATTCATACTGATTGTTAGCAAGATTGTGGTAATATCCCACGGCTATTTGATCGGCAATTTCGGGTTTTACATTGTTGGTGCTAGGTAGCCACAAATCGGTAGGAGTGGTGGCAGTAGAATTGCTCAATAAGTGTAAGTTTTGAACATTTCGGTTATAGGAGGCTTTGATAGAACTTTTGGGCGTTACTTGATAGCTAATACTGATGCGCGGTTCTACATTCCAATAGCTAGTAACCGACTTTCCCGATGCATATTTAAGTGTGTCCACTACGTTGCCATTTGCATCGTAAGTATAATAGTTGCCCGGTCCGGTGGGCGTAAGGTTGCTAACACGCAAGCCGTAGTTGATGTTCAACAAGTCATTAACCGCCAACTCGTGGGCTGCATATACTGCACTTTCCCAAGAATACCGATATTGGATAACGCTACTTTTTAAATTGCTTGTGGCTTCTGCTTCTATACGTCCAGGCGAAACCGTGTGTCGGATAACATTGGCTCCGAATTTGAGTTTGTTGTTGTTATTGATAAAATAATCAACATCTTGTTTTAGGTTGATGTCGCGAATTTGCGAGGTAATAACAAATTTATCGGTGCCCGATTTAATTTTAATTTGGTAGCTATAATCGCTGTAAATGAGTGAGGTGTTGCTGAATATTTTAGAAGAAAATAAGTGATTCCAACGCAGTGTTCCTGTTTTATTACCCCAATCGGTACCAAAAGTGGAGCCGAAGCCCAATACATCTCTACCAAAATAGCCGGAAAGAAAGAGTTTGTCTTTAGTGCCAAAATTGTAATTGGCTTTCAAATTGAAATCGTAAAAATAAAGGGTGTTGTTTTTGATGGTGGTATCGGGCGATAGTTTTAAGAACATATCGGCATAAGTTCGGCGACCACTGATGATAAATGAACCCTTGTTTTTTACTATGGGTCCTTCAAGTGTAACGCGCGATGCAATTAAACCCAATCCGCCACTAACTCCAAAATCTTTGTTGTTGCCATCTTTCATTTTTATGTCTACCACACTTGATAATCTGCCGCCATATTGAGCAGGCATACCCCCTTTGTACAAGGTTACATCTTTAATAGCATCTGAATTGAAGGTGGAAAAAAAGCCCAATAAATGCGATGCATTGTATACAGGTGCTTCGTCAAGCAAAATCAAATTTTGATCGGCACCACCACCACGAACAAAAAAACCGCTATTGCCTTCTCCTGCGCTTTTGATGCCGGGTAGTAATTGCATACTTTTCAGAATATCTCTTTCGCCAAACAGCACCGGCAATTGATTGATTTCTTTCATGTTCAATTTTTCTACCCCCATGATGGGTTTAGTCAGGTTTTCAGTTGCTTTTTTGCTGCTCACCACCACTTCTTTCAGGGTAGTTCCGGCTAAAGTTAATTCGACTACAAGCGACGTGTTTTTATTTAGTGTAACTGTTTGGGATAGCGTTTCATAACCTGCATAAGCAATTTGCAAGTTATAGGAGCCCGAAACTAATGTAAGCGAAAAAAAACCATACGCATTTGTATTAGTTCCCTTTCCGGTTTCGGCAATTTTTACGGATGCGCCAATTAGCATTTCTCCGGTTAATTTGTCCTTCACAGTGCCGCTAAAAGTGTATTTGTTTTGGGCGTATGTACTATTAGAAACGGAAAAAATACAGGTCAATAAAACAAAACGCAAAAGATTTAATCGCATAAAGAGGTGGGTATTTGGATATTGCATTGCTTGAAAAACGCCTTGCAGATTTGGTAAATAAGATAAATAACTGTTTTTGTTGAAGCAATTAACAGCCATTAAGGCAAATGGTTTATCATTTTTTGCAAAAATACTTGTCGGTAAGTTATGTAACAGTTGTTTTGTAACTGGTTTTAATAATTTAACATTTGTTGTATTCATTTGGGGCTGTAAACTTTCTACCTTATTGCAACTGCATATCCGGCCGGTTGGCGGTAGTCCTCGCTACCAATCGCCCGTTGGTTGTTGGTAGCTGTGGGCTACACTGCCACCGTCGCGGCAGCCTTTCATCAGTAAATCAACAATCAGCAGTAGAATGGCTTCGCGTACTAGGGCACTTTCCAATTAATTTGACTCAGTTTTTATTGATACACCAATTGCCAAGTATGGGCGGATGTTTGTTCTAAAACAACCTTTTTGCCATAGGTAAAAGCTTTTCTATTGGCTTTGTCGTAGTGCCGGATGGTAATTAAATGCAAGTCTTTTTCTATTTGAACATCAAAAGTAGTGGCAATGCTACTAGCAAGTAAATGTATTTTTTCCGGTAAGTCGTCTACGCAAATTTGCACGTTAATGGCACCTGTTTGAATCATGTTTGGGCGAACATGCATTTCGTTAAACGCCTGATAGAGCTCAATCATGTGTTCGTCGGCTACAAACGAAAAATCTTTGGTTTGCAAATGGAGTATTACCTGATTGTTTTTTGCTACAATAATGGGGGGGAGTTTTTGTACCGGCTGATTGTTGATAATAGTACCCGGTAAACTGCTATCTAAAAAGCATTTTACATACAACGGTATGTGGTTGTTTTGTAGTGGTTTGATGGTTTTGGGGTGTATTACTTGAGCGCCGTAATATGCCATTTCTATCACTTCGTCATAATTCAGTTGGTTAATGAGTACGGCATCTGAAAATTGTTTCGGATCTGCATTCATTACCCCTGTTACATCTTTCCAAATGGTCACGGAGGTTGCTTTGAGTAAGGACGCAAATATAGCTGCGGTATAGTCGCTGCCTTCTCTGCCAAGTGTGGTGCTTTCATTTTCGTCGGTAGCACCAATAAAGCCCTGCGTAACAGTAATGCCGTTTAAATCAATGCTTGCGACAGCAAGTTGCGCACTTTTTTCCCATTGTATATTGGCGTCTCTAAAGGTGTTGTCGGTACGCAGTACATCACGTACATCAAGCCATGAATTGTGAATACCTATTTGTTGTAGATAGTGGCTAATGATGCAGCTGCTCATCAATTCGCCGGAACAAACAATTTGGTCGTAATAATAATCGTAATGCCGAACAGGTGTATCGTGTAGGAGCCACGTGATTTCTGTAAATATATCTTTTAACACCTCAATGCATGCTGTTAAGTTGACATCATGCAGTAACTGTGCCGCCGTTTCGAGGTGTTGTTTTTTAATTGCATCAAATAAACTTAATGCCTCGGACGAGCGTTTTTCAGCAAATGCAGCAACTACTTTTTCTAAGGCATTGGTGGTTTTATCCATTGCCGAAATAACAAGTAGCATGGGGGCGGGTTGGGCTTCGCGCACAATTTTCCCTAGGGTATGAATTCTCTCTATCGTTGCCGTACTAGCACCACCAAATTTGTAAATGTGCATAAATAAATAATGGTTGAATTAGATGAAATGGATGTTGTAAATTGTTGCTAATTACCTAAAATATGCAGTTAGCAAATACCAACAACTACAAATATAAGCATCTATTGCAAGATGGTTGGCTTAGCCGAATGGTAGGTGTAAATAGTGCGTAATACATGTGCTGTTTTTACTTTATGTAGTGCCAAAAGTTTATTCAATTGGGGCGTCGTTCAACTATTTTGAATAAAAATAGTATCTAAAACCGGCCTTTAATACTTTTAATCATATCGCATTACCTTTTTGAATAACGTTCATTGGGCTCAATCATTTAAAAACATTGCCAATTAGAATACCCACTTCACCTTTAGTATTGCTCTACTTAATAAATTGATTTTACAAACCACAATACAAACCAATCATGATTACCAACAGAAACATTTTAACATTAGATGAATTTACCATTCAGCAATTGCGCGGCTTGCCGGCTGCTACGGGCGAATTGAGCACCTTGCTTCGCGATATTGGACTGGCTGCCAAGCGGGTTAACGTAGAAGTAAACAAGGCCGGACTTGTAGATATTTTGGGCGATTACGGAAGTGTAAATGTGCAGGGCGAAGACGTAAAAAAACTGGATATTTTTGCCAATAACCAATTTATGGGCGTATTGAAGCATGGTATCAGCTGTGCAGGAATTAGTAGTGAAGAGCTAGATGAATTTGTGGTGTTTGACGATGAAGTGAGCAATCAAAGTAAGTACGTGGTTCAGTTTGATCCATTAGATGGAAGTGGAAATATTGATGTTAATATTTCAATCGGAACAATTTTTAGTGTTTATAGAAGGGTAAGCACACTCGGTAAGCCTTGTACTAAGGAAGATTTTTTACAACCAGGTAATGCGCAAGTGGCAGCGGGATATGTTATTTATGGTAGCAGTACCATGTTGGTATATGCCACCCGTCGTGGTGTTAATGGATTTACATTAGATCCAAGTATTGGAGAGTTTAGCCTAAGTCATCCGAATATTCAATGTCCTGCAAGCGGTAAAACGTACTCGGTTAACCATGGTCACTTTTTTAGATACGAAAAGGGAGTACAACAATACATCAATGCTTGCCAGAAAAAAGATGCTACCAATGGCGGGCCTTACACGCAGCGGTATATAGGTAGTATGGTTGCCGATGTGCATCGTAATTTGCTGAAAGGCGGCATTTTTATGTACCCTGGTACTACCGACAAACCAAATGGAAAACTGCGCTTGCTGTATGAGTGTAATCCATTTGCATTTATTGTAGAAATGGCCGGTGGCCGTGCTACCAACGGTAAACAAAGAATCATGGATATTCAACCAACAGATTTACACCAGCGAACACCTATGTTTATTGGCAGTAAAGACATGATGGACGAGTTAGATACTTATTTAAACAATCAATAACCTTATTTTTGAAGCATCATACCAACTACCTTTTATTACAATGATGCTTCAATGTTTTTTTAAGAAAAGTGAATACATAAGTATGCTGTTTGTGGCATTTGTTTGGTGTATGCCGACAAGTGCCCAAACAGCATCTTCATTAAATCAAGTACCTGCTACCAGCAATTTGGCTGCTACTGATAAATTACCCAACGAGGAAGATGCATTGTCGCAAATAGAAAAGCAGGTTTTTGATTTAATTAATTTGTACAGAACCAAAAAAGGTCTTGCCATTTTGCAGTGGTCCGATGCGGTGTACGACCCCTGCCTCCAATTAAGTACCGAAATGGCACAAAAAACAGCTCCCTTTAGCCATGAAGGTTTCGAAAAAAGAATTGCCCAAGTTACCGCTGCCCTTGACTTATCAAAGCCTAGATATTTGGCCGCTTCTGCCGAAAATATTGCCTACGGCGATTTAACAGCCGAAAAAGTAGTAGCCGGTTGGATAAAAAGCAAAGGGCATAAAAAAAATATAGAAGGCGACTATACCCATTCGGCCGTAGGTATTGAAAAAGATGCCAATGGTATTTTGTTTTTTACACAAATATTTATTAAAATAAAGTAGCATGACTAAGCTTTTATTAAGTTGTTTGCTATTGTGCTGTGGATTTATTGTGGCAGCGCAGCAAAAAATTGATACCCAAAAAATGCAGTACGTATATACTAGTAAGCCCAATACCATCATTTATAACGATACTTTGTATCAAGGAGCCAAACAGTTTAAGCAATTGTTTATTAACACCCACGATCCGAATATCATCCATTTGTACTATGCACAACAGCAAAATAAAATATGGGGCAATGTGTTGTCAACGCTCGGTTCTGTAGGGCTGATTGTTGGTGTTCAAATGGCCTATGGAACTAATAAGTCCAACGTAAATACCGGTTGGTTGTTGGTTGGTAGTGGTTTTGTAACGGCTATGGGAGGTGGGTATTTAATTGCATTAGGCAAAACACAATTACAACAAGCTACTTTATTATTCAATAAACGTATTGCAGCTAAGCCATATGCCACAATTGCGCCAACCCAACATGGCTTGGGCTGTGTAGTGCACTTGTAAGTATAAAATGATTTTTTATGTTTTATTTTTTATCGAAAGTATTCACCTTTTTGTTGGAGCCATTCAATTGGATACTCATTTTAGGTATTACCTATTTTTTTGCTAAGCGCTATCCTAAATTACGGTTTGGCTGCAAATGGGTGGCTGTTGCCATTTTGTTGGTAACCACTAATCCCTACTTACACAATAGGGCCGTTTTTGCTTGGGAAGTAAAACGGCCGGTTACCGTAGCCATGCAAACCTACGAAGCCGGAATTGTACTCGGAGGTATGGCTATGTTTGATAAAAAAGAACAAGGATACTTTGGGTATA
>Ga0209398_1001377_pt1 | contig 12579 bp, 13 predicted proteins | sample AshMeaBigSpring_FD_184125 | JGI IMG/M metagenome (GOLD analysis project Ga0209398, IMG submission 184125) | Groundwater microbial communities from Big Spring, Nevada to study Microbial Dark Matter (Phase II) - Ash Meadows Big Spring (SPAdes)... | ecosystem: Environmental > Aquatic > Deep... | reverse complement strand
CCGCCCATCGAGGAACGGATTGCCGAAATTGCCCCCGGGTTCGAGCTGGAGGCGGCCACGGTGACGCCTCCGCCCACCGTCCCCCCGGCTCCCCCCTCGCCTGACCGCACCGCCGGAGCCTCTGCCGGACTGCCGGGACAGCTCCTGCCGGGACAGCCGAGAGTGGCGGCCGCAGCCGCGCTGCTGGCGGGATTGCCGGAATACTCGCTCACGGCCTCCCACGAGCTGCACGGTGCCTGTGCCCTCCTTTACTCCCTGCTCCTATCGGAGGATCAGGCGGTCCGCGACGCCCAGACCGCCCTGCTGGCTGCGGATCCAACGGTCCGTGACGAAGCCGTCGCGATGTTTCAGCGGCGCGGCGGGCTTTCCTCCGCCCAGAAAATCGGATTGGTCGACATTGCCATTCCGACCCTGCGCCACCTTTCCCCCGGCCAATATGCCGCATTCCGCAAAAATATCACCGGACTTGTTGAGGCCGACGGTCAGATCCACCTCTTCGAATACACGTTGCAGAAAATCCTCTTGCGGCACCTCGACCTTTCCTTCACCAACGCGACCGGTCCCGCGGTGCGCTTCAAGTCCCTCATGCCGCTGCTGCCGGATGTTGGCGTCATCCTCTCGGCACTCGCCTCCTCGGGCGATGGCACGCCAACCCAGCGCGACGAAGCATTCCGGGCCGGCGTGGTTGAACTGCTCGTCAAGCCGTCTTCGTTCCCTCTGGAGCGCTCGGAGACGATCGACCTGAAATCCTTTGATGCCGCTCTTGACCGCCTGGCTGAGGCTGCACCGGACGTCAAGCGCACGGTGCTCACGGCCTGCGGGGCCGCGGTGATGCGGGATGGCGGAGTTAACGATGCAGAGGTCGAACTTCTGCGCGCCATCGCCGACACGCTCGACTGCCCGGTCCCTCCGTTTGTCCGGGCTGAATGACCGGCCGCCTTAGTTCAGACTGTTGGTGGCGAGTCCGAGGGTGCCGACGTTCTGGGTGGCCTGATTTTTTGTGATCACCTGAGCGCTGCCGCCCTTTTTCAAAACGATCGCGCCTTTGTCGCCGAAAGGCTTGGCGGATTTGCTCAGGGTTGGACCGTTTCCGGTTGCGGGAACCAGCCAGTTTCTTGAGGTCATGAGGATCGTGTCGCCCTCGCTGTCCATGCTGACAGCGTAGATGTAGAAGGCATTCGTATTGGGACCGGAGCTGGACCAGCCCGAGACTTTGACGTCTCCGGCCGAGAAGAGCTTCATCAGGTCGTTGGTGCCCGCATAGTTGGTGAGCGAGCTATACCAGAGGTTCAGGTTCGTGCTCGGCCAGGCGGAAAGATTCGTGTCGCCGGAGCCGGTCTCGTCGACCTGGATCAGGCTGCAAAGCTTCACGACACCGGCAACGCTCTGGCTGGCGGCGGTCATTTTCGCCTTGTCGAGCGCCCCGTTGATCGCGGGAATCGTGATGCTGGCCAGAATGCCGATGATCGTGATGACGACAAGAAGTTCGATGAGGGTGAATCCGGAGGGCTTTTTCATATAGATGATGTTGCAAAATAACCGCACGGCCGCGCCGTGTCAATTCGAATTGGGGTCCCGCAGAACGCGAAAGGCACAAAAATTCCCTCAGCAAAGCGCCGCGAGGACCGCCCGGGTGTCCGAGAGATCATCGAACAGGAAATCCGGGGAGTGTGCGGCGAGTGCGTCGCGCGAATACTCGCCGGTGGCGATCGCGACCGTCCGGGCGCCGATCGCGCGGCCGCACTCGATGTCGCGCGGTGTGTCTCCGATGACGTAGATCCGCTCGGGGGGGAATTCCTCGCCGTGGATTTCGAGCGCGCGGGCGCGGGCGAATTTGCCGAGTTCGTTGCGGTCGTGGTGGTCGTCGGCGAACGCTCCGAACTCGAAGTAGTCCCAGACTCCGTAGTGGCCGAGCTTGATTTCTGCGCCGCGGACGAGGTTGCCGGTGAGCAGCGCGAGAACGGCGTCGTCCCTGTCCCTGAGGGCGTCGAGAAGCTCGACGATCCCGGGCAGGAGGCACCCGTCGTGCCGGGGCAGGCGGTGTGGCAGGTGGTGCAGGTAGCTATCGAGGAGCGCGGCGGTGTTTTCCGGGGTGGCCGCGATCCCGTGCTTGTCCAGCAGGGCACGGGCGATCAGTGCGTCGGTCGCGCCCGCGAGTGTGATGCCCTGGAAATCCTCATAGACCTCGAAGCGGGTCATCATGGCATCGGCCAGCGCCCCCATGCCGGCGCCGCCGGAGGTGATCAGCGTGCCGTCGATGTCGAAGAGAAACAGCCGGCGCGGGGCGCTCAATCCTCGTCCTCGTCGTGATCCTCGGCCTGCGGCTCAAGGATTTCGCCGTGCTTGGTGAACTTGCGGTGGCGCTTGCCGGCGGGGAGCGGGCTGAGCGTCATTCCGATCGCGCGGCCGACGAGTTTCGGCTCCATGTCGACGTGCGCCATTCCGGAGAGATCATCGCGGACGCGACGGACAACGAGCATCCCGAGATCCTGGTGGGCCATTTCGCGGCCGCGGAACTGGAGGTGAACCTTGACCTTGTTGCCCTTGTCGAGGAAGTCCTCGGCGTGCCGGACCTTGGTGAGGTAGTCGTGCTCGTCGATGTTGACGCGGAACTTGACCTCCTTAACCTTGTGGACGACGTGCTTCTTCTCCTTCTCCTGCTTCGAGAGTTCGTAGCGGAACTTCCCGAAATCGACGATCCGGCAGACCGGCGGCTGGGCATTCGGGGCGATCTCGACGAGATCGAGCCCCATGGCGCGGGCGCGGCGGATTGCCTCGTCGAGACGGAGCACTCCAAGCTGTTCGTTGGTTGCGGCAAGAATCACGCGCACCTCGCGGGCGCGGATCCGTTCGTTAATGCGAATATCCTTTAAGTTAATGGGGCCTCCGGGTTTTGGTTGGGAACAGCGCCGCACACATCATGGGCGTGAAGCACCGGAACGGAAACGCAATGTGCGCTGACAACATTTGTTCATGCGCGGCATGAATCAGAATTTATAAAAGCAATTGTCAATGTTTTCCGTCTCATCAATACGAGCGGTGCGTAGGATGAGAGGAATTCCGCGCTTCAGGCAAGAGGAATTTCACGGGGGCCGAAACCGCCGGCATCTGCAGGCTTGTCAACCGCCGGGGAATTCCCGATTGCTTGGCCGCGCCGCCACTTACTTCACACATGGACCAGCACCTCTTTTTTCTGATCAACCGGACGTGGGCCCGCCCGTCTCTCGATCTGCTCATGGCGACGGCCTCAAGCTGGGACTTCTGGTGGCCGGTCCTGGTCGTGGGGGCTGTGTGGGCGCTGGCAGCCGGAGGGTTCCGCGCGCGCGCCATGGTGGCCGCAGCAGTGATTGCGGTCGGCATTACGGATGCGGTTGTCGTCGATTCGATCAAGGGCGTGGTCGGAAGACCCCGGCCGAACGCCGTGCTTGAGGGCGCCCGGTCGATCGACCTCGCGAAGGCGCGTCCGAGATTCCTTGCACTCTCGAAGCCACTGAAAGTCGAGTGGACGCCCGCCGGTCGCCATCCGAAGCGCGGGAATTCGTTTCCGTCCGGTCACGCCGCAAACAACTTTGCGGTTGCGACGGTCGTGTTTCTTTTCTACCGGCGGTATGGCTGGCTGGCGTTTCTGCCTGCGGCGCTCGTTTCCTACAGCCGGATCTACGTGGGCTCGCACTGGCCGTCCGATGTGCTCGTGTCGTGCGCGCTCGGATCGCTGCTTGCCGTGCTGGTTGTGTATGGCCTACGCTGGGCGTGGAGGAAGTTTGGAGGCCGCTGGCTTCCGGGCATCCATGGAAACCACCCCGATCTGCTGGAGACATGAAACCAAGGACCGTATTTGTCTTTCTCCTCGCTGTGGCCGTCCTCCGCTGCGGCTGGGTGGCGATGCAGGCTATCGCTCCGCAGGAAGCCTATTACCTCATGTGCTCGGAGCGGCTTGCGCCGGCCTTTTTCGATGGGCCGCCGGGGACAGCCGTCCTTGTGGGAGCGCTGGGCCGTGTGGGGTCGGCTCCGCTGGAGACGGCCCGTTTTGCGTGGCCGGTTCTGGCGCTCGTTGCCGGCCTGCTGGCATGGGCTTTGGCGCGGGCTGTCTATGACGAACCGGTGGCTGCCTGGGCGGTCGTGTGGCTGAACGCGCTCCCGGGTTTCAACCTGGAGGCAGTGACTGTCGGTCCGGCGATGCCTGCTCTCGTCCTGGTGCTGGCCGGATCCTGGATGGCGCGGATCGCTTGGAATGGGAGGAGGATTTTCTGGGGTGCCGCCGGCGCCTGCTTCGCGCTGGCGGTCGTTTTCCGCTACGAGGCCCTGCTGGTTCCTGTTGGCATTCTGGCGGCCGCACTTGCCTCGCCGCGGCACCGCACCCCGCGCGACCTGGCCGGGCTTGCGACGATCGGGTTCCTCGTGGCGATCGCCCTCGTTGGCCCGGCAGTCTGGAACGCCTCCCTCGAGTGGATCCCCGTCGCCGGAGGCACGCTCCGGACGGCATGGAGCCTGCGGCCATCCGGCTGCGCTCGGCAGCTCTGGGCATTTCTGTCGGCGTTTTCCCTCCCGGCCGGACTGGTCGTGCTGGCCGGTCTCGCTGCGATGGTCCGGGATTCCCGCCTGCATGGCCGGCCGCGTTTCCTGCTTGCGCTCTGCGGTCCCGCCTGGCTCTGGTGGCTCTACTGCACGCTCCGCGGCGAGGACGCCGGGACCACCGCGCTGCTCGGTGCGGTGCCGGTCCTGATCTCTGTTGCGGCCTCATGCCGGCAGTGGGTTTGGGCACCTGCCGCGGCCTCCGCCGTGATTGCGATCGCGCTGGCTTCGAGCGGTGCGGCACTCTGGTGCACCTCGCAGGAACGCGCTCAATGGCCTGTACTCGCCCGCGAATTCCAGTCGGCCGCCGGCGAAATCCCCGCCGGCGACAAGGAGGGCTTTTTTATCGCAGAAGACCCGGACCTCGCCGCTGTTCTCGGATATTATCTGGGACACGGACGGAATGCCGCCTCGCCTCCGGTCTTCGTCCCGGAGTCTCCCGACCTTGCCAGCCAGTTCGGGATCTGGCCGTCGTATGCCGATTTTATCGAGAGCGCGCAGGTCGTTGATGAATTTTTCACCGAGCAAAAAGGCGTCAATCCCTTCGTCGGCCGCTCGGCTCTTTTTATCGGGACCGAATTGCCGCAGACCATCGACGGCGCTTTTGCGAGCGTCGCCCCGCTGCGCCGGATCCGCCTGCCGGACGGACGGGAATTCACGGTTTTCCTCTGCCTCGACTACCAGACGCTTCCGCTGTGATGGCGGGCCGCTGGATCGGATGAGAAACAAGAATTCCAGCAACACTACTTGACACGGGCCGAGGGATGCCATACTCAGTATGGCATGAAGATGACCATGCATATTGACGAGGAATTGCTCGACAGGGTGATTGCCACGCACGGTTTTGCCAGCAAGACCGAGGCGGTTGAGATTGCGCTCAAAGAGTTGGACCGGAAAGCCCGGCTCAAGGAGTATTTGAAAAACGGTCTTGGCTGGACGACCGCGGAATTGAAGAACGCCGTGGATCCCAACTACGATGTCATGGCGCTCCGTGCGGCGGAGGCCTCCCCTAAGTATGGTCGCAAGCGCAGCGCTCGTTGACAGCAATGTCTTCATCTCCCTGCTCCGCCGGGGGGAGGACCCCCTGCGCTGGCTGGAGACCCGTCTGGAGGATATCTATACTTGCGGGATGGTCCGCCTTGAAGTCCTTCGCGGGCTCAAAAGCCAAAGGCAGCGGGATGAGGTCGGGTGCTTTTTCGATGTCCTGTGCAATGTGCGGACCGACGACCGCCTCTGGGAATCGGCGGCGGAACTGGCCTGGAAACTCGACCGGGCCGGCGGCACGATTCCGGCGCAGGATATCCTGATCGCCTCCTGCGCGCTGCGGGCCGGCGTTCCCGTCCTCACGGCGGACAGGCACTTCGACCGGATCCCCGGTCTTCCGGTTATTCCGTTTTTGGGGTGAGGATCAGGGGGGATCGGTCTCGGCGACCATGGCTGTCGAGGACGGCCGGTCCCAGAAATAGCGTTTCAGCAAAACTTTCAGTCCCGCCGTCAGTGGCACGGCGAGAAGCGCGCCAAGCAGGCCGCCGAGAATCAGGCTCCATGCAAGAACGGAGATGATGACGGTCAGCGGATGCAGCCCGACCGAGTCGCCGACAATCTTCGGCGCGATGATGATCCCGTCGATATTGTTCGCCACGATGAAAATAATTGTCACAGCGAGCGGGTGTCCCCAGTCGCCGAACTGGGCGGCCGCAATGATGACGGCCGGAATCCAGCAGATCATCATGCCCAGATACGGTACAAGACCGAGCACGCCGACCATGAGCCCGATCAGGACCGCAAAATCCAACCCCATCACGAGGAGCGCTGCGGCGATCATCGCCCCGTCGATCAGACTGACGAGCAGCTGGCCACGGAAGAAACTGATGAGATAGGAATTCACCTCGCTCACGACGGCGACGATCTCGCTCTTCAATGGCGAGGCGCGAAGCGGCAGGTAGCGGCTCCAGTTTTGCGCGATCGCCGGCCCTTCGTTGAGGAAGAAAAACAGGAAGATCGGAACCAGAACCATGCTGAGCAGAAAGCCGAACACGCCTAGAAACCCGCCGACGCTTCGCTGAAGGAACCGGCCGGATTCGAGCGCGAGGTCGGGTATTTTTTTCTGCAGCCACATGCCGGCCTCCTCGATGCTCTGGGTCGCGATCGTGGCAAACTGGCCCTTTGGCTGTGTGGGATCGTCCTGCGAGTGGAAAATCGAGCTTTCCGTCAGCCGCTGCACGCTCTCGATCGTCGAGAAGACAAGCTTCTGGGCCTTGGCCGAATATTCGGGAAACGCCCTCGCAAACGTTGTCCCCTGGCGGTAGGCGGCTGGGAGGATCCAAATCAGGATCCCGGCAACAAGCGCGGCGACTCCGATGTAAACCACAATGATGCTCAGCAGGCGGGACAGCCGCCGTCGCATGAGCCAGCGCACCACCGGCTCAAGAAGAAATGCCAGGATTGCGGCGATCGCGACCGGAATCAGGACCGGCTGCAAAAAGGAAATCGCATTGACCAAAAGTGTCCCGAAGAGAGCCACAACCGCACCGATCGCAACGATCGACAGCGCCGACAGCGCCGCCCAGCAAAGCTTTTTTTGGAATGGTGTCGGATGCATCGGACGAGGTGCATCAATAGCCGCATCCCGCGCCAGGGGCAAAAGAATTCCGCACGGCAAGCGGTGCAGGCGGACTGCAAAACGGCTGGCAATCCGCGGGCCGGACGTGTAGTCTGGGTTTCTAATGTTCACTCGCTGTGCCATCCTCGCTGCCGGTCTGGCATCGGTCGCTCCCCTTGGGTTCGGGGCCGCCGAACCGCTCAGCAAGGCCCAAATCCAGTCGGTCGTACGGATCGAGGCCCTCACCATCCCGACCCCCGGCGAATTTTTTGCCGCGATTGACAAGCAGGGGCAGCCAAACTGGACGCAGCTCTTCCAGCCGAAATCCGCGGGGGTCACCTCCAGCCGCGCGCAGATGGCGCTCATGCTCGGCGTGCTGGTTGCGGACGGGTATATCGCCGTCGAGGCGCAGGACGGCCAGGGCGTGAAAAATACCGGCAAGGACATTATCAACCTGGGCACGAAGCTCAACGTGAGCAAGACGATCCTCGGCCGCGGGAACAGCATCAACGACTTTGCCGAGAATAATGACTGGAGCGCCCTCCGCGAGGAGTTGGAGGCCACGCAGAACGAAGTCAAACTCGCCATGGCCGAGCAGAAAGACCAGAACCTTGTGATCCTCGTGACGGTCGGCGCATGGGTCCGGGGAACCGATGTCGCCGCGCTTTACATCAGCAAAAACTACACGCCCGGGCTGGCCTCGTTGCTCCGCCAGCCCGCGATCATCGAATACCTGCTCTCGCAGCTTGGCCTCCTGCCGGGCAGCCTGCGCTTGGACCCTCTTGTTCAGAAGCTGGAGCAGGACCTGGCATCAGCGCTCAAGCTGGTCGATACCGATCCGGACAAGCCGTTCCCCGCGGAGTCGGTCAAGGCTCTCTCGGAGACGATGTCCGGTCTGGTCAATGCGATTGCAGAAGGAGCAAAAAACCCATGAAAGCCTCTCTTTTAGCCGTCCTCCTCGGGATGACCCCGCTTATGGCCGAGCAGAATCCGGCGCCTGCGGCGGAGCCGGCCACGCTCGCGACTCCGCGGAGCCGCGCGCTCGAACTCGCCGGGGCGTTTGCGAACGAAGGCTACAAGATCCGGGACGGATTCTGGGCGGGCAGCATTGAACCGGCCAAGCCGCTCCTGATCGAGGTTAATCTCTTCGAGGGAAACGAGTATTGGTTTTCCGCCGCCGCGCTCAGTCCGGCTCGCAAAATCTCGGTGGATGTCTTCGATCAGAAGGGTCGCCCGGTCCCGGGCGAGCGCTATCAGGAGGGACCGTCGTCCGCCGCGGGAATCGTTGCCCAAAAAAGTGGCCGCTACTTCATCCGGCTCTCCCTTGCCGAGGGGGAGAAGGCCGATTTCTGCCTCGTCTACTCGTACAAATAAAAAAGTTCATGACCGCCTCCGCCACTGCCGAGAAGCTCAACAGCCCGCACGTCCGCCAGTTTTCGGTCTTCCTCCAGAACAAGGTCGGCGCGCTGCTGGAGGTCGTGAAGCTTCTCAACGAAAACAATATCATCGTGCTCGCGCTGAGCATCGCCGAGGCCTCGGAGTCTGCAATCGGCCGGATGATCGTGAGCGATCCGGAGCGGGTGTCCGAGCTTTTCCACGACCAGGACATTCCGCACAGCGTCTGCGAAATGATGGTGGTCGAGCTGAAGGAAGGCCCGGGCGATCTGGCCAACGTTTTGGCCGCCCTTCTGATGGCGGAGGTGAATATCCATTTCAGCTACCCGCTGCTGATCCGCCCGCGGGGCCGTGCGGTGCTTGCGATGCACCTGGACGACACCGAGTGCGCGAGCTCGGTCCTGCGCGGGGAGGGGTTCAACCTCCTCAGCCAGGGCGACCTCTCCCGGTAGGAATTCCGCGCTAGGCCCGGCGCTCGAGAAGCTTTTCCGCGATGGCTCGGAGGACCGAACCCTCTGCGCCGAAAGGGAAAAGAGACTTCAGGGCCCTGCCCGTCAGGCGCGCCGCCTCCCGGCGGGAGCGCTCCAGACCGAGGACGGCTGGGTAGGTCGTCTTCCCGGAAGCCGCATCCTTGCCGGCGCTTTTTCCCAGCTGCTCGCTCGTTTGCGTGACGTCAAGGATGTCGTCGACGACCTGGAATGCGAGGCCGAGGTTTTCTCCGAATGCTGCGAGAGCCTTGAGCTGGCCGGCGCCGGCGTTGGCGCTCATCGCTCCGAGCTTCAGGCTTGCGACAATTATTGCTGCGGTCTTCCCCCTGTGGATGAATCGCAGCTCGGCGGGAGTCGAGGGCCGGTTTTCCCCTTCCAGGTCGGCTATCTGTCCGCCAATCAGAAACCTGCTGCCGGCGGCGCGCGAGAGTTCGTTGAAGAAGGCTGTGGCCGGGTGGCGGCGCGTGGGCACCGTCCGGCCGAGAATCTCAAATGCCACCGTCAGAAGCGCATCACCGGCCAGCACGGCGACCCCCTCTCCGAAGACCTTGTGGGATGTCGGGCGGCCGCGCCGCAGATCGTCGTCATCCATGCATGGCAGATCGTCGTGGATGAGCGAATAGGTGTGAACGCACTCGACCGCGCAGGCCGCGGGCAGGGCGGCTTCGATGCTGCCCCCGCACGCCTCGGCGGCTGCAAGGGCGAGGACGGGCCGCATCCGCTTGCCGCCGGCAAAGAGGCTGTAGCGCATGGCCTGGTGGATTGTTGCGGGCCGTGCCCCCGCCTTTGGCAGCCAGCGCGTGAGCGCGCGGTCCACCGCCAGCGAGTAGGAGGCAATCAGCCGGTCGAGCGGGCTTTTCATCGCTCAGTTCGACTCGTCGGTGGGCGGCTCCTTTGGAGGCTCCTCGTCGTCGTCCATTTTTTCTTCCTTCGCATCCTTGTCCTCTTTGGCGTCCTTCTTCTTCTGCTTGGCGGCATTGGCGTAAATCTCGCGGAAGATCTTGCCGATCAGCGGGGCGGCATGCGATCCGCCATGGACGCTGTTGTCGCCGGGCTCGCCCTCGTAGAGCGCGGCGAAAGCATACTGCGGGGCGACCGCCGGGATAAAGCCTGCGAACCACGCGGCGGTCCGCTGCTTCTCGGTCGGCCCCCATTGGGCCGTTCCGGTTTTTCCGGCCACCTTCACGCCCTTGACGCGCGCGCTGTGCGCGGTCCCCTGGCCGTCGGAGGTTACGGCGACAAGCGCGGCGCGCATGGTGTCCATCACGTCGGTCGATGTCGGGATTTCGTCGCGGATGCGGTCCGGGTAAGCGGCGACGACCTTGTTGTCGATCGACTGCACCTGCTTGACGAGTCGGGTCTGGTGGAAGACGCCGCCCTGCGAAATGACAGACATCCCCTGCGCCATCTGCACCGGGCTGATCAGGACGTCGCCTTGCCCGATCGCCATGTTTGCCACGTCGCCGTTTTTGATTTTCCGCTTATGCACCCGGAGCATGTAATCGTCGGTCGGGATGTTGCCGCCGGCCTCGCTGTTGACGGGAATCCCGGTCCGCCGGCCGAGTCCGACCCGCTTGGCGTAGTCGATGATCTCCTGAGCGCCGATTTTGATGCCAACCTGATAGAACCACGTGTTGCAGGATTGCGTGAGCGCCTCCTTGAAGTTGAGTGAGCCCGATCCCGTCTTCTTCCAGTTCCGGAACGTGTGGTCGCCCACCGTGAACGCCGCCGGGCAGCTGAACTCGTCCTTGGCCTTGATTTTTCCGGACTCCAGGGCGGCGTAGCCGACGAACGTCTTGAATGTCGAGCCGGGCGGGTAGGCTGACCGGAATGCCCGGGGCACGAGCGGATCGGCAGGATCCTTCGAGTAGGCGTTGAAGACGCTCTGCTTGATCACCGGCACAAAGTCGTTGGGGTTGAACGCGGGGTAGGACGCCAGGGCGATCAGCTCGCCATTGTTGGGATCGATCAGGACGATGGCCCCCCGCTTCGCATTTTTTGCCAGGGTGGATTCGCAGAGCCGCTGGTGGTTTTCGTCGAGAGTGGTCACCACATTGTAGCCGGGCACGGGCGGGCGGGCGATGCGCTCGGACATCTTTTTGCCCTCGGCGTTGTAGGTGATGTGCAGGATCCCCGGCTGTCCTTTGAGCTCATTGTTGAAGATGAGTTCCAGTCCGTCGCGCCCCTCGCTTTCGGGAAAGATCATGTCCCCGTTCTCGATCGGGCGCACCGAGAGCGGGGCCTCGCGTCCGGTGTAGCCGATGATGTGGGAGGCCAGCGTGCCGTTCGGGTAGAACCGCACGTAGGTCTGGCGCAGGACCAGCTCGGGCGGCAGCCCGCGTTCGAGGTTCTTCAGCTCGGCGGGGAGAAGGTCCTCGACAATGTCGAGCGGCAGGACTCCGCGGTTCTTGTAGTGGTTCAGGATGACGTCGTCCGTAACCTGGATGTCCCGCTTGAGGATCCCCTTGGCAAAAGTGATCTGCTGGCGGGCAAAGGCCAGGATCTGCTTGTCGGACCAGTCGAGCGGAGTGGGAAAGCTGATGGCAAGGTTGTAGCTCAGGCGGCTTTGCGCGAGCGGCCTGCCATTGCGGTCGGTGATCTGGCCGCGTGGGGCCGGAATCGAGAGCGTGAAAGTGCGCGCCTGCCGCTGGGTCTCCCAGGTCGGTTTGGGATTTTCCATGGGGGCGCCACCGTCGGTCGGCGCATCCGGAGCAGCATGCAGGGCGGAGAGGAGAAGTAGGAGAAGCAGGGTTGCGCGGTTCATTTCAGGGGCGAGGAAATCGGGACAGCAGGGCTGCGCATCTTGGGTGATCGGAGGGAATGTTCAAGCCGGGAAGAACGGGTTGTTGGCCTTTTCGAGGGCGACAGTGGTGAGGGGTCCGTGGCCCGGACAGAGCAGCGTGTCGGCCGGCAGGCTGAGGATCTGTGCACGGGTTGTCCGCAACGCATCCGCGTAGGACACTTTCCCGCCCCCCATCGACCCCGCAAACAGCGCATCGCCGACGACCGCAACCGGCCGCGAGAGGCCGCTGATGACATAGGTGATCCCGGCGGCGGAATGCCCGCAGGTCAGGCGGGTTGACACCCGGAGCCCGCCGATGGTGAAGTGAGCACCCGGCTCGAACGGCTCCGCGCGGTCGACGGCCTCGCACGACCACGCCTTGGCTCCGGTTTTTTCGACGAGGCGGTCGAGGTCGTAGATGTGGTCGCCGTGCGAATGCGTCAGGTAAACCGCGGTGAGCTTGAGGGCATGCCGCCGCACCGCCTCGAGGAGGCCGTCGCAGTCGGTCCCGGTGTCGAAGGCCGCAGCGCGGCCGGTCTCGGGATCCCAAACCAGAAAGGAATTCACGACCATTTCGCCGAATGGCGTCGAAAACATCAGCAGGCCCTTGGGGATCTGGCCGGCATCCGGATAATAGGCCCGCGCGGCGAGGGCCGCGAGGCTGCGGGGGTCGAGCCCGAGCGCGGCCGCAACGGCTTTGACGGCAGCGGGGTCGGGCAGATTCTGAACCACCCGCGCGA
>Ga0209398_1001376_pt1:7500-12582 | contig 12582 bp, 8 predicted proteins | sample AshMeaBigSpring_FD_184125 | JGI IMG/M metagenome (GOLD analysis project Ga0209398, IMG submission 184125) | Groundwater microbial communities from Big Spring, Nevada to study Microbial Dark Matter (Phase II) - Ash Meadows Big Spring (SPAdes)... | ecosystem: Environmental > Aquatic >... | reverse complement strand
TTTGATAGCTATTCCTGAAAATCGCCATCGAGAGGCCTACTCTCATCTGTTTTAAAGCACCAACAATTATTCTATTGTTGTTCAAGTCACACACGGTTTCGGGCTTTGCGTTCGGGCGGGTTTCGGTGCACTAAACTGTAAACCTGCACTGAACTTGAATAGAAGCACAAAGCTTCAAGTTTGCACATCAGCCCGCCTGACGCAAAACCCGTGTTAGACGCTGTTGCTCTTTCTTTCGTTAAGGTTTACTTGTCTTTTGAGTTACTGTCACCCAAGATTTGTCGAATCCAAGTGCTTTTAAAATTTGGTCTTTGTCAAGCGTTTTCGGTTGCTTGATTTTTATCACCAAGCATTTTTCTGGAACATCTTCAACAATCGTAAACTGTGAACCGTGTGGTTGCCAAGTAAAACAATGTTCTCTTGTCTTTTTGTGAGTGCCAATTAGGTTGTTATTCTTATTCCATTCCCATTTGTAAAGTTCGTAGTCATAGCGAATGGTGTCAAATTCAAAAACAACAACTTCGGATAGGTCGTTAGACTTTACCAAAACTATCGTTCTTAGATGTTTGTATTTTTCTCTGATTGCTGAAACTCTTTCGTTCCAAATTTCAAGAACAATTTTGCCGATTAAAGTCGGGTCAGCTTTTTGGTCGCTACGTTCGCCAAATGAATAGTTCGGAGAATTTCGTCCCGAAATTAGTCTTACTCGTTTTTGTGTTGATGGTTTTGTAGCTTTTACTGTCTTTGCGCCCCAAGCTGTATTACCCATTACTACATCGTCAAGACCCACATTTGAAGGTTTCCAATCCGCACCAATGCAAGTTGCAAAGATACTTTCCCATTCAGAACCTTCAAGTTCGGGTTTCCCTTTTGAAGCCAACAAATAAATTAACTCCTTACTGAGCAAAAATGGAAAGTCTTTCGGAAACTCGTTTAACGGAAAAGCCGAAACAGATTTATTTACTGTTCTTAATTTTGGTGATTTATTGTTCTCCATAGCTGACTTCATATTCTCTTAAAACCGAAGTCATATCCATAAAGGTTGCTACAAACGGTAATAGTTTTAAAATAACTGCTTTAACTAAATTTACTGGAACAGCATTTCCTGCTTGTTTCCTTGCTTGTCCGTCCGCAACAACAATTTTATAGCTGTCGGGAAAACCCTGTAAGCGGAACATTTCTCGTGGTGTTAATCGTCTTTCTCCGTTTACAAGTAAGTAATTGTATGAAGCACCTGCGCGCAATGCACAAGAATAAGGGTATGAGCAAATATTACCTGCTTTGTTTTCGTGCCAAATAGAAATTTTGTAAGCTGACTTGTGAATTTCTTTACGCTTTTGTGCAATGTATTCAGATGCGTAATGTTTTTTGTCAACTCTTTTTTCAAGTATTTCTGAAAGCGGTTTAAATGGTCTAACTGGCGAAGGAAAACTAAACATAATCGGCTCTCTGTGTCCAACGATAATTACTCGTTCACGCTTTTGAGGAAGTCCGTAATCAAGTGCATTTAGAACTGCAAATTTTACATTGTAGCCTAAATCTTTTTCTAATGTCTTGATAATTGTTTTAAGTGTTTCACCGCCATTATGTCCAACAAGTTGTTTAACATTTTCAAGCACAAAAGCCTTTGGTTTTTTGTGCTTTATTATTCTTGCAATGTCAAAAAATAGAGTTCCCCTGATGTCGTTAAAGCCTTGCATTTGTCCAATGATGCTAAAAGGTTGGCAAGGGAAGCCTGCAAATAATATGTCGTGGTCGGGAATGTCTTTTTCGTCAACTTTGGTGATGTCGCCTGTTGGTCTGTGTCCAAAGTTGGCTTCATAGCTGTCTTGGCAATACTTGTCAATATCAGATGAAAAAACGCACTCAGGTATGAGGTCGTTTTCTAAACAGGCTTGGTCCATCGCTGTCCGAAAGCCACCAATGCCACAAAAAAGGTCTATAAATTTTATTCTTTCCATTGTCAAAAATGTTAGTTATCAAAGTTAATATTTTGGTCTAAATACGAGTTCATTTTCTGTCAAAAGTTATCCAGTCTGTCTGTTGATGTAGGGTCGTCCTGCAATTGCGCCTAACGTTTCTGAGCTTTACGCCGTCCCGCCTTACTTCTAGCCGCTCAGCAAAGATAATACTTTCGTATCAATTATTTACCATCGTGCATAGAATTTTTCTTCGGGGCGGGATGGCGTAAAGCTCGTGTTATGGGATGTTATTTTTTTGACCATAGCATTTACTGATCACAAAGTTATTTGGTTATTACTTTTGTGCTAAATTATGCTTCGTTAATGTCCCATAACTTTTATTTTGGCGAAATTTATCTATAGGAATAACGATGAGAGAGTCGCCTTTTAACCTAACATCAGCATTAGAAATTTATGGCAAAAAAGTTCTACTTCATCTCTATTTCTGTACTCATTTTTATGTCCTCTACCTAGTTTTTACTACGTCTGCAGGAGAAGAATTTCGTGCCTCCTAGCTATTTTGTATCATTTCCTTTCATTGCAAATTCTAACGCTGGATTCCGGGTTAAAACAAAAAAACCCGCTTCTTTTTAGAAACGGGTTTTAAATAAAATCGGCGGCTACCTACTCTCCCACCATAAGGCAGTACCATCGGCCATAGGGGGCTTAACTTCTCTGTTCGGAATGGGAAGAGGTGGACACCCCTGGTATAGCCACCATAATAATTTTTGTCTTACCCTCGCTTTTGCGATTTCGGACATCAGGCTTTGGGAATAATATTTCGGCCGCCAGTATTTTTTATTTTAAAAATAATGTAGTAAAAAGAGAAGCTGAAGTAACGTGCCGATATCTCTGGGTGAGCGAAATGGTAGTCCCGAGCGAACGGGAATGATCTACCGGATTTAATTAACATTGAAAGCTTACGGGCTATTAGTATTGCTCAGCTCAGATGTTACCACCTTTACACCTGCAACCTATCAACGTAGTATTCTCCTACGACCCTTAAAAGAAATCTCATCTTGAAGTGGGTTTCGCGCTTAGATGCTTTCAGCGCTTATCCCTTCCAAACATAGCTACCCAGCGCTGCCCCTGGCGGAACAACTGGCATACCAGCGGTTTGTCCAATTCGGTCCTCTCGTACTAGAATCAGATCTTCTCAAATTTCTATCGCCCGCAGCAGATAGAGACCGAACTGTCTTGCGACGTTCTGAACCCAGCTCGCGTGCCACTTTAATGGGCGAACAGCCCAACCCTTGGGACCTTCTCCAGCCCCAGGATGTGACGAGCCGACATCGAGGTGCCAAACCTCCCCGTCGATGTGAGCTCTTGGGGGAGATCAGCCTGTTATCCCCGGCGTACCTTTTATCCTATGAGCGATGGCCCTTCCATTCAGAACCACCGGATCACTTTACCCGACTTTCGTCCCTGTTCGACCCGTCGGTCTCGCAGTCAAGCGCCCTTATGCTAATACACTCTACGTACGATTGCCAACCGTACTGAGGGCACCTTTGGGAGCCTCCGTTACTCTTTTGGAGGCGACCACCCCAGTCAAACTACCCACCAAGCACTGTCTCCCTTTACGGGATTAGAATCCAAATAAACAAAGGGTGGTATTTCAACGTTGACTCCACACTACCTGGCGATAGCGCTTCACAGTCTCCCACCTATCCTACACATCATTTATCCGAACACAATGCTAAGCTATAGTGAAGGTGCACGGGGTCTTTTCGTCCCGCTGCGGGTAACCGGCATCTTCACCGATACTACAATTTCACCGAGCTCGTGGCTGAGACAGTGCCCAGATCGTTACACCATTCGTGCAGGTCGGAACTTACCCGACAAGGAATTTCGCTACCTTAGGACCGTTATAGTTACGGCCGCCGTTTACTGGGGCTTCAGTTAAGAGCTTTCCCCTTGCGGAGTGACCCCCTTCCTTAACCTTCCAGCACCGGGCAGGTGTCAGACCCTATACTTCATCTTTCGATTTCGCAGAGTCCTGTGTTTTTGTTAAACAGTCGCCTGGGCCTTTTCACTGCGGCCTCTATGGCTAGAGGCGCCTCTTCTCCCGAAGTTACGAGGCTATTTTGCCGAATTCCTTAGCCACGATTCACTCGAGCGTCTTAGAATACTCTTCCCGACTACCTGTGTCGGTTTACGGTACGGGCTGCTATACCTGAAGCTTAGCAGATTTTCTTGGAAGTATGATTACAGTCATTATCTCCGCCCCCGAGGGTTTGGAGTACTATCAGCTTTCAGCTCTACCCACGGACTTACCTGTGGATATCAAAACCTACGACCTTTAACGCAGTATTCCGTAACTGCGCAGACTTGTCACTGCTCCGTCTCTGCATCGCAGCATAGCGAGGTACTGGAATCTTTACCAGTTTCCCATCGGCATCCCCTCACGGGTTATCCTTAGGACCCGACTTACCCTGATCCGATTAGCGTTGATCAGGAACCCTTAGTCTTTCGACGTTAAGGTTTTTCACCTTAATTCTCGTTACTTATGCCTACATTTTCTTTTCTATACACTCCAGCAATCCTCGCAGATCACCTTCCCTGCATATAGAATGCTCCCCTACCACTCCATCTCTGGAATCCATCGCTTCGGTACTATGCTTGATGCCCGATCATTTTCCGCGCCCGACCACTCGACTAGTGAGCTGTTACGCACTCTTTAAATGAATTGCTGCTTCCAAGCAAACATCCTAGCTGTCTTAGCAATCAGACAACGTTTAATGCAACTTAGCATAGATTTAGGGACCTTAGCGGATGGTCTGGGTTCTTACCCTCTCGGCGCTGGACCTTTGCACCCAACGCCTCACTGCCACTTCTCTCTATTAGCATTCGGAGTTTATCAGGGTTTGGTAGGCGGTGAAGCCCCCTAGCCCTATTCGTAGCTCTACCTCTAATAGATTTTTCCGTGACGCTGCCCCTAAAGGCATTTCGGGGAGTACGAGCTATCTCCTAGTTTGATTAGCCTTTCACCCCTACCCACAGCTCATCCAAATCCTTTTCAACGGAAACTAGTTCGGTCCTCCATTTTGTGTTACCAAAACTTCAACCTGGCCATGGGTAGATCACAAGGTTTCGCGTCTGCACCTACTGACTATGCGCCCTG
>Ga0209398_1001376_pt1:0-2500 | contig 12582 bp, 8 predicted proteins | sample AshMeaBigSpring_FD_184125 | JGI IMG/M metagenome (GOLD analysis project Ga0209398, IMG submission 184125) | Groundwater microbial communities from Big Spring, Nevada to study Microbial Dark Matter (Phase II) - Ash Meadows Big Spring (SPAdes)... | ecosystem: Environmental > Aquatic > Deep... | reverse complement strand
AGCCGGCAGCTCACCAGAAAATTTGTGGTCATCTAAGAAAAACTACCTTTGCACAGCTAAAGGTATAGGTCCCATAGTTCAAGGGATAGAACGGAAGTTTCCTAAACTTTAAATCCAGGTTCGAGTCCTGGTGGGACCACAACGGGTATTGATAATTAGTGAGTTATGCGTACTGAGGTACATATAGCGGTATGCTCATTAGATTGTTTCGTATAAGGACCACTTCATCCGAAATCAAAAGTACAAAGTTTATAAAGTATAATTCTATTATAAAAACTTTACTTAACCCAAATTAGTGATCCTACTGCTTCACCACTTTTTCACTATACACTACACTATTTCCTACTCGTAAATTTACTACATATATGCCACTAGCCCAATTACTGGAATGTAATTGCCCTTTTATCTTGCCTGAGGGTATGAAATCAGTAGCCATCAGCTTACCTTCCAGATTATAGACTTGTATAGCCGCCGGAAATTCCTCTGGAGTGCGGTCTTGTAAGCGATAGGACAGCACATCGGCTATGGGATTAGGAGAGATCACAAACTCATTATAATAAGCTGGATGGCTGATACCTGTATCCGGATTCTGAACGATGAGGGTGGTGTCGCAGTTGGGCATACCGCAGGTATTGCCCAGGCTATCGGTTTTTAAAAACCATCCCTGCGTAAAATCAGGATAATCTATATACCCACAGAATACATATCCCCCATCGGGTGTCTTTTTAAAGTCGGTGAGGTAGTTATTATAATTAGGATCTACGGTGAGTTCTTTTTCGTAGATGATGGATAGCGATTGATCCATAAAGTATAAATATTGTCTTAAAGGATTTCCCATAGCTAACTCAAATCCCTTTAATGGAATGGGCCAATCAAGATTTTTATAATCTAAATTATGGCAGATCGAGGCGCCAGTTCCCCCCATATCATTAGGAGAAGTATAGTGCATTTCATCTATAACTTCACCGTCTCGATTTAGGTATGCAAGATATAAATCCCATTCCAAGGATCCCATAAGCAAAAGACTATCCGGGCTTATCTCAATTACTCTTGCTGCTCCATCCCATTCCCAAGTGCTTTCCGAAAGTATCGTATGCTGCCAAAGGATATTGCCCAGGGTATCCATCTTACAATAATACATCTCTACATCCGTATCGGGCTGCTGGGCATAGCCGCCTAAGATTATGGTGCCATCCGAGAGGGGAGTGCAGGTATAAATGGAGGTTACAGATTCAGATGCTGAAATAAAATATTCATATTCTATTTCTAGAATTTCATTTACAATCAATATTATTCCTGTAGTATGTGGCAAATTATTGTCTATTTTTTTGCCATAGACAATATATTTTCCGTTTTCTAACTGCTTAATTCCTGTAATATCATATTCTATGTTATTTCCGGACAATTCAAACTCTACTTGAACAAGATCATTTGTAATGCTACATAGACCTGCCATAAATTGATCACTTAGTAAATAAGTTTCTTTATAATAAGTCAATATCAAGTTGTTTGGATTTATTTGAAGAATATTTTCTCCAGACCATAGATTAAACCTCCCATTAGAACTCAATATATTTGATTTGCTTATATAATTTCCAAGAGCATCGGTATTATATTGAAAAACATGATTGGTCACTGATCCAGGCGGTTGATAAATACTAGGACCGTATAACCTATATCCCATCGAATCAATCAATACAGCTTTAAACGACCACATATTATAATCCTCCGCATACAATTTATTGAAATACTGCTGGGCAATAGTATCCCGACAGTACAAGAGGCAAATAATATAGAATAATAGTTTTGAGTGGTTCATAATTAGTTTTTATATATTTTTTGAACCCTATAGCTTTCTCCCTTCATTCTTGTCTTTACTAGCAATAACCCTTTAGGCAGATCGGATAAGTCATATAGATTAGCTGATATGGCATTGATGTCATATACTTTTATTTCCGTTCCGGCCAGATCTAGGATTGATACCGATATGGGTAGTTCAGCTAATCCGGTTATGGCGAAATAATCTTTAGCAGGATTAGGTAGGATTCTTATTTCCTGAGAAAAAGAAATAAGAGTATCCCAATCCATTTTGCCCTCTTCATCTTCGGGCACTCTGGTCCATAGATTCCAGTCCTGACGGATAAGGCGGCTCTCGGCAAGTCCACAATCGCTGTTTCTATTATCTTCTTTGAGCTGGTGCATATATTCAGTAGCAGCGGCGGCTTTGCCATCTCCTTCTATTTCCATCTCTATAAGGGCATTATAGGTAGCATAAAAATTCTGATTCTCAGGGTCACTCATATCTAAGGAATTGAGCATAGTTAATGCCTCAGAAAGTTTGTTTTCGGTGATATAAGTAGGCACCATTATTCTTTTGGCTATCTCATCATCCAATCCCAATAATGCGGTTTTAGCCCCTTCATAATCGCGGCTCTGCATACTCCGTTTAGTCCGCTCTGTGATGAACTCTTTTCTTATGGAGGCAGTCTGCTCTTGGGCT
>Ga0209398_1001375_pt1 | contig 12583 bp, 10 predicted proteins | sample AshMeaBigSpring_FD_184125 | JGI IMG/M metagenome (GOLD analysis project Ga0209398, IMG submission 184125) | Groundwater microbial communities from Big Spring, Nevada to study Microbial Dark Matter (Phase II) - Ash Meadows Big Spring (SPAdes)... | ecosystem: Environmental > Aquatic > Deep... | reverse complement strand
CGCCAACTGGCTGGGCGCTCTGCAACGGGCAGACGCTCGACGGCACACAACCGCAGTTCGCCGCCTTGTTTTCCGCGATCGGTCAGACCTACGGCGGCACAGGAAACAACTTCCTGCTGCCCGATCTGAGGGGGAGGGTTGTCATCGGAGCGGGTCAGGGATCCGGACTCACCAACCGTCTCGTTGCTCAGACCTTGGGAACTGAGACACACACGCTTACTATCGCGCAAATGCCGAGTCATAACCATGCTGGCACCACAGATGCGGCAGGAGCGCATAATCACACTTTTCCGATGCTTCAGGATGGAAATGATGGCGATTGGGGAGGTCCCGAGAACGGAACGGGGACCACGCTTCGTAACGGGCAAACCTCCAGTTCAGGGAATCACAGCCACTCGTTTACCACAAACGCGAGCGGCGGCAACCAGCCGCACAACATCATCCAGCCATCGCTGGTGCTGAACTACATCATCAAACTCTGATCCCCCCGAACGATCATGTCAGTCTCATCCAGAATGCTGCCCATCCTCTTCGCATGGGTGATCCTGGGGCCACCCACGGTTTCCGCGGCGCTCCGCAACAGCACCAACCACGCCGTCCCGGTGGAGGCTCTCGACTCGGGAGGACGAGGGGCTTCTTCGGCCACCTATTCCTCGGTCGGCAGCCTTGGTGGAATCGCCGGGGCCTCCACCGCACCCTCCTCGCAGGCGGGATTCGGCATCATCCGTCAGGTCGATCTTGAAGCCCCGGAAATCACACTTCCGTCCCCGATCATCGCCGCGGCAACGGATGTGGATGGAGTTTCCGTGAGTTTCACCATCACCGCCTCCGATGATCTGGATCCGGCTCCTGTGATTCTCGCCAGTCCCACCAGCGGCAGCGTGTTTCCGCTCGGTGACAGCGCGGTCGAGGTGAGCGCCACCGACAACCAAGGCAACCGCGCCACGGGAAACTTTCCGGTGAAGGTGCTATCGCCGGTGGCGGATGGGGATGGCGACGGTCTGAACGACGCTGCGGAGTTTCTTTACGCCGCTCTCGGCTTCGACTGGCAGGCCAGCCAACCGTCCTTGGTCAGCACGCTGTTCGGCAACGCGAATGTCGCCGGACTCTTCAACGAGACGCAATACGACGCCAACCGCACCGCCGGACAAACCGACGTGACCGGCAATCCCAATCCCTTCGGCCTCTACACGCCGCAACAGGTGCAGGCAATCAACCTGCCCGCCCCCCTGATTGAGCGGAATCCGGGCACCGGCGAATTCACGCTGACGCTGGGCCTTGAGAAAAGCACTTCGTTGGAGCCGGGCAGCTTCAACCCTTTCCCGATGACCACGCCGCAAACGCTGATCAACGGCGAGGGCAAGCTGGAGTTCAGGTTCACCTCTCCGGACAACGCCGCCTTCTTCAGGCTGAGAGCGGAGTGATGACCTGCAGCCGGAGGAGCGGTGTCAAAACCACCGTTCCCCGCGTAGCGGACCAAAGCTTCGCCGGCCTCAAGATGATCAAGCAATCGCCTTCGTCCGCTTCGATTCCCGCGTTCTCGATGCGTCTGCCCATCACCACGCAAACTCCCTAATTGGGATGCGATGGGGGTGGCCATGCGCACGCGCGGCCGAGCGGCGATTCGGGCGACGGCTTAGCCTTGGGCAATCCGGATGGAGTCCAGGATCGCCTGATGCCATTCGCAAGCCTGGGGAAACGAGGCCTGCTCAGCCGCCGATCTCGGTGCGGCCGGAGAGTTGGGCGCCTTCCTCCATGGAGAAGACCTTGGACTTGATGTCGCCGTTGATGCGGGACTTGTCCTTCAGTTCGCAGCGTTCGGAGGTGATCTTTCCCTCCACCTTGCCGTAGACCTTCACCTCTCCGGCGGTCACGTCACCCTTGATCATGGCGTTTTCCCCGATGGTCACGCGGCCCTTGTCGGAGGTGATCTCACCTTCGATCTTGCCGTCGATGATCATGTCGTTGGAGAACCGGATGGAACCGGTGATTTCGATGCCGCTGGAGAGAACGTTGGTCGGATTGGCCATGACGTCGGAGAAATGAGCAAAGGCGCGGGCGCTTGGCAATGGCAAACATTCCCGGTGTCTGGGGCTCAGTCGAGATCCTCCCCGTCAATCTCCCGGGCAGGGTGGCAGTCTCCCTTGCAGAATAGATAAATGCCGGCGGCGAGCAGGCCCACCACCACCGCTCCGCCGATCCATGCGGTGGCGGGTTGGTTCACCTGGTTCCTGAGCGCGCGGAGCTGCTCCGCCGTGTAAAGCCTGCCGTTGCTGAGCCGGGCCTTGGCCTGATCGGCGAGGCCTCGCGCGCCGGTGGGCAGCGTGTGGCGGGCGGTGTGCGAGAAGAGGTGGGCGACGTCCTGCCGGAGCAGGGAAATGTCCTCGCTGACGCGGGAAAGCAGGTCGCTGGCGCGGGGGTCTTGGAATGGGGATGCGTTCATAGGTTGGATTGGGGGTTTACTCCTCCCAAAAATAAGCGCGGACGCCGAAACCGCAAGCCGCACCGACAGGCAAAAGTTCCACGCAAGCCCGGGCTTGAAATGCGTAAACGGGAATCCCCCTTCGCAGCCGTGATCACCCGTCCGTGAAGCCCTTGCTTGCCTCCGTGGAGGAGACTTGATAGCGAACGGGCATGTTTCGAAAAATCGTGTTAATTGTGTTGGGCCTTTTCCCGTCGATGCTGCTCTCCGCCGAGCCGGAGGCGCTTTTCAACGGCAAGGACCTCGCGGGCTGGACTTTCGATGTGATCGATCCGGCGGTGAAACCGGATGAGATCTGGTCGGTCTCCGAGGGGCTTCTCGTCTGCAAGGGACGCCCGCCTGGCGTGATCCGAACGACGGAGGAATATGCGAACTACGAGTTGACCGTCGAATGGCGCTGGGCTCCCGGCGGAAAACCTGGCAACAGCGGCCTGCTCGTCCATGCCTCGAAACCGCGCGAGATGTCCGTCTGGCCGAAGTCGCTCGAAGTGCAGCTCGGCACGGGAAACGCAGGGGATTTCTGGGTGATCGGGGAACAGGTCACCGTGGCGGGCGCCACGCCGCAGGGCCGCCGCTGGCTCAAGCGCCAGGAGAGTACGGAAAAGCCGCCCGGCGAGTGGAACTCCATGCGCGTCCGCTGCGAGGGCGACAAGATCACCGTCTGGGTGAACGGCACCCTCATGAACGAGGGCACTGGCCTCAGCGCCACCCAAGGGGCCATCTGCCTCCAGAGCGAGGGCGCGGAAATCCATTTCCGCAAGGTGGAGCTCACGCAACTCCAGTGAGGGTTCGGAGTTTTTTGGCGGAATCATGCTTGGACTCTGAACAATGATTCCGTCGAAATCTTCGTCCGCCTCCGAAAATTCGCGTTGATTCCGTCCCCCATCGCCCGCGAGAGTCGCCGCGCCATGCTCGACATCCGCGTCATCCGCGAAAATCCCGCCACCGTCCAGGAACGCCTCAAGGCCCGCGGCGGCGATCACTGGAAACTGGTGGACGCCGTGCTCGCCTGCGACGAAACCCGCCGCAAGGCCGAGACGGACAAACAGCAGCTCCAAAGCTCCCGCAAAACCATTTCCAAGGAAATCGGCATGCTCAAGTCCAAGGGCGAGGACACCACCGCCATCGAGGCCCGGGTCCGCGGCATCAACGAGCAGATCGCCGCCCTCGACGTGACCGCCGAGGACGCCGCCGCCGAACAGGCGACGCTCCTCCTCAACATCCCGAACCTCACCCACGACGCCTGCCCCGTCGGTTCCGATGAAACTGCGAACCCCGTCGTCCGCGAGTGGGGAACCAAGCCGGACATCGCCGCGCCGAAGGACCACGTCGAACTCGCGCTCCAGCACGGCCTCATCAACTGGGACGACGGCACCCGCGTCGCCGGCTCCGGCTTCGTCGTCTATCGCGGCAAGGGCGCGCGCCTTGAACGCGCCCTCATCAATTTCCTGTTGGATACGCAGACCGCCAACGGCTATGAGGAGGTCAATGTCCCGCATCTGGTGAAGCGCGAGTGCATGGAAGGCACCGGCCAGCTCCCGAAGTTCGAGGACGACATGTACGGCACGGACGCCGATGAAAACGGCATCAACAGCCTCTTCCTCGCCCCCACCGCCGAGGTGCCCGTCACCAACCTCTATCGGGACACGATTCTGGCGGAATCCGACCTGCCGGTCAAAATGGCCGCCTACACCCCGTGTTTCCGCCGCGAGGCGGGCTCCGCCGGACGTGACAACAAGGGCATCATCCGCATGCACCAGTTCGACAAGGTGGAGCTCGTACAGATCGTCCATCCGGATCACGGCTTCGAGGTGCTCGAACAACTCACCGCCCACGCCGAGTCCATCCTCCAGAAGCTCGGCCTGCACTACCGGGTGATCGAACTCTGCACCGGCGATATCGGATTCTCCTCCGCCAAAACCTATGACATCGAGGTCTGGGCTCCCGGCCATGGAAAATATCTCGAAGTTTCAAGCTGCTCGTGCTTCACCGACTATCAGGCGCGCCGCATGAAACTCCGCTTCAAGGACGCCGAGGGCAAAAACCGCTTCCCCCACACGCTCAACGGCTCCGGCACCGCCCTGCCGCGCCTCTACGTCGCCCTGCTCGAACAATGCCAGCAAGCCGACGGCTCCATCCGCATCCCGGAGGCGCTCGTGCCGTATTTCGGGTCTGAAGTTCTGTCATAAGCACGCCTAAGCGCCGGCTGTTGGCGCGTCATTTTTTCGCCCGCAGGGAGCGAAGCTTTTTCGCGCTTTGCGTCAGGATGTCACCATCCGGCGGCTTTGGATTGGAACCAGGGCCTTGATTTCCAAGGGCTTTTTCCTTGGCACGTCGAGTGCCATGACCTTGTGCGGGAAACGGCCCCTTCATCACAACGGGACCGCCTCCTGACACCTCCGGCGCGTGAATCGGACAGGACGCGTCTGTGGTGCCAACCATTCACCCCGCCTGTCCACAAACCATCAATGAACTCAATCACAACTTGGAATCCGTTTCGTGAACTGGAAGACATGCAGGACCGCATCCTGCGCGCCATCAACCTGACTCCGTCCGGCCGCTCATCGGATGAAAACCGAACCCTTGCCGCCGCGCAATGGACGCCCTCCGTGGACATCTCGGAGGACGAGAACGAATACCTCATCAAGGCCGAGCTTCCCGAGGTCGGCAAGGAGGACGTCAAGGTCACCGTCGAGAACGGCGTGCTCACCCTCCGGGGAGAGCGCAGGTTCGAGAAGGAGGAGAAGGCGAGGAAATACCATCGCATCGAGCGCAGCTACGGCAGTTTCATGCGCAGCCTGGCCATGCCGGACGATGCCGATGCGGAGAAGGTGGCAGCCGAATTCAAGGATGGCCTGCTGAAGGTCCACTTGCCGAAAAGCGAGGCGAAGAAGCCGAGGGAAATCGAAGTGGCGTTGACCTGAGCGGCCCGTTTTCCGGTGGGAGCCGGCGTGCGGCTGGCTTCCACCGGATGCTCATCCGGCCTTCGAGGCCAGCCATGCCTTCCATCCGCCGAAGGAGGTGATTTCCTCCGCTCCGTCGATCGCGCGGGGTTCGGCGATGAACCCGGGAACTTCCTCGCCGCTTTCGAGCGTGACCTTCCCGATGCCCAGCGGAGCGGGGATTTTCGAAACGAAGTCCCCGAACGCGGCGGGATCGAGTTCCCAGACCTCCACCTCGATGGCGGTGCCGGATTCGACGTCGCACACCAGGGCGGGACGCGGCGGGATCGCGCCGGAAGCGGGCATCGCGAACATCCGGTAAACCGGTGCCGTCCGGGTTCTTTCCCGGAGCACGGCCCCGCGATCCGCGAGTTGCCAATGGAGCGGCAGTCCTTCGAGATGGGCACCACAAACCAGCAGCGGAATCCTCATTCGCGGCGGGTTGTGATGATCGCGCTGCTTTTCTCCATTGAATCGACCGGCCAGGTCCAACAAGGCCGCATCGAAACCCGCCGGTGCCGCGAGCGTGACACCCCACGGCGCGCGGCCGCCTCTTGCCCGGCCCGCCGGAACCGCCACGGCCGCCAGATCCAGCAGATTCATGAAATTCGTATAACGCCCGAGAACGGAGTTCGTCGCGAAGGGATCGGCCAGATTTTCCGCCACGGTGTAGAGACGCGGAGTGGTCGGCAGCAGGAGGACATCGATACTCTCCCAGACCGCTTGCGCCTCGCGGGCGAATTCACGGAGTTGATATTGGGCCTGGAACGCAGCCACGGCATCCCAGCCCTTCGCGCCTTCGAGAATCTTCCGCGTCACCTGAAACACATCGTCTGGATGTGCCTCCACGAAATCCCCGACCGCCGCCCAGCGCTCCGCGACCCAGGGGCCCTCGTAGAGCAACTTGGCAGCCCCTGTGAAGGGTGTTAGATCGATCTCCACCGCCGTCCCGCCCATCGCCGTCATCCTCCCGACCGCCGCCTCGAATAGCGCAGGGGTGTCGGGATCTCCGGAAAAATCGAGCTCACGCGGCACGCCGAAACGAAAGACCGCGGGGAAATTTCCCAAAGCCTCCACGGCTCGTGAAAAGGCATCGTCACGATCATGGCGTGAGACGACCCGAGCCACGGCGGCGGCATCGGCCGCCAAGTTCGCGAAGATCGAAACACAGTCCAGCGAGCGGCACGCGGGCACCACGCCGCGGAGGCTCAACAGGCCGCGCGTCGGCTTCCAGCCGATGATCTCCTGGAAGGCGGCGGGCACCCGGCCGGATCCCGCCGTGTCCGTGCCTAACGAAAACACGCAAAGGCCCGCAGCCACCGCCGAGGCGCTGCCGGAACTGGAGCCTCCCGGAAGAAACTCCCTGGCGATCGCATTCCGGGGAATCCCATACGGCGAACGCGTGCCGACCAGGCCGGTGGCGAATTGGTCGAGATTCGTCTTGCCGATGGGAATCGCTCCCGCCTCGCGGAGGAGGCGCACCACCTCGGCATCCCGCGCCGGAACATGGGAAAAGCCGGGGCACGCGGCGGTGGTCGGCATGCCTGCGACATCGATGTTGTCCTTCACCGCGAATGGCACGCCCCACAGCGGCAGGTCACGTGGCATTTCCTCGACCTGTCTCGCCAACTCCATGAGTTCCCCGTCCTCCGGCAGGTGGATGAACAGGGCCGGATCACCCCAGCCCAGGACCTTCATGCAAACCTCCGCGATCACCATCGACGGGGTGTCGCCGTCGGCGTAGCGCTGCTGGATCTCGGCGAGGGTCATGGCGAAAGGTTTTTGGCGATGACGAGCGCTTGTCCGGCCTTCACGCTGGCGCCTTGGACGGTGAGGATTTCGACGATCTCGATCTCGTCATCCGTTTCGAGAGCGACCTCCATTTTCATGGCTTCCAGGATCAGCACGGCACCCCCGGGAGCAATGCGCGCACCAGCTTCGGCATCGATCTTCCAAACGCTGCCGGTGACCGGGCTGTCGAGTGTGTGGCAGCCATCGGGGACGACCACGGCCTCGTCCTCGCGCACCTCCTCGGCCGGCGCGTCCATGAGGAGTCCCGCCTCCTCCCAGCGGCGGCGCTCCTCCTGGAAGGCGGCCTGCTGGGTCCGGCGGAAGGCGGCGATGTCATCGGCGTGCTCTTCCAGGAAGGACTCGTATTCGGCGAAGCTGAAGACCCGCTCCTCGATCTCCAGCTTGTGGCGCCCGAGCGGAACATCCTCGCGAAGGCGGAGAAGCTCGTCCGCGGTCACGGGGTGGAAACGCAGTTGGTCGAAGAAGCGCAGCAGCCAGGGTCGCTTGAAACCGGCGGTTTTTCTCCAGCGGTTCCAAACGGGAATGGTCCGTCCCGTGAACTGATAGCCGCCGGGGCCCTCCATGCCGTAGATGCAGAGATAGGCACCGCCGATGCCCACGGCGTTCTCCGGCGTCCAGGTGCGCGCGGGGTTGTATTTGGTGGTGACCATGCGGTGCCGCGGATCCAGCGGTGTGGCGACGGGCGCGCCCAGATAGACGTCTCCCAGGCCCATCACGAGATACGAGGCGGCGAAGAATTTCCGATGGACCTCCTCGATGGACGAAAGCCCGTTGATGCGGCGGATGAACTCCAGATTGCTCGGGCACCACGGCGCGTCCGGGCGCACGCCCTGCATGTAGCGGCGGATGGCTTCCCGGGTGCTTGGATCGTCCCAACTCAGTGGCAGGTGGACGATGCGCGTGGGGACTTCGATTTGTTCAAGGGGCGGCAGCGAAAGGATGCCTTCCCGGATTTTCTCCCAAAGATCGCAGCGCCCGATGACCGCGGGATCGAAATGCACCTGCAACGAACGGATCCCCGGAGTGAGATCAATGATGCCCGGGATCGATTGCTCCTTGAGCCATTCGTAAACGACGTGGACCTTGAAGCGCAGCTTGAGATCGAGGTGATGCGGTCCGAATTCGATGAGGAAATAACGGTCCCCGGCGCGGCGGACCACGACCGCGTCATCGCCCGCGCCGAAGGAATCGAGGATTGGAGATGGAAGGCTGGTGCTTGAAGGTCGGGGATCCGGGAGATCGGTGCGCCTGCCGGTGAGGAAATCGCTCACCTGCTCTTGCCGCTCGGCAGCCCACGTCTCATCGACGGGCACGAATTCAATGCGGTCACCCGGGCGCAGTTGCCCGAGTTTCCACAACTCCGCATCCACCACCACGACGGGGCAGACAAAACCGCCCAGGCTGGGTCCGTCCGGACCGAGGATGACGGGCATGTCTCCGGTGAAATCCACCGCGCCGATGGCGTAGGCGTTGTCGTGGAGGTTGGAGGGATGAAGACCGGCCTCGCCGCCGTCGCCGCGCGCCCACTTCGGTTTCGGCCCGATGAGGCGGACGCCGGTGCGGGCGGAGTTGTAGTGAATCTCCCAGCGCGTCGAGAAGAAGGTCTCAATGTCCTCATCGAGGAAGAAATCGGGCGCGCCATGCGGACCGTAAAGCACGCCGATGCGCCAATCGTTTCCGATCGGGATTTTAGATTTGAAATTCGAGGTTTGAGATTGGGAAAGGGAGGCGATGCCTAGCACATCGCCGGGCAGCAAGGCGCGGCCGAAGGGCCCGCCGAACTTGCCGAGCGTGAATGTGGAGGCGCTGCCGAGGTAATCCGGCGACTCGATCCCGCCCGCGACGGCGAGGTAGGCGCGGGCACCGGCGGATTCGAAACGCCCGATCTTGATGACATCGCCGGGATGGATGGGGATCGCCTCATTCATCGCAAGCGCCTCGCCGTTCCTCATCACCAAAGCGATTGCGCCGACGATGGCGATGGTGGTGGCGGTGTTGAAGCGCAGCGTCGGACCGGTCATGGTGATTTCCAGCGCGGGCGCGCCTTCGGGGTTTCTGACCAGGGCATTTGCGAGCCGCAGCGAGAGCGGATCAAATGGTCCGGACGGGGGCACGCCGACCTCCCAGTAGCCGAGACGCCCGGGCCAGTCCTGCACGGTGGTCATGGTGCCGGCGGCGACGACATCGAAGGTGTTCGGCTGATAGAGGAAACCCGCCATGTCGCGCATGGCGACGCCGCCCGCGAGAAACGGCTGCCATCGCACGATGCCGCGCAGGTAGCGGAGGTTGGTTTCAATGCCGGAGATCCGTGTTTCATCAAGCGCCCGCTCCAGTTTCGCGACGGCGTCTTCGCGGTTCTCCCCGTGGACCATGACCTTGGCCAGCAGTGGATCATAGAACGGGCTGACCTCCGATCCGGGAACCACCCAGCCATCGCAGCGGGTCCACTCGGGAAACGAGGCTTCCGTGAGCAGTCCGCTGCTGGGGCGGAAGTGGTGGTTCGGATCCTCGGCATAGACGCGGGCCTGGATCGCGCAGCCGTCCGGATTCGGCGCGACATCAGGCATCCTCCACGACGGATCGAGGGCGAGGCGGGCCATCCACTCGACGAGGTCGATGCCGGTGACGAGTTCGGTGACGCCGTGCTCGACCTGGAGGCGCGTGTTGACCTCGAGGAAGAAGAAATCACCGCGGTCCGCGTCGTAGATGAACTCGACCGTGCCGGCGGAGCGGTAGTTCACGCTTTCGCCGAGCTTCACGGCGGCGGCATGCAGCGCGGCGCGAGTTTCGGCCGCAAGGCCGGGCGCGGGCGTTTCCTCGAAGACCTTCTGGTTGCGGCGTTGGACCGAGCAGTCGCGTTCGCCGAGGGCGAGGACCTTGCCATTGCCATCGCCGAAAATCTGCACCTCCACGTGGCGGCCGCGTTCGATGAAGCGTTCGAGAAACACACCGCCGGAGCCGAAGCTGCGCTCGCTGAGACGAACCACGGTTTCGAACTCGCGGCGGAGTTCGTCATCATCGCGGCAGACTTTCATGCCGATGCCGCCACCACCGGCCGTGCTCTTGAGCATGACGGGATAGCCGATGGATCGCGCGGCGGAAACAGCGGCTTCGGGGTTTTCCAACAAGCCGGTTCCGGGAACCAATGGAACTCCCGCCTCCCCCGCGAGACGGCGGGCCTCGTGCTTGAGTCCGAAGGCGATGATCTGCTCCGGGGTGGGGCCGAGCCATTTCATGCCTGCCTCCTCGCACATCCGGGCGAAACCGGAGTTTTCACTCAACAGTCCGTAGCCGGGGAAGACGGCGACGGCTCCGGAGGCTTGCGCGATCTCCAGCAACTTTTCTTTGAGAAGATAACTCTCGGAAACCGAGCCGGGGCCGAGGCGGTGGGCCTCGTCCGCCAGATCCACGTGCGGAGCAGGGTAGTCGGAATCGGAATACACCGCGATGCTCTTGTAGCCGAGCTTCTGGAAGGTGCGGATGGCGCGGGCGGCGATTTCCCCGCGGTTGGCGATGAGGATTTTCATTTCAATCGAAAATCAAAACTTCCACCGGCGTGGGATTCCATCCGTTGCAGGGATTGTTGAGTTGCGGGCAGTTCGAGATCAGGCAGACGACGTCCATCTCGGCCTTCATTTCGACGTAGCGGCCGGGAGCGGAGATTCCATCCTCGAAGGTGAGCCGGCCATCCGGCGTGACGGGCACGTTCATGAAGAAGTTGATGTTGCAGGTGATGTCGCGCTTGGTGAGTTCCACGTTCCATTCCTGCGCGCCTCGGATGAAGGAATCGCGGCAGGCGTGCATGCATTCCTTGTCGTGGGCGTAGCGCATGGTGTTGCTCTCGCGGGAGCAGGCTCCGCCGAGTGTGTCGTGGCGGCCGCAGGTGTCCGCGGTGATGGTGAGCATGGGATTCCCCTCCGTGCTCATCAGCCTGGTGCCGGTGGTGAGATAAAGCGCGGCCTGCTCCTGGATGGTGCGGTCGGCGCTGTAGCGTTCGGTGGGATCCGCGGCGCTGAAGAAGAGGGTGTCCGCGGCCTGGTTTCCCTCCAGATCGACGATGCGGAGGGTTTGGCCCTTCTTGATTTCATGAACCCACCAGTCGCCCGCGGGGACGACCTCGCGGAACACGGCGGCTTCGGGATGGAGCGTGCTTTCGGTCATGGTGGTTAGAAGCGGAGCGCGTGATAGGTTTCGTTGTTTTCCCAGGCGCGGAGGTTTTCCGGCCGGATGGCGAGCGAGGGGTCGTCCGCGGCGGGTGGACCGCCGGCGAGGACTTCGAGTTTCACGTGGCGGTGCTGATAGGCCGGATCCGGATCGAGGGGATGCTGGCAGGTGTTGAGCACGACGAGCGTGTCCATTTCGAAGCGGAGTTCGATGGTGTCGCCGGGTTTCGAGTATCCGGGAACAAACGAAAGTTTTCCCTCCTCATCGGAGACGACCTTGCTGAAGAGGTTCAGGTTCGGGACGAGGTCTTTCTTTCCGAGGCCCCACTTGGCGAGTTCGATGAGGAAGCAGTCGCGGGCGTTGCGATGCCATTCGTTGCGGGATTGCTGGTAGCTGTCCGGGCCGTATTTCGCGAGAACGCGTGCGGCGTCGGAATGGCCGCAGACGGTGTCGTGCCAGCCGACCGTGTCCCTGGTGATGGAGGCGAGCAGGCGGCCCATGTCGGAGTGCAGGCAGTAGGGCTCGCGGAGGAAGAAGATGTGCTGTCCCTTGAGCGTGTCCGGCATGTTGTAGCGCTCCTGGCGTTCGAGGGCGTTGTAGAGGAGCATGCTGACGTTGGCACCTCCGTCGAGGTCGGTGAGGCGGAGCCGTTTGTGGCGCGAGATCACGGCGGACCACATGCCGCCGCCGTGCAGTGTTTTTTCGAGGATGGGTGTCATGCGGAGTTGCCGTTGGCTTTGGCGTGGAGGGGAGGGATGAGATGCGGTGTGAGGGTGAGGTGGGCGGTTTTCACGCCTTTGCAGGTGATGAGTTTGTTGGCGATTTCGCGCAGCGTGCGCGCGGGGCCCTGCATGAGGACCACTTCGAGGACATGATCCTCCTCCAACAGGACGTGCTGCGAGGAGATCACCTCCGCGATGTGCTCGCGGAAAATGCGCGAGAGGTCGCGCAGAAGGGCGCTCTTGGACTCGTCATAGACGACGCTCAGGGTGCCGGCCATCACCTGGGTTCCGAGCTTCCCGAGATGCTGGGCGGCGTGCAGGTGGATCATTTCACAGACCGCCCGGGAGCGGTTGTCGAAACCCCGTTCCTGCACCAAACGGTCCAGCTCCTGAAAAGCATCCTCGGGCATCGAGACGGTGATCCGCCTCAGTCCCTCGACGCTGTTTTCCGATGCCATGCC
>Ga0209398_1001374_pt1 | contig 12584 bp, 10 predicted proteins | sample AshMeaBigSpring_FD_184125 | JGI IMG/M metagenome (GOLD analysis project Ga0209398, IMG submission 184125) | Groundwater microbial communities from Big Spring, Nevada to study Microbial Dark Matter (Phase II) - Ash Meadows Big Spring (SPAdes)... | ecosystem: Environmental > Aquatic > Deep... | reverse complement strand
GGGATGCAGAGGGCTTGGTCTGAAGCGAAGCGGAAGACCGGAGCGCAAGCGGAGCCCGGAGCAGCCCGGGCTGTGAGCGCAATGAAATGCAATGCCCGCCCAGTATGGCGGGCGTGAAATGGAATGAAGCCTCACAGCATCGCCCACAAGATAATATTGAAAAAGGACAAGAAGCTACGTAAAATTTTTTTTAAAAAACGGCAGGCCGCTGGGTGATTTCGTGGTAGCATACTACCTCTTCGGCAAAATAATGCAGCACCATACTTTCTCTTGTAGCCCCATCGTGGAGTATGGGCTCGCCCCCGTGTATAAGATTAGCATGCCATATCAGGATATCGCCTTTCTTAGCATAAAATAGTTGTTTTTGCAGTTTGTTTTCTGCTATTACGCTGGCTATTTTTTCTTCATAGCGGGCATAATATTGAGCTCCAAAGAGTATTTGGGAATTTCCGTGATCGAAATCATCATTCAATATATAGGGCAGGCGATGACTGCCGGGATAATAACTCAATGGCCCGTTTATATCGGTGATATCCTCCAGGGCTATCCATACGGCTATCATATATCCGAGAGGGAAAGTGGTCATGTGTAGAGAATCTGAATGAGCGGCCTGCTCACTGCCGGAAAAGAAATTAATGCTTTGAAATACCCTTACTTTTTTTCCCAAGAGCATAGCCAGGATATTATTTAGTTTTTCGCACAGGACGATGTTTCTGATTTTATCTGATTGTCTTATGGTAAACATCACTCTTTCTTTGCCTATTTTACGCCAGTTAGCCTGTCCTTTTTCTACGAGTTTATTAGTTTCCTCTTTGATCGTATCCACCTCTTGGATAGAAAAGAAAGCGGGTAGGATGGCATATCCCTGCGATGACCAATGGAGGAGGTCTTTTTGCAAATCGGGCTCGAGGTTTTGAAAAAATGGGTTTTCAGGCAGTAGGGTAGCTGAGTCAGCTTCATCTAACCAGGGACCGGGGGCAGGAATATTTTTAAAATCACGGCTGGAAACGGGTGCAAACCAAGGCTTAGAAAGACCATATAGGCGATAGCGCTTTTGCTGGGCCAGGAGGGCATTTCTCTTAAAAAAATTATAGATAATATAACCGGGTCTAAAACGGCGTACAAAATGCTGCAATATGCTCATAAAAAATTCTATATGGTAGGTAGCCTTATACGGTTAAGAATAGGTATAGTTTAGCTATCATTTTCAGACGCAAAGCCTTTGCGGTAATCATTTTATAGCTGTTTTAATTCTGCTAATAGACGACCGAGCGAATCCTTAGCATCGCCAAAATACATACGCGTCTTTTTATCGAAGAAAAGGGCATTTTCTATGCCGGCATATCCACGCCCCATAGATCTCTTAAGGACAACTACATTATGAGCCTTGTCTACATCCAGTATAGGCATACCGAAGATAGGAGAGCTTCGATCTGTACGGGCAGCGGGATTTACTACATCATTAGCACCTATCACGAGCACCACATCGGTGGTATAAAAAGCCGGATTAGCGTCTTCCATTTCTTCCAGGTTATCATAAGACACATCGGCTTCGGCGAGCAATACATTCATGTGACCGGGCATACGACCGGCTACGGGATGGATACTATATTTTACCTCTACGCCATTGCTTACCAACATTTTTTCCAGGTCGTGTACAGTATGCTGGGCCTGGGCTACGGCGAGACCATATCCTGGTACGATGCGCAGTTTTTTAGCATAAGCTAGCATAACGGCGAGATCGGAAGAAGAAATTTCGCGGATATCGCCTTGAGGACCGCCACCGGCGGTGCCGGCACTTCCGCCACCTATGGCACCTATGAGTACATTTACGAGCGAGCGATTCATCGCTTTGCACATAAGTACAGTGAGAATGGTACCGGCACTACCCACGAGGATACCCCCGGTGAGCATAGCCTGATTGCTATATAAAAATCCGCCCATTGCCGCAGCTACGCCGGTAAAAGAATTGAGCAGAGAGATCACCACAGGCATATCTGCTCCTCCTATGGGAAGTACAAATAAGATGCCGTAGAGCATACAGAGGCATAGTACGAGGTAGATGCCCCAGCCTGCCAGTCCGCCTGTAGCTACATATATTACCATCCCTATGACAAGCAGTAGCAAGCCCATATTTATAACCTGCTGTCGCGGCAAGCAACGGTCTTTAATTTTGTCCTCCAGCTTACCCCAGGCGATGATACTGCCGGCAAAGGACACCGTGCCTATGATGAGACCGGCGAGAATAATAGCCAGTTTTAGTGCGGGAAATGTGCCGGACTGTGAGCAATGCCAGTACTCGATGATAGAAATAAGGGCGGCACAGGCTCCTCCCATTCCATTAAAAAGAGATACCATCTGGGGCATAGCGGTCATTTTTACTTTTTTGGCCATAAGGGTGCCCACCACGGTGCCTAGCGCGATGGCACCAAAGATAAAAATGAGATTGTCTAGTGGCGCACCGTTTTCACTGCGGTACAGAAAAATAGTGGCAATAATACCCACTACCATTCCCAGCGCGGCAATAAGGTTTCCCTTGCGTGCCGAAGCCGGATTAGAAAGCATTTTTAAGCCTAAAATAAAGGTAACCGAAGCTATCAGATAAGCGATCTCTAACATTGTCTTTAAAATCAGGCTCTAATGTCGCAATTAAAATTGATACCGGTCAAAAGAATAAAAATAGTACAGGATGTCTGCTTATAAAAAATTAAAAAAAAACTTATTGGGTGATACCCCTTTAAGTGAGACTCCGTCCCTATCCTATGCGGGGTGAGGAGATGTTATACACGCGAAGCAGCGTGAGGCCTCATCACTTTGCCGGGCTTTATGGCAGGTAGCCTATCATTATCCCCCAAAGAATGTTTGTGTATTCTTATGCATCATTCGATCTGGTTTTGTGTCTTGCTACTGCATTTATACCACCGAGCTATTTTGCATTTATTCTTATCTCATTACCACTCTGCCAGCTTCCGGTACCTGATCAGCTATATACAAAATGGCTCAATCTTAGACTTAGAAATTTTAGAATTAGCTAGTACAGGCTTTCTTCGCAGCAGATAATATACCGATCTTATCGCCTGGCTCTATAGGTGAAAAAAATCCGGTGTATCTTACCCTCCAGATAATAAAGTTATGGAAAACAATAGGGATAAAAACAATAGGGTTATACTACTCACGGTACTGGTGGCGGCCTTGGGCTATTTTGTAGATATTTATGATTTACTCCTATTTGGCATCGTGCGACGAGCCAGCCTGGCCGATCTGGGTGTGAGCGATGCTATGCAGCTGGCGGTGGGCACTTCACTGCTAAACTGGCAGATGATGGGTTTGCTCTTGGGTGGACTTTTCTGGGGAATACTGGGAGATAAGCGAGGCCGTATCACTGTGCTATTTGGCTCTATAATTATATACTCTCTGGCTAATATAGCCAATGGTTTTGTGCAGGATATAGGCACCTATAAGCTTATGCGTTTTATAGCCGGTATAGGATTAGCCGGCGAGCTGGGTGCAGGCATCACACTCGTAAGCGAAGTGATGGGCAAGCACCATCGCGGCTGGGGTACTACCATCGTGGCGAGTGTGGGATTACTCGGTGCCGTGGCGGCGTATGGCGTAAGTGAGCTGGTATCTTCCTGGCGTGTATGCTACTGGATAGGGGGGGTATTGGGCCTGCTGCTGCTGCTCTTGCGCATCAGTGTTCACGAATCGGGTATGTATAAAAATCTGGCTGGTGCCCAAACCCCCAAGGGCCATTTTATGTTACTGGTGAGTCCGCCTAAAAGATTTTCCAAATACTTGGCCACCATTCTCATAGGCACCCCTACCTGGTTTGTAGTGGGCATACTCATTACATTCTGCGATCAGTTTGCCTCCTTGCTAGGGGTGAGTTCTAAGCCCATACCCGGGCAAGCCATAATGTGGTGTTATGTGGGCCTCTCACTGGGAGATCTGGCCAGTGGAGCGCTGAGCCAGTTATTAAATAGCCGCAAACGGGTGATGTTTATCTTTCACTTTATGAGCAGTCTCACAGTGATATACTATTTGCGCGCAGAGAATGCAGGGATAGATTTGTTTTATTTTAAATGTTTTCTGCTGGGTTTTGGGGTGGGATACTGGGCTATATTTGTAACCATCGCCTCCGAGCAGTTTGGGACTAATATAAGGGCTACGGTAACCACTACAGTGCCCAATTTTGCGCGTGGTCTTCTGGTGCCCATAAGCCTAGCCTTTAAATCGCTGTCCACTTCTATGGGTAGCATTATTAGTGCTGCTTATGTAGTAGGAGGAATATGCTTATTCATAGCTCTGCTGGCTTTGGCCTACTCTAAAGAAACTTTTGGCAAAAATTTAGATTATTTAGAAGAATAATTTAGTTTGTTTATGTCTGCTTTAGTATAATTTTGGCCTTGCTAATAAAAACAGCTATTATGAAATATTTCTCTATCATGATCAGTGTACTATTTTTCTTTGCCCTTGCTTTTTCAGGCTCGGCTCAATTCGAATGGGAGCATACTTATCCGGGCTATTACCTAAATCGGCTGGATCTGGAGGGACAGGGCGAGCGATATATTAATTTTGATCCTAGTGCTCAAAAAGTGATGGTGTATGATGGAGACCATCAGTTGCTTACAGCACTTATCACCCCCCAAGCCCTGGCCGGCCATATAGTTCCCTCCTTAGGTTTTGACCTCTCCAGTCATTTATTTGATACCGATGACGGGCTGGAATGTCAGGGATTTTATACCAATGAGAACGGCTATTATCTGGGTGCTATTTGGGATGAGGATGGCAGTCTCTTACTCAGCGATTCTATTACTAATGATGGAAGAAACATCTACAATAGCGTCGTATATATAAGCCAAAACCCGATAGTGGCTAAGCTAGTGCGAACATCCTATAATCAACTAACCGATGAGCAGGGATACAGTATCCTTTCGCTTCCGGGCATGGCAGAAGAGCACCATTTTAGCAGTGTAGTGGACGGCGCATTCAGTGCCCAATTTATTATGCCGGAAAATGAAGAACCCATCCTGATACAAACCCTCAATGACTCAGGAGAAATACGGATATTTAATCTAAACTATGATGTCATACACACCATACCGCTTCCGGATATGGGAAGTGCCAGCTATGTACAGTCCTATAACTGGAGCCGCACAGACTTTAATAACGATAATTTTTTTGAACTAATCGTGTATTATACTGAAAATGGCAATAATGTATATCTGGTAATTAATGAAAATGGCGAAGTGCTTTTCGATAGTGATAATTATATTTCTCTTTCTAAAGATGAAGGGATGGATCCAAAGCTGCTAAAGATAAACCATACGGATCATACCACAGAAGTTTATACCCTTCCGGCTTTTACCATAGAACACAGCTATGCAAACCAGACCTACTGGGGTCGCCAAAATCTGGGTATAAATGGGGAGAAATATTTTCTTTTATCCGGAGACACGCTTAATATATACAATGCAGATCACAGCTCATTTAATGAGATCGCCCTCTATAAAAATAGTACCGGTGATGTGCCATCGGTAATACAGATAAGCGATGATATAGCCAATGCGGATAGCAAACTAGAGTACATTATATCCTGGTGGGACAATGAGACTGCAGACCGAGAAGTATTTGTAGTACAAGACGATGGCACACTACTGCACTCTGAGCCGGATGGAATAAGCTGTATGCTTCACAGACTAGGCGACTTAGAAGACAAACTCATCTGTTATAACTATGACGACGGTACGGATGAGGTAAAAGTATATGCTATCCATGATTCTATAAATGGCATACGCGAATTGCAGACTCCGGACACCCGTCTTCAAGTATATCCCAATCCATTTTCTGATAATCTGCGAGTGCTTCTCTCGCCCACCTCGGCAAAGGCAGACCTTATAAATCTCTATGACACACAGGGCCATCTCATAAAGCAATGGACACCTCAAAAGAGTCCGGCCACGCTTCAGCATCTGAGCCAAATACCAGTGGGCTCTTATATAGTGGAGGTGATGAGCGAAGGCAAGCGACTATCTAAGATAGTTATAAAGCATTAATTAGGGCTTGCTCGATAAATTAGCATCATGCGATTATGGCGATGCCTCCGGCCCGGGCTTTGCAGGGCTGCGCTTGCGCTCCGGTACCTGGCTGGCAGGTTATTATTGCATTTTGATCTTTTCTATTAGAATGAACCTGCCCTCCAGGTACAAACCCTTACAATCCCTATCGCATAAACAATCTAGCAGGCTAAGCAAAGACAGTATTGTCTCCATTAGGATGTGTAATTATCGCTTGCTAAAGAGCTAAAAACAGGGTTCTATATTCTATTTTTTTTATTTAAGTGCAAGCTATCTTACCTTTACTCGCATTTCTATGCACAGTACTTTGTCGAAGAAAATGGTTAATGCTGGCTCTATCAATGGCTCTATTAGTTATTGAGCAAGCCCTAATCATATACCCTATATGAAGCCGGAGCAGGCCGGCCATACTATTCATAAAATTCAGTAACCTGCCTGGGTTTCTTTATCCCGTCCGTTTCACTTTTTAAGGAATATCCCACATCTTAATTATGGGATCTGGGATTTTTTATTAAATAAAAAAGATGAAAAGTTAATAGGGCAGATTTTGTAGACGCACAGGGTCTATAATAGCTATATGGCCTTGGGTGATATCTATGAGTTTTTCACTTTTAAAATCGCCAAGGGTACGCACTAAAGATTCGGTGGCTGTGCCGGCCAGATGAGCCAGCTCTTCGCGGCTAATAGTTACTAAGAAGCCGGGCTCTCCCTGGGGATTAAATTTTTGATTTACTTCACTCAGTGCTGCGGCCACTTTTTTTCTCAGCGAATCATAAGCCAGCCGTATCAGTTTTTCTTCTGCTCCTATTATCTTATGGGCAGAGAGATGAAGAAAATGGGACATTGCAGCAGGATTACGATCTATTTTTTGCGCAAATTGATCATAATAAATAACCCGTATCTCACTATCTTCCAGTGCCATAGCCGTATCTGTATAGGTGCTTTTTTCTAAGGCCGGTTCAAAGCCCATAAAATCTCCAGATCCTGTAAGGCCGATAATGAGCTCTTTGCCATCATCGTGTATTCTATATTGTTTTATTCTGCCACTTACTATATAATATAAACGGGAGGCATTATTGCCTTCATTATACAAGATTTGTTTCTTCTTCATAACCATTTCTTCCGTATCCTTCAAAAACTCATTGATATCAAATCTTGGTGATGATTCTGTATGGGGGTTATCTGCATCTTGCAGATTTTGCACCAGTCTCTCATGTCTTTTAAATCTTCCTTCTATGGCATTGAGCAGCTCATTACCGGTAAATGGCTTAGTGAGATAATCATCGGCTCCCTGTTCCATCCCTTTGCGAAGGTCATTTTTTTCGACTTTGGCAGAAAGAAAAATAAAAGGTATATGCTTAGTTTTGGGATTTTTTTGCAGGAGATGAATGGTGCCATATCCATCTAAAACAGGCATCATTATATCACAGATAACGAGATCCGGCGTTTCATCAATTGCTAATGCTGCACCCGACTTACCATCGGAAGCGGTAATAACTTTATAATCTGCAAGCAGGAGAAGCTCGGCGATGTTTTCTCTCACATCTTCATTATCATCTATGACTAAAATCTTCCTTGTCATTTTTCATTCATTTCATATAGTGGAATAATTAATTGTACAGAGGTGCCATCACCCAATTTACTTACAAAACTAATCTTACCTCCCAGTAGCTCTATGTATTTCTGTACGATATGCAGTCCCAGACCCGTGCCAGCTATATTTGTAACATTTTGACCGCGGAAAAACCGGTCGAAGAGGTGAGCCTGGTCTTCGGTACTCATACCTACACCCTGATCTTTTACTTCAATCCTGCATTCATAATCTAGCACGTGTGCATTCAACCAGATAGTAGTTCCTTCGCCGCTAAATTTTATGGCATTAGAGAGTAGATTCAGCACACAATGGCGCAGGATGTTTTTGTCAAAAACAGTCATCTTTGGGCCCGTATAGGAAAACTTTATATGCTGATTTTTTTTCTGTATGCTGGCCATCTCTTTTATCCAGTGGGCCAGTGATTCATACAGGTTTTCTTTTTTATAACTCAGGATCACCCGTCCTTCTTCTATTTTGCCTAAAGAGAGAAATTCAGATAATAGACTATTTAACTGCGACACATTGTTTTGTATGCGATAGAGATGCTTTTTTATTGCTGCTTCATCCCCTTTTTGCAGATAGTTTTCTATAAGTTCGGAGGAAGAATAAATAGAACTAAGCGGGGTTTTAAACTCGTGCGAAGCGAAGGTCACAAATATGGACTTTAGTTCTCCCAGACTTTTTTCACGCTTGAGGGCTTCTTTTAAGTCTATCTGCGACTTTTCTAGTTCGAGATAGGCTTCCTTAATAACTTTCGTACGATCTGACACTCTTTCTTCCAGCTCATTATTGAGTATTTTTAGATTCTCTGTGATACGGCTGAGTTCTTCATTTTTATTTCGTATGAGTTCCTCTTGAGCGACCCTTAGGGTAATATCCGCTAAATAGGCCATTACCATCCATTTTCCATCATCCGTTTTAAAATGGCTAAGTGACACTTCTACAGAGATGACATAACCCTCTTTGTGCCTGGCAAACAAATGTCTGCCGATACCCATTTCGCGGTTTTCTGGACGCTGTGCATAGATTTGGCGATGTTTGCGATGCGTATCTTCTAGGTGAGAAGGAATGAGAACTTCTATTTTTTGGCCCACCAATTCCTGCTGTTCATATCCCAGAATTTTGCAGGCAAAGGGGTTTATATCGCATATCACCCCATCCGCATTTGCTATGACGATACCTAAATTTGCGTAGCGAAAAATACTCTCTGAATAATTCAATATAAGCTGGAATTTATCAAAAATAAGAAAAGATGATGAAATGAGCGAAAATCCGCAAGTTTTTTGCAAAAGAAGTTTATTAAACATCTTTCTTGTTCATTAATCTATCCTTCTTTATATAACAAAACCTATTAGCAGGACTGATAAATAGGGGCTGGTATAATCACACACTCAAAAAATATATGACTAATCTATATGGAGATGAAAGCATAACTCACGTCCCATTTCATTCTGCATCTGCAGACTCCAATCTTCGGTGAGGGTGGGCTGTATCCAGCTATGTCCATATCTTCTAAAGAGTTTCAAATCGCAGCGTAGATGCTCTTTGAAAATTTTCTTAAGTTCTTTAACACTACTGGCCGGCCCTATTTTTATAGCAGCACCCATTACACTCCTATCTGATGAGATAGACCTATCGGGAATCATAGCTTCATCGCCGGTTTTCAAAGAGGCGGGGGTATTTATTTCCAATTCCACCTTTAAATAAGGAAACAAAGCGGTAAACCAATTTTGAAACTCAGGAAAATTTATTATATCATATATGAGATATTCATCCATCTCTGTGTCTGGTAAAATGGGCTATAAAGTTGGATTTATCTATTCTCACTAATGCGTATAAAACTTCATCAAAGTGGTGAAAATCCGGATTCGGCCGGGCATCTTTTAGCCAATAATGTTTTTGTACTTCACCTTGCAGTGTAGTTGTTATTTTCCTTATACACATTTTGCAGAAATACTCAATTATTCGTATTAGGAGCGTGATTAAACACTAGCAGTGGTATATGGGCATCCTGCATTATCTGCAGGGTGAGGCTTTCCTCTATTTCATTATCCACATGAGTTTTGCGTTTTACTAATGAGAGAACATCGCCCTTAGCAGATTTTACAAAACCCATTACAGCCTTTTTCTTATCATTCATACCGCGGATAAATTCATATTGTATGTGGTCGTTTTCATTTTTCATACCAAATACATATCTCATTTTATGATAGTTTATCGTGCGGACATTATTATCGTAATCTTCCATTTCGGTGATATGTAGTATAATCAATTCCGCATTTAGCCATCTTTTAAAACGCACTACATATTCTAATTCGTTTTCATTATAATCCATAAAATCCTGGGCAAATATTATCTTTTTAATATTATGAAACTGATATTCCATAGGCATAAGAAGCACGGGCACAGAAGATTTAGCACTCACTTTTCTGGATACAGAACCCCAGTACTGATTTATATTTCGTCCGGCACCGCGGGTGCCCATAAGGATAAGATCAAAATGTCCTGCTGCTGCCTCCTCTATAATCACCTCCTCTTCCAGCCCACATTTAGCCATATAATGAACGGGTATAGACCGGAGAATGCTATATTCTTCTGCGGCACAAATACTGGAAACTAAACTCTTTAGCGCATCCTCTTTTGCTAATGCAGTGCCGCCATATAGCGAAGAATTTTGACTAGGTGTACCAGTACCAGTAAGATGACCAAATACATTTATAATAGTAAGCTCTACCGGTATTTTTTCTGCTAAGAAAGCAGCAAACTTCAGTGCCTGCAATGAATTGGCAGAAAAATCACTTGGCACAAGTATGCGCATAATTTTATTTTCGGTATGAGACATGTAGATATTAAAATTTTGAATAGAAAAAAAACATCATAGATCCTATTATCCGTGTAGTACCAATATAGGCACCAGTGCCTTTTTAACGATGCGCTCAGTACTGCTAGCTATGATCCAGCGATATATAAAATTATGTTCGTGGGCCACAGTACTTACTAGATGAGTACCGGTACTTTCTACGAAGTGAAGGAGCGATCTCACGGCATCATTATCGTGAATATAATGAAATACAAAATTTAATCCCGGGAAATTATCTGTCCAGTTTTTTTCTGCTACTGCTCTTTTTTTTTCGCCCTCTTTGCCTATTGCACTTACTACATCTATGGTTTTTATGCCTAAGATTCTCATCAGCTCCCTAAATATCTGATAATTAGTGGCATCCATTTTTACAATAAAATCTGTGCCTATGGCTAATTTTGGTTTGTCTGGAAGTGTTTTGCCATCGGGGATAAATAATGCCGGTATGTCTATGGCAGTGGATATCATAGCCGCGTGGCTGCCCAGCACCCCTTTAAAACCGCCTGCTCCGGTAGTTCCCATCACCACTAAATCTATACCCTCCTCCTCTATTTTATCTTTCATTACCGGCAGGAGGCCGCCCAGCTCACAAAAACCACGAATGCCCAGCTCATTATTTTCCGGCCTTCGCTTAAATCTAAGTATCCATTTGCTGAGTTCTTCCTGCCTTCCTTGCAGATAATCCGGTACAAACACCATATTATAGACATTATTATCTACGGCATCTACCGGCAATATCGTGTGCAAAACGATTATTTCAGCTTTGGCTTTTCGCGCTAACCCCAGCGCATAATCCATCGCATTATTTGCGCATTTAGAAAAATCGGTGGCAAATAGAATTTTTTTCATTATCACTTATATTTTATGGCCGGAAAAACAGAATAGTTTTGCGATATCAATTAAAAACATTGGCCACAAAATCGCGAACCGTGAGTATGCCCTTTAGTACATTATTATCTACCACCGGTACACTTTGAATTTTATTTTCATTGAGCTTTTTAGCCGCAGAATGCAGGGTTTCTTCGGAAGAAACAGTAACCGGATTAGACGACATAATTTTTGCTATCGGATACAGATGGTCTATATCATCTTTAGACACAAAAGTATGCCCGCTCAATACCTCTTCATAGACTTTAATAAGATCGGTAGAACTTATTATGCCTACTAAGGTATCATGGTCATCTAACACCGGCAAATGATGTACGTGAAACTGGATAAAAAACTGCTGCACCTCAGAAAATTTATTTCGGGTGCGGGCGAATACGACCTTTTCAGTCATAATTTCATAAACGGGTGTAAATCTGTTCATAGCGGATATATTTAAAGCAAAGATAGAGACTTTACGGCACTTAGTTTTGATCATTATCATCAGTTCTCTTGATTTTGGTCAAAAGTAACTAAGGGAATGGCTATGGTTATTATCTTCCTGCATGTTTCGCCGATTTACATACCGGATTTTTTGGGGGGAGTTTTTCTCCCGCTTCCGGTGCAGAGAGGTTGATGGTTTTTTTTTATTGCAAACGTGAAAGGATCCCTTCCAACAGTAGCAAGGTGAATAGGAAATGCTATGGGAAGGCTGAGACCATTCCAACAGCTGCGGGGGGAAAATTTCCTGTACAAAAGAACCTCGTAAATGCAGGCTGGGTTGGGCACTGCATTTGTACTCTTCGCTCCCTTTCATTGCGTTGTGGGTATTTATTTTTTAATGGCTGCATTGAATCTGCGCCTCATGCCTTTGTTGGAATGGCTTTAGCCTTCTTCACGCCTTTGTTGGAATGGCTTTAGCCTTCTTCACGCCTTTGTTGGAATGGCTTTAGCCTTCCAACAAAGAATTTACTGGCGAATAAATGATGTCGGAAATGTAAAATGGAATTCGGGCGTGAATGCTGTTGGAAGGCTGAGACCATTCCAACAGCGGCGGGGCCAAAAAAAATCAGATGATATAAATAACGATGAAGGATATCAAAATGATAGAAGAATAAAATGGGATCAGGGCGATGCCTGCACCATCATCTACTAAACCACTAATGCGGCTACCTTAATTATATATGCT
>Ga0209398_1001371_pt1 | contig 12616 bp, 17 predicted proteins | sample AshMeaBigSpring_FD_184125 | JGI IMG/M metagenome (GOLD analysis project Ga0209398, IMG submission 184125) | Groundwater microbial communities from Big Spring, Nevada to study Microbial Dark Matter (Phase II) - Ash Meadows Big Spring (SPAdes)... | ecosystem: Environmental > Aquatic > Deep... | reverse complement strand
GACCCACCGAAGCCGTCAACAACCTGCTGAAGCGGATCAAACGGATCGCCTTCGGGTTCCGCCGGTTCGCCCACTACCGGATCCGGGCCCTCCTCTACACCGGCAAGCCCAACTGGGACCTACTCGCCACCATCACACCCCGCTGAAATCCGATGAGCCGCAATACCGACAGGTCGTCTGTCCATCGCACCACGTTGCCGAGGGTGACCCATTCTGCACCGGCCACCTCAGGTGACGGCGCCAGCTCGGTTGTTCTCGTGACCACGTGGAAGCGGAGATCGAGGTGCAGGTGGGGCGGCTGCTCGCCCCGCGCCGGGATGTCGTGGATGTCGACGTCGAACAGCGCAGGGCGCTCTGGGGCCAGCTCGGTGACACCGGTCTCCTCGGCGATCTCCCGGCGCAATGCCTCGACCAGCGTGGCGTCCTCCGGATCGATGTGGCCGCCGGGCTGGAGCCACCTGCGATGCCGGCGATGGTGGATGAGAACGAGCGACGAGATCGACTGGTCGGTGACGAACCCGCTCACGGTGAAGTGGCCAGGGTCGAACCAGGTGGCGGACAGCACGTCGCCCCCGTCGCAGGCCAGGGTGCGCATGGTGGCGAGATCGGAGCGCTCCGCAACAGTGGCGACAAAGCCGTCGAGCAGCTCGACGAGCTCGAGCCGCTGCGGCGACGTGTCGGTCAGACCAGCTCGATCAGCGCCATCTCGGCGCCGTCGCCACGGCGTGGGCCAAGTTTGACGATCCTGGTGTAGCCACCCGGCCGATCGGCGTAGCGGTTGGCGACATCGTCGAACAGCTTGGTGACCACCTCGGTGTTCTGGATCTTGCGCAGCACGAGACGGCGGGCGTGGAGATCGCCCCGCCTCGCCTTTGTGATGATCTTCTCGACGTACGGGCGCAGCAGCTTGGCCTTGGCCACGGTCGTCGTCACCCGCTCCTCCTCGATCAGCGAGGCGGCGAGGTTGGCGAGGATCTTGCGCTGGTGCGAGGCGCTCCCACCGAGCCGCGGCCCCTTCTTCGGCGCAGGCATCAGCCCATCCCACCTTCGCTGTCCGAGCCGGTGCGCAGCGACAGACCGAGCTCGTCGAGCTTGGCCACGACCTCTTCGAGGCTCTTCTGCCCGAAATTGGTGATGTTGAGCAGGTCCTCCTCCGTCTTGGCGACCAACTCGCCGACGGTGTGCACCTGGGCCCGGCGCAGACAATTGCGGGGACGCTCGGAGAGGTCGAGCGCCTCGATCGGCAGATCGAGATCGGGAGAACCAGACTCGGCGGCGACAACGTCGCCGAGCTCGAGCCCGACGCCCTCGTCCATGTCGGCGAAGAGCCCGAACAGCTCGCGCAACGTCTTGCCGGCTGAAGACATCGCCTCGCTTGCGGTGAGCGAGCCCGCCGTCTCGACATCGATGACGAGCTTGTCGAAGTCGGTCATCATCCCGACCTGGGTGCTCTCCACCCGGAAGGCCACCTTGCGGACAGGGGAAAAGATCGAGTCGACCGGCATGACCCCGATGGTGTCGCTCTTCTTGTTGCGTTCGGCGCTTCGGTAGCCCACACCCCGCTCGGCCGTGAGCTCAACCTCGAGACGGCCCGACGTGGAGAGCGAGGCCAGGTGCAGATCGGGATTGATCACCTCGACCCCTGCCGGGACCTTGAGATCGCCTGCCGTCACCTCACTCTCGCCCCGCGCCGACAGGTACAGGGTTGCCGTTTCCTCCGACTCCATGCGCAGGACGACCTGCTTCAGGTTGAGGATGAAGTCGACAACATCCTCCACGACGCCCTCGATCGTCGAGAACTCGTGTTGCACGCCCTCGATCCGCACCGACGTGATGGCGGCGCCTGGGATGCGCGCCAGCAGGGTGCGGCGCAGGGTGTTGCCGAGCGTGTACCCGAAGCCCGGCTCGAGCGGCTCGACGACGAACCGCGAGCGGAGGTCGGAGACCTGCTCCTCTTCGATGGTGGGTCGCTGGACGATGAGCACGTGCGCTCCTCGGGATTCGGGTGGGGGGGCTACTTCGAATACAGCTCGACGACGAGCTGTTCTTGGATCTGGCTGTCGATCTGGTGACGGCTCGGCGCCATCAAGACCGTCACCTTGCGCTCGGCGGCGTCGATGTCGAGCCACTCCGGGTGAGGGCGACCGACGGTGTCAAGCGCCTGCTGGACGGGGAAGAGGTCGCGGCTGCGCTCCCGCATGGTGATCACGTCACCCTGGCGGAGCTGGAAGGACGGGACATCCACCTTCTTGCCGTTGACGAGGAAGTGGGCGTGGTTGACCAGCTGGCGAGCCTGGGGGCGGGTGCGGGCGAAGCCCGACCTGAAGACGGCGTTGTCGAGACGCATCTCGAGCAGCCGCAGCAGGTTCTCACCCGTGATACCCCTCTGGCGGGCCGCCTTCTGGTAGTAGCGGCGAAACTGCCGCTCCAGCACGCCGTACGTGAAGCGCAGTTTCTGCTTCTCGCGCAGCTGGATCTGGTACTGCGACTCGCGGATGCGGCCACGGCCGTGCTCGCCCGGCGGGTAGGGGCGTCTGTCGAAGTAGCTCGCCTTGTTCTCGTCGAGCAGTTGGCGGGCGCGCCTGCTGACCTTGGTGCGCGGTCCGGTGTACCGAGCCATCAGCCGTGCTTCCTGTTCTTGGGGCGGCACCCGTTGTGCGGGATGGGGGTCGTGTCCTTGATCCCTGTCACCTCGAGACCCATGTTCTGCAGAGTCCGGATCGCCGTCTCCCGACCCGAGCCCGAGCCGCGAACGATCACGTCGAGCTTGCGGATCCCCATTTCCCCGGCGCGGCGCGCCGCCTGCTCCGCCGCCACCTGTGCGGCGTATGGCGTCGACTTGCGCGAGCCCTTGAACCCGACCGAGCCACCAGACGTCCAGGCCACCACGGCGCCGTCCTGGTCGGTGATGGTGATGATCGTGTTGTTGAAGCTGGCCTTGATGTGCGCCTGGCCGTGCGGGATGTTCCGCTTGACCCGGCGCCGACCGACTACGCGCTGCTGCTTCGCCACGTGAACCTCTCGCTGCCTACTTGCCGACCTTCTTCTTGCCGGCGACTGGCGCCGACCTGCCCTTGCGGGTGCGGGCATTGGTGTGCGTCCGCTGGCCACGCACCGGCAAGCCACGCCGGTGACGGAGCCCCTGGTAGCTGCCGATCTCGATCTTGCGCTTGATGTTCTGGGCGACGTCGCGACGCAGGTCGCCCTCGACGGTCACGTTGGCATCGATGTACTGGCGGATCCGCACCACTTCGGCGTCTGCGAGGTCGCGGACCTTGGTGTCCGGGTTGATGTCGAGGTCGCGCAGGAGCCGCTGCGACGTTGCCCTCCCGACCCCGAAGATGTAGGTCAGACCGATCTCGACCCGCTTGTCCCGCGGGAGGTCGGTGCCTGCAATACGAGCCATTCGCTACCCCTGACGCTGCTTATGACGCGGGTTCGAGCAGATCACCCACACCTGTCCATGACGGCGGATGATCCGGCACTTCTCACACATCTTCTTCGCTGATGCGGAAACCTTCATCGGTATCGGTACGCGATCCTGCCTCGTTCGAGGTCGTATGGGGACATCTCGATGCGTACCCGATCGCCGGGAAGGGATACGGATGCACTTCATCCGCATCTTGCCCGCGATGTGACAAAGCACCTCGTGACCGTTGTCGAGCTTCACCCTGAACGTCGCGTTCGGGAGTGGCTCGACGACGGTCCCCTCAACCTCAATGACGTCGTCTTTTCTTGCCACAAGGAGACCCGACCCGGGCGTGGGCCGGACACGGCATGATAGGGGGCGTCTCGAAGCAGGGGCAAATCACCCGCCGCCGATGACCCTTGGTGGGCACCATAGCTGGTCGGGCTGGCCAGGGGAAGCCCTCGACCGGCGCGATCTCGGCGAGGGAGAGGCTCGTCGCTAGCCTTCCCGGGATGCCAAAGACGCTCACACGGCATCCGACCCCCGACGTGCTCGCCGAGGCGGCGCACACGATGGCGCCCGCCTACCTGCGGCGGCGGCTCGCCAGGGTCGGCGTCCCGTATGTCTCGAATACCACGTCCACCTTCGCCTACGTCGGGGACGCCGAAGCGGTGCGGGTTGTGCACTTCCTTGCGCTGTTTCCCGAGATCCCGCCGCTCGAGCGGCTGGAGGGCACCGACCTGTGGTCCGTCACCGTCGAGCTCCCCACAGCCAGCCGCATCGAGTACCAGCTGGAGGTGGTGAACGACGACCGCACCCAGCGCATCGTCGATCCGCTCAACCGGAGCACCGCCACCGACCCCTTCGGCGCCAACTCGGTGGCCCACGGACCTGGCTCGAGCGACCCGGCGTGGAGCTCCCCCGCCGTTGACGCCGGACCGGGGTCTGTTGAGAGCTTCGAGCTGGGCTCGACCGTTTTCGGCGACGTGCGCACGCTGTCGATCTACCTTCCGGACGGATTCCCGGAGGGCGCCCCCTACCCGGGGGTCTTCTTCCACGATGGCAGCGACCTCATCCAGCACGCCGGGATCACGACGGCGCTCGACAACCTCATCGGGGCAGGCGCCCTCCCCCCGATGATCGGCGTGCTGATGGACCCGATGGACCGCAACCGCGAGTACATGGCGCTCCCTGAGCACGGTCGGTTCGTGGTCGACGAGGTGCTCCCCCACTGTGTCGCCGAGTTCCACATCAGCACAAGACCGGCCGACCGCATCATCGGCGGCGCCAGTCTCGGCGCCGTCGCCAGCCTGGCGACGGCGTGGCGCCACCCTGGGGTCTTCGACGGTCTGGTGCTGCTCTCCGGCACGTTCGTCACCGCCACGGGGGGACGGTGGAACCGCAGCGTGGCGCTGCAGCCGGTGGTCGACTTCGTCGAGGCCTTCACCGCAGGACCGGGGCGCCCGGCACGGCAGGCGTGGGTGGCGTGCGGCGCCTACGAGGGCTTGTCTGCCGACAACCGGGCCTTCTTGCCTGTCCTGAAGGCGGCGGGTCTCCAGGTGCAGTACACGGAGCCTCGCGACGGCCACCACTGGCACAACTGGCGCAACAACATCGGTGATGGGCTACGGGCGCTGATGGTGCCGAGCGCTCCCACCCGGTAGCGTTGCGCCATGACACGGGTCACGCGCCGCATCGGTCTCAGCCTCGGCGCCGATCTGTGCTGGCCGCAGTTCTACGAGGACATCCTGGGGGAGCTCGACCCTGTGGTGCGGGTGGGGACCAACGAGGTGCGCTTCGAGGTCGAGCGCATCACCATAGAGCCCTTCGACCTCGGCCAGCATGTCAAGTACGACATCGTCCTCGACAGGCTCACCCCCTGGTACCACACCAGCAGGGAGTGGATAAAGAAGGCCGTCGTTCTCGACGATCTCTACGTGCTCAACGACCCGTTCACGCTGCAGGCCATGCAGAAGCACACCTCGTACGTCGCCATGATGCGGCTCGGGGTCCCGGTGCCCCGCACCTATCTGCTGCCGCCAAAGGAGTACGACCCGACCGACGACCTCCACGTCACGCTCGAGCGCTATGCCCAGATGTTCGACCTGCGCACCATCGGCGACGATCTCGGCTACCCGCTGTTCCTCAAGCCATACGACGGTGGCGCCTGGGTGGGAGTGACCAGGATCGACGACGCCGACCAGCTCCAGGCGGCATACGACGCCTCTGGCACCAGGATCATGCACCTGCAGAAGGCGGTGGACCCGTTCGACCTGTTCGTCAGGTGTCTGGCGGTCGGGCCACAGGTGAACGTCATCCGCTATGACCCTGACGCACCCATCCACGATCGCTACAAGGTCGACTTCGAGTTCGTCGACGCTACCGACTACCGACAGCTCGTCGACCTCACCCTCACCATCAACGCCTTCTTCGGCTGGGACTTCAACTCGTGCGAGGCGTTGCGCAAGGACGGCGTATTTCACCCGATCGACTTCGCCAACGCCAACCCCGACAGCCAGGTCACCTCGCTGCATTTCCACATCCCTTGGCTGGTGAAGGCGTTGATGCGGTGGTCGCTGTTCTGTGCCGCCACCGACCGCCCCATGCGCCACGACCTGGAGTGGCGGGAGTTCTTCGCCGTCGCCAAAGGCATCGACGACTATGGCGAGCGTCTCGCCGCCCTCGGCAGGCTGGCGCACACCCGCTTCGAGACGGAGCGCTTCGAGGCGTTCTGCGCCGACAACCTCGCCAACCTCGACGAGGCGGCATACGAGTACTTCGGAACGGAACGCGCCAAGGAGATCATCCGCTGGAAGGTGCGGGCCGTGTTCCCGGAGCACGAGGTCGACCAGTTCACCGAGCACTTCTGGGGTCTCATCCAGTTCTGGCGCCGCACCGAGCGCGACCGGCTGGACACCGCATCGTGAAGGCGGTCGAACGCTGGCACTCGAGCCGGCTGGAACAGTGGGTGGGTGTCGCTCGCTGGGGTGGGTACGGGCGGCCAGTCCTGGTGTTCCCGACCGCAGGCGGCGACGCCGAGGAGATCGAGCGGTTCGGCCTTGTGGATGCGCTCGGTGGTCTCCTCGGCGCAGGACGAATCAAGGTGTACTCGGTTGACTCCATCTCCGGGAGGTCGTGGCTGCGCAACGAGGACCCGCGCCACGCCATCTGGCTGCAGAACCAGTTCGACCGTTTCCTCGTCGACGAGGTGATGCCGCTCATCCGCGCTGAGTGCAACGACGGTGGCATCGAGATCGTCACTGCGGGTGCCTCGATCGGCGCCTTCTGGGCGCTCGAGCTGATCACCCGCCACCCCGACCTTGTGCGCACCGCAGTGTGCATGAGCGGAACCTTCGACCTCTCGCCGTGGAGGCACGGCCACTGGAGCGACGACTTCTACTTCTCGTCGCCGCTGGACTTCGTCCCCGGTCTCGACGGCTGGCAGCTCGACCAGCTGCGTCGGCGCTTCATCGTGCTCTCCTGCGGCGGGGGTCGCTGGGAGAATCCAGACGAGAGCTGGCGGATGGCAGACGTGCTCGGCGCCAAGGGGGTGCCGAACCGTGTCGACCAGTGGGGTGGGGAGTGGGACCACGATTGGCCGACCTGGCGGGCGATGCTGCCCCTCTATCTCGACGACCTGGCAGGGTGAACGGCGCCGACCCGCCACCACCGGGCTTCGCTCCACCCGACGTCGTGCTCCGGCTCGAGAAGGTGGGGCTTGCGACCTGGCCGGCGCTCGAGATCGCCCGTTTCGACGGCTGGGATCTGCGGGCCGCTGCCGGGGTGACCAAGCGGTCAAACTCGGTGAGCCCGCTTGCTGCGTCGACGGTCCCGCTCGAGGTGAAGATCGCCCATTGCGAGAACTGGTACCGGGAGCGACGCCTGCCACCATGCTTCCGCCTCACCGGGCACTCGACGCCGGACCTCGAGCCCGCCCTCGCCGCCCGCGGTTATGTGCAGGAGGCGCCCGTGACGGTGATGGTGCGCCCGGTCACACCGGCCGATGTCCCGTCTCCGGTGCGAGTCGATGACCTGCCCGGTGACGAGTGGTTCGCCCGTCTTGTCGAGCGACGCTTCGACCCTGGTACCCCGGGTGCCGTGGTACGGGAGATGCTCGAGCGCCGCACCGCCCCAACCGTGTTCGCTTCCATACCCGAGGGGGACGACATCGTTGCGATGGGTATCGGTGCACTCCACGACGGCCACGTCGCTATCTACGCTATGCACACGGTGCCCGATCGCCGCCGCCGGGGTCTTGGCCGCCTCGTCCTCGACGGGCTCATGGGATGGGGCGGCGGTGCGGGCGCCACGACGGCGTTCCTGCAGGTTCACACGGCGAGCACCGCGGCGCACGCCATGTACGAGGACGCCGGGTTCACCGCGGCGTACCGCTACTGGTACCGCACCGGCCGGTAGCCGGCCGCCCACGCGGCCGGCGACCCCGACTGGTCAGGCCTCGATGAGCTTGAGCTCCGGCAGCGTCGACACATAGGACCCCTGCTCGGTGAGCAGCACGGTGTGCTCGAAGTGAGCGGACAGCGAGCCGTCGGCGGTGACCACAGCCCAGCCGTCGTCAAGCAGCGCCGTCTCGGCGCCTCCAAGGTTGAACATTGGCTCGATGGCGAGCGCCATGCCGGTCTTCAGCTTGAGCCCCTTACCCCGCCGCCCATAGTTGGGGACGTTGGGCGCCTCGTGCATGTTGCGCCCGATCCCATGGCCGACGTACTCCCGCACCACGCCGTAGCCGTGCGGGGCGGCGGTCGCCTCGACGGCGTTGCCGATGTCACCGAGACGGTTGCCCGCAATGGCCGCGGCGATCCCGTTCCACAACGCCTGCTCGGTGACCTCGATGAGCGTGGCCACCTCGTCCGGGACATCGCCAACCGCCATCGTGAAGGCGGCGTCGCCGTGCCAGCCGCCGTAGATGGCGCCGGCATCGATGGACAGGATGTCGCCGCTGCGCAGCTTGTAACCGTCGGGGATGCCGTGCACGATCCCCGAGTTCGGCGAGGCGCATATCGACGCCGGGTAGCCGTGGTAGCCGAGAAACGAAGGGCGGCACCCATGGTCGCGCATCACCTGGTGGGCGATGGCGTCGAGCTCCTTCGTCGTGACGCCAGGGGCCACCGCCTCCCGCACCGCGGCGTGGACCGCGGCCACACAGGCCCCAGCCACCGCCATCTTCTCGAAGTCGGCGGGACCCTTCATCGTGATGACTCTGCCCTCGCTCACCAGGCACCAGCCAGTGCGTTCACGATCCTGACAAACACGGCGTCGATCGTACCCAAGCCGTCGACCTCTGCGACAGCGACACCTTGAGCCGGGTAGTAGTCGACCAGCGGCGCCGTCTCCTCCCGATACAAGGCGAGCCGGCGGGTGATCGCCTCGGCGGTGTCGTCCGTGCGACCCTGCTCCAAGGCGCGCTTCATCAACCGCTCCAGCAACTCGTGCTCGGGCGCCCACAGCAACACAACGGTGTCGACGGCGTCGCCATGCAGCGCCTCATCGAGCGCCTGCGCCTGGGGCAGGGTCCTGGGGAAGCCGTCGAGCAGGAAACCACAGGCGGCGTCCCCCTGCCCGAGCCGCTCCGCCACCATGGCAACCACCAGGTCATCGGGAACGAGATCGCCTGCTGCCATGATCCCCGCCGCCCGCCTGCCCAGATCGGTTCCCTCGACGACCGCCCGACGCAGCATGTCGCCAGAGGAGATGTGGGGCACCCCGAGGAGGGTGGAGAGCCTCGCGGCCTGCGTCCCCTTGCCGGAGCCCTGCGGTCCGAGGAACAGAACCCGCCTAGACACGTACGTCACCTGGCTTCCCGCCGGCTGGCGGTGCGCAGGCATCGGTCACGACAGGAAACCCTCGTAATTGCGCATCATCAGCTGGCTCTCGATCTGCTTCATCGTCTCCAGGGCGACCCCGGCGACGATGAGGATCGACACCCCGGAGAGCCCGACGGGGATGCCCCACAGCCAGCCGAGCAGCGAAGGTGCCACCGCCACAACGGCAAGGTACAGCGAGCCTGGCAGGGTGATGCGGCTGAGCACGTGCTGCAGGTGGCGCACCGTGGCCCGCCCAGGGCGGATCCCTGGGATGAACCCGCCCTGGCGCTGGATCGTGTCCGCCTGCCGCTCGGGGTCGAACTGGATGGCGGTGTAGAAGTAGCTGAAGAAGATCACCAGCAGTGCCAGCACCAGGATGTAGGGCAGGGTCGGGCTGAAGCCGCCCTGCAGGCCGCTGCCGATGAGGTTGCGATCGATCCAGTCGCGCACGGCTGCCCCCCACCCGGTTGAGGGGATCGCAGACGAGGCCAGCACGGGGAAGTACATGATGCTGGTGGCGAAGATGACGGGGATGACACCCGCCATGTTCACCTTGAGCGGGATGTAGGTGCTCTGCCCGCCGAGGACCTTGCGCCCCCGCACCCTGCGGGAGAACGAGATCGGGATCCGGCGCTGACCCTGGTCGATGAAGATGATGCCGACGGTCAACACGGTCATCAGCACGAGCACCGCTCCGAATTCGAACGACGAGCTGTTCGCCTGCAGGATGCCGAGCTGTGAAGGAAGCTGGCTCACGATGCTCACGAAGATGATGAGCGACATGCCGTTGCCGATACCGCGCTGGGTGATGAGCTCTCCGAGCCACATGATGAGGGAAGTACCTGCGGTCATGGTGATGACGATGGTGAGCACGTTTCGAAGCGTGTAGTCGGGTATGAGGTCGACCCCGCCGGTGAATTGGCCGGAGTGGAAGAGGAAGGTGAACCCGGTCGACTGGATGAGCGCAAGGGCGACCGTGACGTATCGGGTCCACTGGGTGACGACCTTGCGCCCGGCGTCACCCTCGTCCTGAAGCGACTGGAGCCGGGGGATGACGACCGCAAGCAGCTGCATGATGATCGACGCCGTGATGTAGGGCATGATCCCGAGGGCGAAGACGGACATCGTCTCGAGGGCGCCGCCGCTGAACAGGTTGAGGATACCGACGAACCCCGACTGCGATTGCTGTTCGGCGAACGCTTGCACCCGGTCGAGGTCGACACCCGGCACGGGGACGGCCGCTCCGAGGCGGTAGAGGGCGAAGATGAACAGGGTGAACAGGATCTTGTTCCGGAGGTCCGGGATCCGGAACATGTTGCGGAAGACAGAGAGCATGCGCGGGGTTCCTGTGGTTTTCGGCGGCCGAGGTTAGTTCTTGAGCTGAGGTACGACGTGTCCGCCGCAGAGAGCGGGCTGCGGCTTCACTCCACGACCTCGACCGCACCGCCGGCCGCCGTGATCTTCTCGACGGCGCCGAGGCTGAAGGCGTGGGCCTTCACCGTCAGCTTGCGCTCCAGCTGGCCCTCCCCCAGCACCTTGATCCGGCCGCGATGCTTGACGAGACCGCGGTTACGCAGCTCGTCAGGCGTCACCTCGCTGCCATCAGGGAAGTCGTTGAGCCGTTCGACGTTGACGAGGGCGAAGAACTCCTTGTTGCGGTTCTTGAACCCCTTGAGCCTCGGCAAGCGCCGCTGCAACGGCATCTGCCCGCCCTCGAACCCGGGCCTAACGGCCCCGCGCGCCTTCTGGCCCTTGGTGCCGCGACCGGCGGTCTTGCCCCGCCGCCCGCGCTCACCTCGCCCGACGCGCACCTTGGAAGACGTCGAGCCGGCCGCCGGCTTCAAGTGATGCAGCTTCATCCGATCTCCTCGACGTCAAGCAAGTGGCGGGCGCGGTGCACCATGCCCCGGACGTCCGGGCTGTCGGGACGCTCCACCGACTGGCGGATCTTGCGCAACCCGAGGCTCTCGACGGTCGCCCTTGTCTTCGGCTTCTCACCGATGGTGCTGCGCACCAGCGTGATCTTCAGCGTCTTGGCCACGTCACTCACCCACCTGGGTCTTCATCAGCTCGGCGGAGCGATAGGCCGCCAGGAGTGCAGGCGGGAAGATCTCCTCGGCCCGCTTGCCCCTGGCGCGGGCCACATCCTCGGGCTGGCGCTGGCCGGTAATGGCGGCCATCGTCGCCTGGGCGACGTTGATGTGGGTCGGCGAGCCAAGCGACTTGGCGAGGACGTCGCGGATCCCGGCCGCCTCGAGGATCTGGCGGACCGCGCCACCAGCGATGACTCCGGTGCCGGGGGCGGCCGGTTTGAGCAGCACCCGCGATGCGCCGTGCACCCCGACCACCTGGTGGATGATCGTCGTGCCCGCCATCGGGACGTCCACCATGTTGCGGCGGGCGATCTCGATGCCCTTCTGGATGGCGGAGGGGACCTCCTTCGCCTTGCCGTAGCCGACACCGACCTTGCCCTTGCCGTTGCCGACAGTGACGAGCGCGGTGAAGGAGAACCGACGACCACCCTTGACCACCTTGGCCACACGGTTGATCGCGATCACCCGCTCGTCGAACTCGGACTCGCGGCTGCGTTCCGGTCGTCTCGTGGTCACCTCGGTCTCCTTGCTCGGTTCAGAACTTCAGACCGGCCTCGCGGGCCGCATCGGCGAGCGCCTTGATGCGCCCGTGGTAGGGGAAGCCGCCACGGTCGAACACGACCTCGGACACCCCTTCTGCGGTGGCGCGCACCCCAACCAGCGCACCCACCTCCTTCGCCGTGTCGACGGTGAGGGTCTTGCCGACAACGGCGGCCTCGCGCGACGAGGCGGCGGCGATGGTCGCCCCGGCATCGTCGTCGATGACCTGGGCGTAGATGTAGCGGTTGCTGCGGAACACGGCGAGACGGGGGCGCCGCGCCGTCCCCCGCACCCGCTTGCGGAGCCGGCCATGGCGGCGGTGCCGTGCGTCGGTGCGTGAGCCTCTCATCACTTCTTCCCTGTCTTGCCGGCCTTACGCCGGACGGTCTCGTCCACGTAGCGGATGCCCTTCCCCTTGTAGGGCTCCGGTGGGCGCACCTGGCGGATGTTGGCTGCGACCTGTCCGACCAGCTCCTTGTCGATACCCGTCACCACGATCTTGGATGGCTCGGGTACCTCGAAGTCGATGCCTGTTGGCGCCTCGATGTACACAGGGTGGGAGAACCCCACCTGGAGCTCGAGCTTGCGCCCCTGCAGGTTGGCGCGGTAGCCGACACCCACGGCCTGCAGCTCCTTGCGGAAGCCCTGCGAGACCCCGGTCACCATGTTGGCGACGAGCGCCCGCGACAACCCGTGCAGGGCCCGGGAGTCGCGCTCGTCGTCGCTGCGCACGAGACGGATCGAGCCGTCGT
>Ga0209398_1001367_pt1 | contig 12629 bp, 5 predicted proteins | sample AshMeaBigSpring_FD_184125 | JGI IMG/M metagenome (GOLD analysis project Ga0209398, IMG submission 184125) | Groundwater microbial communities from Big Spring, Nevada to study Microbial Dark Matter (Phase II) - Ash Meadows Big Spring (SPAdes)... | ecosystem: Environmental > Aquatic > Deep... | reverse complement strand
CGGTTGAAGAAATAGCGCTATCTAAGCCATCTATTGGTTCGTTAACAGTGGGAAAAAAGCAGGTTGTAACCAAAGATTCTTTAGGCAATACTATCGTTGAAATTGATTTAGGTAATCATACGACAATTGGCCGATTTGAATGTACAATCGATAACCCCAGTTATTTAAGAAGTCAGGGCAAGCCCTTTGAATTTCAAGTGAAAGATGCAAATGGTAAATGGATATCTGTATATAAGGATAAAATATATGGCATCATTTGCGCAAAGGAAATGGTTCCTGTAAACACAAATGCGGTTCGCTTGATTCTTTCGGCAAAAAAAGTTACACAGTTAGATGTTTTTTAAATGAATTTTCTTGAATACATAGGTGCTTATTGAATCATAAATAATTTATAAACAATGAATATTATAAAGGCCTCTGCTTTTAGTGTGTTGCTTTTTGCAACAAGCATACACGGCAAATCCCAATGGACACTGCAAAATCGTCCTGCTACTCCACTAGTAACAGAACCTTATTCGGTAATGCCTGCCGACCCTTCTACATACGCCGAGGAGAAGATGGACTTCCCTATTGCCAAAGGCAAATATGCACCACATTGGGATTCTATAAAAAAAACATATACTGGAACACCTGCGTGGTTTCGCGATGCCAAATTTGGCGTTTTCATTCATTGGGGACCGCAAGCTTCCGGTAAAAGTGGCGATTGGTATGCGCGAAATATGTACAAAGAAGGTTCAAAAGCCTATAAAAATCATTTAAAAAATTTTGGACATCCTTCTAGTTTTGGCTATAAAGATGTATTGAATGCATGGAAAGCACCTAAGTGGAATGCAGCTTCACTCACGCAAGCATTTTACGATGCAGGTGCTCGTTTTGTAATGGCAGTAGGCGTACACCACGACAATTTTGACATGTGGAACTCTACCTATCAACCTTGGAATGCGGTGAATGTAGGCCCCAAAAAAGACATGATTGGCGCATGGAAAAAAGAAGCCAAAAAACGAGGAATGAAATTTGGCATTACTTTTCACCACGAATATACTTGGTGGTGGTGGCACAATGCTTTTGGTGCCGATAAACAAGGTGAATTGGCCGGCGTACCTTACGATGGACACCTTACCAAAGCTGATGGAAAAGGCAAATGGTGGAATGGACTGGATCCTCAGTTGCTGTATCCTGTAGATATGCGTCAATATAAAGACATTGACGTGATTGCTTTTGGTAACAAAGGCATTTTTCAACACCATAAGGACTATGCCAAATGGTATGCCGAATGGTGGGCACGCCGCATTATGGATGCCGTAGATAAATACGATCCCGATTTAATTTATACCGATGGCAACGGCAAGTGGCCTTTTAGTGGCACACATAGTGCTTCGGGATTTAAGTGCGATGCAGCTGCCCGTGTGGTTGCCGATTTTTACAACAAAGCCGATAAACGACACGGCAAAACAGATGTGCTTGCCTGCATCAAATTTGCTCCCAATAATCCGGCTTTGGGTATAACTTACGAAATCAATTTCCCCAATAAAATTCTTACCGATAAACCTTGGATTGGCGAAAACCCAATTGGCGATTGGTATTATGCACCTGGATATACTTACCAAGCATCTAGCATGGTATATAGTTTATTGGAATATGCCTCCCGCGACGGAAATTATGCTTGCGCTGTGCCAATTACTCCCGAAGGCGATTTGGAACCGGAATGTGTACAAATGTTACAGGATATGGGACAATGGATGAAAACGAATGGAGAGGGTATTTACGGCAGTAAAGCTTGGAAAATATGGGGCGAAGGTGAAAAAATAAGCGACCCTAAAAAACCTGAAAAAGCTCCGGCATTGCGGGTGTTTCCCGGGGGGAATTTATCAAAAAGCCACGCTGCATTTACTTTTCTAACCACCGATTTTCGATTTACCGAAGGGAAAAATGGGGAAGTATATGCATGGTGTATGACAATTCCTACTGCGGGAACTACCATTTGTATCAAATCGTTTGGTAAAGAGGCAAATTTGGTAAATCAATCTATACAATCGGTTCGGTTACTTGGTTATGCCAAACCATTACAATGGGAACAAACCACCGAAGGACTCTTGATTACATTTCCCGAAGCAGCTAATTGCCATTATGCGGCGGGATTTAAAGTTGTTTTCAAAAAGTAGTTTCAGTTCTTTATCAACACAATCTAAAAATCATTTTTTTTAAAATAAATACTATGAAATATTGTTTCATCTATTGTATGGCACTTTTTGTGTCTGTTTTGTCTGTAACGGCTCAAAAAAATACACAGGTACCTAAACACTTAAAAAAATTTGCGGCATTGTATAAAAACAATCCGAGAGCGGCATCTTTAGCTTGGTTTGAGGAAGCCCGTTTGGGTATGTTTATCCATTGGGGTGTGTGGGGGAAGTATCATGCCGCTTGGGCGATGTACAATAAAAACATTCCCTTGGAGGAATACGAACAAACCGCTCGTGAGGTAGATGCAAGTGGTTTTGATGCCAATGCTATTGTAAAACTTGCAAAGGAAAGTGGTATGCAATACATTACGTTTGTTGCCAAGCACCACGATGGTTTTTGCTTGTGGAACAGCAAGTTTAGTGCTTTTGATAGTTGGGATTATCCAATGAAAAGAGACTTCCTTGCAGAACTGGTAACAGCTTGCAATGCGGGCAATATGCCTTTATTTATTTATTACTCGCTTGGTATCGATTGGACGCATCCCTATTTTATCGATAATTCAATGTACAAAATGGCGCGCCCAAATTATGCAGTCAAACCGGCTCATTTTAAATACCAACAACCAGCAGATTTTGAGCACTACCGCCAATTTTGCAAAAACCAATTGAAGGAACTTTGTACCAATTATGGTTCTATTGCCGGATTTTGGTTTGATCCGCTAGGTGGCGTACTTGCCAATAGCCAATTGTTTAAGATTCAAGACCTCTACAACGAAATTCACCAATACCAACCCCATGCACTTATTCACTTTAAAACCGGTATTACCGGTACGGAGGATGTTTTGGTAGGCGAAAGGGAACTACGTTCTATTAGTTCTTTTTACAAAGGTAAAGATGCTCGTAGCCAACAAATTGCCCGATTAGCTGATTCTGCATGGCAACAAAATATTGGTAAAAAAGCAGAAGTAGCCGTAACAAGCCAACGGAGTTGGGAGTGGAACCCTGATTATGGTTGTGCTTCGCCCGACGATTTGTGGAAGATGCTGCAAGGTGCTGCCGCACAAAATGCCAACCTACTGTTGAATTTTGGGCCGAAACCCGATGGTTCCATTCCAAACGATGTGGCAACCAATTTCCGATTGTTGGGTAAGCGTATTCTGAGCAATGGCTACCCTGCTCTCAATAAAACCACATGGCTAGAGATGAGAAAAAAAGGGGTGGGGATAGACAATACCGAATTGGACAAAACGGCACGATAATACAAGGTAAATAAGGGGCAGTTGGTACAATTGTACACGCATTGTGCTGCCCGATGCAGGAGTTTTTTAAGCGAAAAATTAATACATGAGTAAACAGTTGCCAAAATTGCATGGGATGCAAATGTTGCTGCTAATAGGCTGCCTATGGTTTAGCCCCTATGTTTTTGCACAAATGAATCCTGCTGCCAAGTGGATTACTACGCCGATTAACCAACACAAGGAAAATCAATGGTTGATTTTTCGCAAACAGTATACGCTTAACAGCAAGCCTACAGAACCCTTGATAGCCAAAATAGCCTGCGATGCTAAGTATTGGTTATACATCAATGGTCGGTTAGTGGTGTTTGAAGGGCAATTGAAGCGGGGACCCACTCCTTCGGATACTTATTACGACGAAGTAGACATTACAAAGTATCTGCAAAAAGGCAATAATACCCTTGCTGTTTTGGTGTGGTTTTGGGGGCGCAATGGCTTCTGCCACAAAAACAGTGGCACTGCGGGATTGTTTTTTGATGCTACCAATCGGCAAATGGCATGGACATCCGACAAAACTTGGAAATGTGCTCCACATACTTCTTTTGGAAATTCCGAAAAACCGCATCCCAATTTCCGATTGCCGGAATTCAATATTCATTTTGTTGCAAAGCCGCACTGTAACGATTGGATGCTGCCTAACTACAACGATAGCCATTTTAGCGAGTCTACAGAAGTGGGGATAGCGGGCTGTGCGCCTTGGAATCGGTTATGGAAGCGTCCTTTTCCACAGTGGCACAACACCGGTATGGTACCCTATCCCAAAGCCGATTCGGTACCATTTATCAGCAATGGCCAACCCATTCGTCTGCGTTTGCCGGCCAATTATACCATTACACCTTACTTTAAAATTGATGCTCCCGATAGTGGCATGTTGGTAGATATGCGAACAGATAATTATCGCGGTGGCAGCGAATACAATGTGCGTACCGAATACGTTACCTGTAAGGGAATGCAAGCATTTGAAACACCGGGTTATATGAATGGCCATGAAGTCATATATACTTTTCCGAAAGGAACCAAAGTATTGTCGCTCGGTTATCGGCGTACTTCGTTTCCCACCAAGCAGTTGGGCAGCTTTGTTTGCAACGATTCCGCCTTAAACATACTGTGGCAAAAATCGTACAATACCATGCACATCAATATGCGCGATGCTATTCAGGACCCTGATAGGGAAAGGGCGCAATGGTGGGGCGATGCGGTGATTATTTTGGGTCAAATATTTTATTCCTGCGATAGCAATGGTGTTAAAAGCATCCAAAAAGCCATCTCCAATTTGGTAGAATGGCAACGGGCCGACGGGGCAATGTATTCGCCGATTCCGGCAGGTAGTTGGAACAAAGAATTGCCTCAGCAAACCCTTGCAAGTATTGGTAGTTTTGGCTTTTGGAATTACTATAAGTATAGTGGCGATTTGGAAATGATACGCTATGTATATCCTAGCGTTAAAAAATACCTGCAACTGTGGCATACAGATAGCAGTGGGTTGGTGGTGCATAGGGGTGGAAATAGTAGCAGCTATTCCCGTGAACTGTTTTGGGACTGGACCGATTGGGGGAGTAATATAGATGTGCCGCTTTGCGAAAATGCTTGGTATTATATGGCTTTGGCTTCGGCGGCCAATATGTGCAAAAGCTTAGGTTACACCCACGAAATGGTGCGCTACCAACAGCAAATGGAGGCATTGCAAAAAGCCTATAACCAACATTTCTGGAAAGGAAAAGTATACCAATCTAACACACATCGTGGTACGCCCGACGATAGGGGAAATGGCTTGGCGGTGGTGGCAGGCATTGCCAACAAACAACAATGGCAACCCATTAAGCAACATTTGGACACAGCTTATTGGGCCGGGCCTTATTTGGAAAAATACATTTTGGAGTCTTATATGCTAATGGGCGATGCCAACAGTGGCCTTGTACGCATGAAAAAGCGGTACCAAAACATGATTGCCGATAGCTGTTCAACCCTTTGGGAGGGTTGGCGTATTGGAAGCGGTACTTATGGCGGCGGTTCGTACAACCACGGATGGTCGGGCGGGCCGTTAACATTGTTATCGCAATATGTTGCCGGTATTCAACCGGAAAATGTGGGCTTTACCCGTGTATTGGTGAAGCCGCAAATGGCCCATTTGCAATGGATCAACTGTGTGGTGCCGCATAAAAAGGGCTTAATTAAAGTGCAATTGCAAAAAACCAAACAACAGCAGCTAAAAGTAGTAGCTACCCTACCCGCTAAACTTGCAGGCAACTTTGTTTGGAACAATCGAACCATATCGCTTACAAGTGGTACACAAACCTTTTTTCTTCCGCTATAATCGCTATTTTATGACAGGTAAGTTGATGATAACCAACCGTTTTTTACTAGTAATCTTATGGCAGGTCTTGTTCGTGCGTGGGGGATTTGCCCAATCGGGTACTGCTTTATTGTCATACACGTCCAATGGCAATGCTATTGAGAAAACCAATGGTAAAAGATGGTGTAATCGCCCTTTGTATTGTCAGGAACGCAAAGCCATAGTGTTTGCCGGTGAACAACCGTTGTTGTATAGTCCTATGGGGAAGCTCACTTTTGCCATTTCCGATGGTCGGCAAACTGTTTTCTTGCACCAATTTGCTCAAAGATTGATGCGCTACAAAGCCGGGCAGGTGGAATGGCAGTTTAGGGATGAGAAATTTGAAAATGCACTCATACAAATCAATACCACCACTTTGGCCGACGCCACCGGTTTGGTGGTTAAAGTAACCGCATCGGGCAATAGCCAACCACTGCAAGTAGCATGGTGTTTTGTTACGCCCAATTTGGAAAAAAAGCGTGCTTATCAATTAACGGCTTCGGGTGCTCGTTTTGCTTTGACTCCCGATTCTGCTGTGGCGTTTTCCAATATGCAAGGTCATTTTTCCCAATCGGTAGCTCGTTGGGAGGTGACGGATAAAAAGTATCTAGATCCTACGCCGCGAGTAAATACCAATACCACCGGTTGGTACAACGAATTGCCAGAATCATACAGTTCTGCCGACTTTTTAACGCTGAAAGAAAATCAGCCTTTTGACGGGAATGTATTGAAATCACAAGGATTGGTGGCATGGCAAACACTACAATCAGGCAAATCCATCACTTTGGCAATGATTGCTGACGACCGTGATCAGGTGCTTATTGGTCGTTACAAAAAATTGAATGCAGAACTCATTGCAAATCCATTGGAAGCATACCAAAAAAGTATGGCACGTGTAGAAGCACTCGCCCAACGTGTAATTATCAACACGCCAGACAAATACCTCAATAGTGGAGTCACTGCATCGGTGGCAGCTGTTTGTGGGTTGTATGTTGAGCCCTGCTTTGTACATGGCGGTTCGGCTTGGCGGTCGCAAATGCCCGGCTGGCGCACTATGGCCGGAAGTACTGCTTATGGATGGCACGACCGAATTTTTAAGGCATTGCAATATTGGTGTTCGCAAATGATTACTCAGGATAAGGGGAAAACAGCCGCCGCTGCTTCGGTAACCGGTTGTCAGCAGGAACCTGCAAAATCGCGCATGTTTGGTAAGGGATACATGGATTATCACCAACCCGAACACTACGAATTTCAAACACAATTTTTTGATGAAGCCGTGCGGGAATGGCGTGCTACCAACGATAGCAATTTTGAAAAACTGTTGATGCCCAATTTAGAACTGCATTTGGAACGCTGTAAGGCTAGTTTTGATCCCGACAACGACGGACTTTACGAAAGTGTGGTAAACACATGGCCTACGGATAGCCAATGGTACAATGGAGGTGGATCGGTGGAGCAATCTGCCTATTGTTATTATGGTTTTAAGGCACTGAGCGAAATGAAACAAAAGGCCGGCGATGCTATTGCTGCCAAAAAATATGCAGCGGAGTGTGCCAAAATACTGAAAGCCATTAACAAAACCCTGTGGATACCCGAAAAAGGCCAATATGCTGCTTATGTTGAGCAAGGTGGACACAAAAGGGTGCACCACGATGCATGGATATACAGCGAACATTTACCTATTGAAGCAGGTATGAGTAGTTTGTTGCAAGCATGGCAAGCAATGTATTACACGGATTGGGCAATGGAAAAATTTAAGTTGCCCTATGGTGGCGAAATGCGCCAAACTTCCAATTTTGTGCCCGGACAATGGTCGATTCGGGAACTGTACCATGCCGATAATTTTGCTATGGCCTTGGGGTATTTTTTGGCAGGGCAAAGCAATGAGGGCTGGAATTTGCTGAGTGGTACTATGAAAGAAAGCATGTTTGGCGATGCTACCAAAAAAACCGGTTACAGCAACGAAATTGCTTCGTTTAATCGTCCCAATATCGAATCGCCGGGAGGCTTGTCGCACCCCAATTGCGGCATTGATTTCAACGATATTACCACCATGTTTGTTCGTGCCGTAGTAGAGGGATTGTTTGGTTTTAGGCCCGATTATCCCAACAATACGGTACTTCTTGCACCTACTTTTCCCGCAAGCTGGCACCAATGTTCCTTTAAAACCCCCGATTTTGGTATTCAATACCTGCATGAGGGCAAGGCCGAAAAGTATGTATTTGAATTGACAAAAAAGGCAGCTATCACCCTTCGTTTACCCATTCGAGCCGATAAAGTAGTTCAGTTGTTGGTAAATGGTAAGTCTCTGCCGTATCGCATAGAACCCCATGCCGGTTACGGTATGTTGATAGCTGCTATACCAGCTACCAATAAAGCGGAAGTAGTAGTACAGGTAGGTAATTTGCGCCAAGAAAGCGCCCCCATTGTGTTAGAAAAAGAAGTGGGCGAAGCATTTACCATAGCCACTACTGCCAATAAGTTTGTAGCAATAATCGATCCGCAAAAGGTATTGTTGCACACTGTAAACAATGGAAAACAGTTGAAAGCAGTATGTGCCAATGCCCCGGGTAGTCATTTGTTTTTTGCCACCGTAGGGGGGCAAGTGCCGTATTTGCAAATGGTAAAACTGAATATTAAAAATACGGTTGCCGATAAAAAAGAGCAGCAAAAGCAAGTACGCCAAGCCTCCGATTCGGGCACGTGGTTGCCCATACCGATGGAAGCCCATTACAACGGCGATATCCGTACCATTTACCAGCAACAATATGTATCGCCACGCCCCAATACGGCCTCTGCACGCATTGGTTACGATGGTTGGTCGGCATGGACCTTCCGTTGGTGGCGTTTTCCAGTGCCCGAAATAAAATTGAACGCTGTACCCCAATTAATCAATGCCAAGCAACTATTGCAAACACCGCAAAAAGCATGTTTTGCGTGGCCATCGAGCAGCAACAACATTGCGTTTACATCGCTTTGGGACAATTGGCCTAAAAAAGTAACCGTGCCGGTAAATAAAACGGGCGATCAAATATGGTTGCTTGTTTGTGGTACTACCAACCCCATGCAGGGCCGAATAGAGAATGCTGTATTGAAGTTGCACTATGCCGATGGGGTAGAGGAAGCCATCAAGCTGATTCCACCATTTAATTTTTGGTCGTTGTGTAAGTTTGGAACGCTCGATTACGACTACCGCCGCGATGCTTTCTCGTTACCTGCTACCCCGCCCATGCAAGTACAGTTAGGGCAAAACTGTAGGGCAATGGTTTATGGTCAAAAATTGCGCCCCAATGTTGGCCTTATTTCGGTTTCGTTAGAAGCCCTTTCGCAAGAAGTGGTTATTGGTTTAATGGGGGTGTCGGTTTGGAAAGAATAAAAAGCTTTCACAACATTTATAAAAGTGGTGAAAGCTGCTGTTTTACGGAGTATGCCAAAGAAAAGGGGAAACGATTATAAATAACTGCACTGTTACATGAACTTTTGAACCGGCAGATGCATTTCCAATTTTCTTTTTGCCATTAATCTTTTATATGCAATATGTTCACCCCAATACACAATAAAAACATGACAAAACACCTCATTTTATTACTTGCATTAATACCCAATTTACTGTTTTCGCAACAAGTAAATAATGCTTGGGTAAATGTTCCAAAATCAAAATCCAGTCAAATTAACGAAACACTGTTGAGTGCTACCATACAAAAACAGTTTTTAAGTCCTCCTGCACAAGCACGCCCCTTGGTATATTGGTTTTGGATGGGGTCAAATTTTTCAAAATCGGGTATCACCAAAGATTTAGAAGCCATGAAAACCATGGGTATTGGAGGTGGACTGATTATGAATATTACCTCGGCGGTTGAAGAAACCCACGCACCTACTTTGAACAATCCTTGGCCTGAACAAACCTACCGCAGCAAAGCTTATTGGGAAGCCCTTGCACATGCAGGTGCCGAAGCCAAAAGATTGGGATTAGAATTAGGTATCCACAACTCTGTTGGATATTCTACCAACGGTGGTCCATGGATTAATGAAGCGCAAAGTATGAAAAAACTGGTGTGGCGTAAAGTAGAGATCAATACAGACTCTAGCAAAGAACTGTTTATACCAAAACCCGATGCTGTTGTAAATACACATGCATGGGGAAGGCGCGGATTACCCCCTATCCCTTCTATTTGGTACAACAATATTGCCTATTTGGGCATCAGTATCAAAGACACTGCTTTGTACGAAAAAAGTTACGACTTTACTAGCCATTTTGATACTACTGGGAAATGCATTAAGGCTTTGCCGGCAGGTCATTGGGTCATTTATCGTATTGGATTTGCACCTAGTATGTCTACCCCGCATCCACTCCCCGAAGAATTATTTGGTAAATGTCAAGAAGTGGACAAAATGAACAAACAGCACACGCAACATCATTGGAATAAGGTACTCAACCCACTGCAGCAATATTTGCGTCCGTATTTGGGCAATAGTTTCAAATACATGCACATTGATAGCTATGAAGCACAAGGACAAAATTGGACTGCTAATTTTAGAGACTCGTTTATGCGACTCAAAGGCTACGATCCTTTGCCTTGGTTGCTTACATTTACGCCTACGGTATTGAATACAAATAAAGGTGCTACTACCATTAGAAATAAAAACTCAGCGGCTCAAACCCTTCGTTTTGAATGGGATTATAAAGATGTTATTAACCGATTGTTTTACCAAAATGGTTGGGAAGTTGCGCAAAAAATGATTCATGCCAAAGGAATGCAGTTTTCTTGGGAGCCCTATGCCGGTTCTTTTGAAGCAGCGGATGGTGCTGCCATTTCCGACTTTGTAATGGGCGAATTTTGGACTTTTATGCGTAATGGAATTGGTGCTACCGTAACATCTAGTGCAAGAGCAGCAGGTAAAACCATGATTGGTGCCGAAGCATTTACAAGCCGTCCGGAACATAGTAAATGGACAGACGATCCGGAATTTTTAAAACCTTCGGGCGATGCAGCTTTTGCTTCCGGTGCCAACAGATTTGTATTGCACCAATGGGCATTACAACCCTTCAACGACCAATACCAACCCGGCATGGATATGGGTTGGTGGGGTACGCATTTTAGCCGACACCAAACTTGGTTTAAACCTGGCAAAGCTTTTATTGATTATTTGAGCAGGTGCCAAGCATTGCTACAATTGGGCGAACAAGTTGCCGACGTATTGTATGTTGGTAAAATAGAAGGCTATGGCGACTTAATAACTACCCACCGCTTTATTACACAACCGCCAAAAGTGGTAGATGGAAAAGTGGTACTTGCTTCGGGAAGAAGTTACAAATATGTTGTAGTAACCGGCAATGGCGAAATGTTACCGGAAGTGGCAGAACAAATTAAGCGTTTGGTTGAAGCCGGTGCTATGGTAGTTTCAGCCAAACCAACTACTTCTCCTAGTTTATATCGTTTTCCTATTTGCGATACCGTTTTAAAACAACTTGCTCAAGAAGTGTGGGGCAACAAACCCTTTCAGCCATTTGGTAAAGGATATATTTTTAATACCATCAAAACATTAAAAGAAAATCTTCCACCCAATGTATCGTTATCGCCCGATTATCAGTTAGAAAAACCTATACAAACAACTACTGCCGCAAATAATAATGCGAATGCTTTTACTCCCAAAATAGTACACCGCCAACTTGGCAATGCGCATTTGTTTTTTGTTGTAAACCCAACCGATAAACCACAACAATTTACCCTATCGTTTGCGGTTCAGGGTATGCAACCGGAGCTTTGGCAAGCAGAAAACGGCAGCATGGTAAATGCCCCTATTTGGGAAGAAAAAAATAATCGTACACATGTATGGCTAAGCTTGCGGAAATTGCAAACCTTGTTTGTTGTTTTTAGAAAAAAACCAACGGCCAACGATCACGCAACCTCGCTCGAAAACACGCAAGGTACTTGGCAAATTGGCATCGATAAAGCAGGTTTACCCCTTTTATTTACAGATACGGCGGCCACCGGAATACTCAACTATGCATCTGGAAAAAAACAATCCTTACAAACTACCTTACCTACCAATAAGCCAATAACCCAAGCTTGGAACGTGGCTTTTAACCCCAAATTGGATACCTCTTTTACTTTAAAAATGGAATCGCTGATAGATTTTAGTAAACATCCGCTTCCGCAGGTAAAATACTTTTCGGGTACGGCTACTTATAACAATCGTTTTACTGTAAGCTCAACCGATTTAAAGAATGGCGAACGATGGATACTGAATCTTGGCACTTTAAATGACCTAGTAGAAGTAAGCATCAATCAGCAAAAAATAGCCACTTTATGGTATGCACCTTATCAAATTGATATTACTTCATACATTACATTGGGCGTTAACAACATCAGCTTGGCAGTGACCAATAATTGGGCCAATAGATTAATAGGAGAGGAACAAATACCTGCCGATTTTGAATGGGGCAACGATAGGGGCGATAAAGGTCATGCTATGAAAGCTTATCCCGATTGGTTTATAAAACAACAACCACGCCCTTCAAAAAGAAAAGCGTTTTCTATTTGGTATTATAATCGAAAAGATACACCATTGCATCCCGCCGGCTTGGTAGGGCCTGTGGTGATACAAAAAATGGAAGTTATTCGTTTGTAAACAATGTTATAACGTACAATTGTTAACCCAATACCTCTATTTATTGCTATACCATCTTTGTACTATTCGTTAGTGCATAGATGGTGTGTATACCAATGTTATCAAATGATTTTTAGGGATGTACTTTTTCCGTATCTCTACATGTTGTTAATGGCTTCCGTAACGGTGGCCATTTTTGTTGGTATCTAT
>Ga0209398_1001363_pt1 | contig 12675 bp, 12 predicted proteins | sample AshMeaBigSpring_FD_184125 | JGI IMG/M metagenome (GOLD analysis project Ga0209398, IMG submission 184125) | Groundwater microbial communities from Big Spring, Nevada to study Microbial Dark Matter (Phase II) - Ash Meadows Big Spring (SPAdes)... | ecosystem: Environmental > Aquatic > Deep... | reverse complement strand
ATCCCTCCCCTTACAGTAATAAAGCACCAACTATATAACTCAAAAAAAATTCGATGTTGTTTGTGCGAATGGTATTAATATGACTCCTAAGGAGTCAAATGTTTATAAAAAATGAATTTTCTATAAACATACGACTTGTATCTATTTTTACCATAATCACACCTCTACGAGGTTTAAAAGAGTGACGTAGTCACGAAAATATGGTAAAAGCACGAATATAATCAGCTCTTAATAAGTGACGTAGTCACGAAAATATGGTAAAAACATGTACATAAACAGCTGTTTAAGTCCCATAGGGACGACATATAATCAATGTGTCAAAGTAGAATTAATACAAATTATACTAATTGCACGAAACAACACTTAGCGTAGGGATGTGTCCGAATTTTTGGGAGTATCATACTTTGTAAGTCATCCCTCCCCTTACAGTAATAAAGCACCAACTATATAACTCAAAAAAAATTCGATGTTGTTTGTGCGAATGGTATTAATATGACTCCTAAGGAGTCAAATGTTTATAAAAAATGAATTTTCTATAAACGTAAGACTTGTATCTATTTTTACCATAATCACACCTCTACGAGGTTTAAAAGAGTGACGTAGTCACGAAAATATGGTAAAAGCACGAATGAAAACAACTCTTAAAGTTCCGTAGGGACGACATATAATTAATGTGTCAAAGTAGAATTAATACAAATTATACTAATTGCACGAAACAACACTTAGCGTAGGGATGTGTCCGAATTTTTGGGAGTATCATACTTTGTAAGTCATCCCTCCCCTTACAGTAATAAAGCACCAACTATAGTAGAAATGACGAATCGCGAATATAGACGTTTCGAATCGTACAAACAAGCCGAAAAAATAGTTCGTAGTATCAAGCGAAGTTTAAAGGATGTAGCTTTATCGAATACAGGAACTAAAAAATTAAAATCAGCAAGAGAGCTTATAAATGAAATTTGAAGTTACTGTTGAGTTTGAAAAATCGCTCAAGCGATTATCAAAAAAATATAAATCGCTGAAAGAAGATTATTCCCATTTTTTGGATGAACTTGAAAAAATCCTTATATAGGTGACGAAATTATTGCCAATTGTCGCAAAGCCCGAATCGCCATAAAAAGCAAGGGAAAAGGCAAAAGTGGAGGTGGACGTATTATTTTCTATTTCGAAATAGTTAACGACAGATTGATTCTGCTCTATATGTACGATAAAAATGAAATGGAAAATGTGAATGACGAATTTATTCGACAAATACTCAATAAATCGAAATAAAGATAGGTGTTTTATCCACAGATGGTAGTGCAACGGACATCCCGTAATAAACGGGATAACACAGATTTACACAGAGAATAACCTCCAACCAGATTGCATTGGGTTAAAACCACAACGCAAGACAAATAGGCCGTGGCAATGCCACTTAATAACCACAAATAACGCCATTAGGCCCGTTTTTCTTTATCCGCTTTTTTGCAAAGCAAATCTATCCCTTTTATTCAAAAATCCGTATTACCCGTTTACGGGGCAGCTATATCCGCGTTATCCGCGTACCTATTCCTTTACTTATCCACAGATAACACAGATTTACACAGATTAATAACGCCATGCCCAATACTAAACTACTAATAACCATAAATAACTATTTAATAACGCCGAAGGCCATAATAACGCACGAAGGGCTAATAACCCAATAAAGGTTTTTATGCCAATCCAAATTTGATTTTTCCACTCCTTTGGCGGCTGACCTATCAAAAAAAAATTTTTTAACCACTATTTTCAATTCCGACCTCATTTTCCAACGATTTTTGTTAACAAATTGCCCGATTTTGTGCAATTACAGATCCAAAAAAGCACTTTTCAGTCCGAAAAGTGCTTTTTTTGCATTTTTTTATTAACTAATTTTTTGTCGGAGTGCATTTTCAATAATTTATTTAGAGGCGATTTAAACGAATGTATAACGAAAATTAGTAGTAGTACGAAAAACTGCACTAAGTCTAAAATTTAGATTCTAAATCCTATTATTTTGAATGTTGTATTAATATTTTAGATTATATGAATAGCATTCTGCTATTGTTCGCGCATTTTTTCGTCATTTACTCACATTTTTAGCCTACAACTTGTCAAAAACAACTGCATTTTTTACCCAAAATCACAGCAATTACCATTATAAGTAAAAATATTTTGGAAATATTTTGATTATTTTAAAATTATAATACATTGTATATTAGGTATATATAAATTTATATTGGAAACTTTTGTTGATTAATCGACAAAAGTTTTATTTATATTGTTGTAATATCAAAACTAATTACATACTTTTGTCGTCATAATTGTTTAACAAATAAACAACCAATAATATATATATTTTCATAAAATTCACTTAATGAAATTGCCTGATAGATTATAATGTTAATATAAATAAAAAAAAGAATGAAAACAAGAGACGGACCTTTTTAAGAAGTAAGAAGTAAGAAGTAAGCGGATTGAGCTTTGTAAGTCATCCCGCCCCCTTACAATAACAAAGCACCAACTATATAAAAAAAAAAAAAAAAATCAATGTTGTTTGTGCGTATGGTATTAATATGACTCCTAAGGAGTCAAATGTTTATAAAAAATGAATTTTCTATAAACATACGACCCCAATCGGGGTCGAACAAACGTAACAAACAATATTAAAACAAACAAAACAAAAGAAATTATGAAACAAAAAAATTATTTCATGATATATTTTACTACTAATATTAATCTTTCATTAAAAAACCCATCATTATGGAAAAAATGAAAACAACAACAATTTCAATGGCCGAACTAAAAGCAGAAGAGTTTCTGCAGTTTGGCAACGACTTGGTTAAAGTCGTAAAAAAGTCGAATGCAAGCGACTTAGGTCTTGCAGGAGTGTTAAACCTATTGGAAGCTGCCATGACTGACGCTAACAATATCAGCAAAGAGGTGCGAAAACATCCCTTGAGCGGCGATATTGATGCGCTACGCGGCGAACGCGACAAAAAAGCCCTGACGCTTAATGCCCTTATAAAGGCGTATAAGCAGTCGCCGGCCGAAAATGTAAAAGCGGCTGCTGCATTGGCTATTCCATTGCTCGAAGTGTATTTGAATAGCTTTACCAAAGCCAACAACTTTGTGAAAAGTCAACGCTTGGAAATGCTTTTTGCTAAAGTAGCGGCCGACAACGAATTTGCTGCTGCGCTCGAAACACTGGGATTAAAATCCTTAGTGCAAGAGCTACGCACTATTCAAACTGCCCTGAAAGCAAAAGTGGAAGACAGACGCGCTACCATGCCCGAAAGTACAGGTGGTAATTCGGCAAAAATGATGGATCATGCCTCTGGTATGATGCGAAAATTGCTGAGCACTATCGATACCAATGCCCTGGTAGAGACTACGCTCGACTACAGTGCGCTAATTACCGAAGTGAATGCTACCATAGCGGAGTTCAAAAGGGTAATAGCTATCCGTAGGGCTCAAAAGAAACAGCAGCTGCTGCTTTCGAAACAAACTACCCCCGCGGCGGGAACCACAGGGGCAGTAAACCAAGAAGTTGCTTAACACTTCTAACCATGCAAACTCATTGTAACTACTAATTACAATGCCTATCCGGAAAATGCTCTGTGCCTGCGAATGGTGCAGGGCTTTTCTTTTTTGGGTGACTTGCCACTGTAAATATAGATACAAACTTGCAAATTACCAAATTTAATGCCCGCTTTAACTTTTTACGGCCGTGCAGTTCTAAATAAATAACGCACTCCCTTGTCCACAGATGGTAGCGTAGCGGACAATCACGTAATAAAACGGGATAACCCAATAACGCCGAAGCTAATAACGCCCGCAGGTGGTAGTGCAACGAACATCCCGCCCATCCCTCCTCGCTACCTTATTTTCCGAAAGATTTGTATTATCTTTGCAGCTTATAAAAAAAACGGATTGTAGTGCAACGAATATTCCGATTTATCGGAACAACGCATAACTGACGACAGAAAAAAGCGAGAAGTTTTACCACAAAGCTACACTAAGGAATACACAAAGTTGCACAAAAGAAAATAGCAACGCGGATTTAACGGATTAAGCAGATATTAACGGATAATATATTACAAATACGGATTGCTTCAGATCATTTTTTCAACCTGTTGAAAAATCAAATCCGCACCACGCCGTTCTAACGGCATCTTCGATCCGCTATATCTGCGTTTATCCGCGTACCTATTCTTTTACTTGTCCACAGATAACACAGATTGACACAGATAATAACGCCATTAGGCCAGTTTTTCTTTATCCGCTTTTTTGCAAAGCAAATCTATCCCTTTTATTCAAAAAATCCGTATTACCCGTTTACGGGCAGCTACATCCGCGTTATCCGCGTACCTATTCCTTTACTTATCCACAGATAACACAGATTAGCACAGATAATAACGCCATGCCCATTATAAACTACTAATAACCATAAATAACCATTTAATAACGCCCGCAGGCCTACCAACGTGCAACCGAAGCTAATAACAGCGAAGCTAATAACTCTTCAAACCCTTATTTGCCTCTTTGCAATTTTTTTTCTATCTTTGCATGTAATTAAACTTGAGAAACTAACTACATATTTATATATTTAATTATGAAGCGAAAAACTTTTTTAATAGCTCAATTAATAAAACAGAATATTGCTGAGATTGACCCAAAAGCTCAAGTTGTTCTTTATGGTTCGCGGGCAAGAGGTAACGAACGGTCTGATTCGGATTGGGATTTACTGTTACTAACGGATTATCCTATCGATATCAACAAAGAACGTGAATTTCGAAATCATTTGTATGATTTAGAGATTGAAACCGGCGAGCCATTTTCACTTTTTGCTTATTCAAAAGCCGATTGGGAAGCCAAACAAAATATAACTCCGTTTTATACTAGTGTTACAAAAGAAGGTATTCGATTATGAATTTATTTTAGTTTTTTATGCGGTAAATGCTTTGTTGGTGCAAAATAATATTCACGCAAGTTCACATTCTGGAACTCGCTCTCAATTTACACTCCATTTTATTAAAACCGGCATATTAGATAAAAAATACGGCAGATTACTTTCTGAATTGTTTGACTGGCGACAGAAAGGCGATTACGAAAATATTTTTGATTATGACAATGATTCGGTTAAACCATTATTTCCAATCGTATTTGACATGTTAACTGAGATTAATAAGCTTATCGAAAATAATATAGGTAAAGCCCAATAACGCCCGCAGGGCTAATAACAGCGCAGCTTAATAACACCCGAAGGGTAAATAACGGCGAAGCCTACTAACACCCGAAGGGTAACTAACGCCCGAAGGGCTAATAACCACTTAAAAAAATTGCCTGTTTGCAATTTTTTTTCTATCTTTGCCTGTAACTTAAAATAAAAGAACGCATAGTACCTCAATTAAAAATTTATAAACTAAACGGTATGTTTAATAATGATGTCCGTTGGAAACAACGCTTTCAAAATTTTGAAAAAGCACTTTTACATTTAGAGACTGCATTACATCTGAGCGACCCTGATATGCTTCAAAAAGCTGGAATAATTCAGTTTTTCGAAATGAGTTACGAACTTGCATGGAATACTTTGAAGGATTATCTTGAAGAACAAGGGTTTGTAGATGTTAAAACTCCAAGAAGTGCTATTAAAAAAGCATTTGAAATTGGAATGATTGAGGATGGGCACAGTTGGATGGAGTTAATTGTTGATAGAAATCTCACATCACATGCATACGACGAAGTAATAGCAACAGAAGTTGAAAAACTGATTCATCAAAAATACTATCCCTTGTTCAACGTATTATACACTACTTTAAAACTACAATTAAATGATTGATTTTGGTTTACACAAGCATGATATCAATCAAATTATCAATGCGATTGCTAAATATCCCGAAATAAACGAAGCGCTTATTTTTGGAAGTAGAGCCAAAGGGACTTTCAAAAATGGTAGCGATATAGATATTGCATTAAAGGGCACCAAACTTAATTTTCAGTTAATTACATCAATAAATATTTACTTAAATGAAGAAACAACCCTACCTTACACTGTTGACATATTAAATTTTGATAGTATAAATAATACTGAATTAACTGAACATATTAATAGAGTGGGAATAAGCATATATAATCGAAAAAAAAATAAAAAATCTTTCACCACCCGCCAGACTTCGTTGTGATCTACTTAATAACGCCTTTAGCCCCAATAACGCCCGAAGGGCTACTAACGCCTTTAGGCCTACTAACGCCCGCAGGGCAAATAACGCACAAAGTGCAAATAACAGCGAAGCTTAATAACGGCGAAGCCTAATAACGTGCAACGCACCCCTCCAACGCCCGCAGGGCCTAATAACGCCGAAGCCCCATCCAACGCACGAAGTGCAATATTAATTCATTGGCATATTGCCACATTGGCACATTTTTCTTATCTTTGCCTGTAATTAATGTAATTATTAATGTTCGCTCGGCTCTGCCGCTTGGCACAGCCAAGAAATAAAAGGCCGCTTTAAACTACGGTTTATCATTCCAAGGCCACTTTAAATAGCTATTTTTTTTGCTTATGAAGGAAGTTTACACCACACCATACTCTCTTGCTTTTATAGCCACGATGGAATACTACATACGAATCAATCTTAGTATAATCCGAAAAGCAATTATATCTAAGCATCTCTATTAACTACAACAATTATTCATTTACAACAAATCATTTACTTTTACATGAAACCGACATTTTTAAAATAATTATTAAACACACAAAGCAAAAATTATTTTAAACATCAAAGGTTCCATCTGACAAATAAAAAGAACAATTATAAACAGATGAAAAGAGAAGAAATACTTGAATTGGTAAAACAATATTATGCCGAACAGTTTCAAGCGAAAGCTTTTGAACCGGGCAAAACAATGATACCCTTTGCCGGTCGCATTTTTGATGATGAAGAACTCACGACCCTGGTGGATGCTTCGCTTGATTTCTGGTTAACAACCGGTAGGTATGCCGAAGAGTTTGAAGCGAAATTTGCTACTTATATGCAACAAAGGGCGTGTATGCTCGTTAATTCGGGGTCATCGGCTAACTTAATTGCACTCGCTACTTTAACATCACCGCTTTTAAAGTCGAAACGCTTAAAACCAGGCGATGAGGTGCTGGGTGTTGCAGCTGGCTTCCCTACTACCGTAAATCCAATCATTCAACATGGTTTAGTGCCTGTTTTTGTAGATGTTGAATTGGACACGTTTAATGTAAAAGTGGATGCTATCGAAAATGCTATTTCGGACAAAACTAAAGCAATTATGCTAGCTCACACACTCGGCAATCCTTTCGACCTCGATGCCGTGAAAGCCATAGCTGATAAATACGGTTTGTATTTAATTGAAGATTGCTGCGATGCTGTAGGCTCTACTTACAATGGCAAAATGGTAGGAACTTTTGGCGATATGGCTACTACCAGTTTTTATCCTGCTCATCATATTACCATGGGCGAAGGAGGCTCCGTACTTACAAGTAATCCGCTGCTAAAACGTATTGCTACTTCGATGCGCGACTGGGGACGCGATTGTTATTGTGACCCGGGTTGTGATAATACCTGTGGACGCCGATTTAAAGGACAATTTGGTGATTTGCCGCAGGGATACGACCACAAATACGTGTATAGCCACATTGGATATAACCTCAAAGTAACTGATATGCAGGCTGCTGTAGGCGTTGCTCAATTAAAAAAACTTCCTATGTTTGTGGAAATGCGCAAAGCTAATTTTAAAAAGCTTTATGCCGGACTTGAGCAATACCAGGAGTATTTGATATTGCCAAAGGCTACGCCAAAATCCGATCCTTCGTGGTTTGGATTTCCGTTTAATGTACGGGAGAATGGCAAATTCACACGTACTCAGTTGGCTGAATTCCTCGAGAAGAACAAAATACTTACCCGCCAACTGTTTGCCGGTAACATGACTCGTCAACCTGCTTTTAAGGATGTAAATTATCGTGTGTCGGGGTCGCTACAAAATACCGACTACATTATGCACAACACCATATTTATTGGGGTTTATCCGGGTATCGACGATCTAAGGATGGATTATATTTTATCGGTTTTTGCTGAATTTTTTAATAATTTACATTAATGGGAACAATAAGTAAAGCAACTGTTCTTTCTATTAAGGAACACGGAAGTCAAATTCGTGAATATATATTCCGTTTAGAAAAAAATCATTATTTCGAAGCTGGTTCATTCCTGCAATTAACATTAGAGCAAAAAGAAGATTATACCCGTTGGCCCGATTCGCGCAATTTCAGTATTGCATCGGCATTTAGCGAAGCTGGAACAATAAAGCTTATTATCGAAAAAGTGGGTGTTTATACTACGCGCATTTTCAACGAACTGCGTGTTGGAAGCGTATGTACTGTGAAATATGCTTTTGGCGATTTTTTGTTGCCATTTTTTGATAAGAGTGCGCCTATATGCTGTATTGCCGGTGGTACTGGTATAGCTCCTATTCTTAGTTTCTGTGAGCAACTACAGCGTGAGCATCAAACCAATCGTTTGCACGTTTATTATTCTTTCAAAAATGAAGCGGAGCAACAAGGTATTGAAATATTAAAATCCATGGTGCCACCCGGTCAATTGTATTTATTTTGTACCCGGCAAGCCATACCCAACCTACCAAACAGAAGAATAGAATGGAATGATATTCTAAATTCGAAATTAGATTTGAAACAATCGCATTTTTATATCTGTGGTGGTGAATCGTTTACTTCCTATTTCCGAAATAATTTGAATACAGCAGGTGCTGAAAATGTTTATACTGACGAATGGTGAGGATTAGTGGTTAGTGATTAGTGGTAAATGGTTAGGGAGAAGCGGTTTCCTAACCGCTTAAATAAATATTTTAAATATAAGCGACAAGGATGTCGCTTGACCCTAGTATGAATAAATGGTAAATGGTAAATGATTAAATTGTAAATTGTATTATCTTTATGAAAGCAGTTATTTTAGCAGGTGGTTTGGGAACCCGACTGAGCGAGGCTACCAACTTAATTCCCAAGCCGATGGTGGAGATTGGTGGTAAACCTATCCTTTGGCATATTATGAAAACGTATAGCCATTATGGCATCAACGATTTTATTATCTGCTGCGGTTATAAGCAATATATAATTAAAGAGTATTTTGCTAATTATTACCGACATAATAGCGATATTACCGTCGACTTAACCGATAATAGCATTGAGGTGCACGACAGCCATGCCGAGCCCTGGCGAATTACCCTGATTGATACCGGATTGAATACTATGACTGGTGGACGTGTAAAACGTATTCAGAAGTATGTGGGCAATGAACCTTTTTTGCTGACTTACGGCGATGGTGTGGCCGATTTGGATATTCAAAACACGATTGATATACACAAGGCCTCCGGAAAATTACTTACTGTAACTGCCTACAAACCAAGTGGTAAATTTGGTGCTTTGGATATGGACGAATATGGTAATGTAAATTCGTTTTTGGAAAAACCGGCTGGTGATGGAAACTGGATTAATGCCGGCTATTTTATTTGTCAGCCCGAAGTATTCGATTACATTACAGGTGGCGACAGTACTTTTTTTGAACGCGAGCCGCTCGAAAACATTGCCAAAGAAGGTAAAATGGGGGCTTTTAAACACCGCGGATTCTGGAAACCCATGGATACCATGCGCGACAATTTAGAGCTAAACGAGATGTGGGATAAAGGCGAGGCGCCGTGGAAAGTGTGGTGAGAAGATGCGAAGTTTACGAATTAAGACGAATTGAACGAATTTACAATTTACTCATTTACTATTTACAATTTAAATGCAATCATTATTCAGTTTTTATAAAGATAAAAAAATACTAATTACTGGTCATACAGGCTTTAAGGGCTCCTGGTTGGCTATTTGGCTTCAATCTATGGGTGCGGAAGTGGTAGGCTTGGCGCTCGATCCTTTTAGCCCGAACGATAATTATGTGCTTTCGGGTATAGGTGCTAAACTGAAAGCCGACCTGCGTGGCGATATTCGCGATGGTCAATTGCTCAAAGATATTTTTGCGATTTATAAACCCGAAATTGTATTTCATCTGGCTGCTCAACCGCTTGTTCGTTTGTCGTACGACATACCTGTGGAAACATACCAGGTAAATGTAATGGGCACTATAAATGTGCTCGAAGCTATACGTGCTACTCCCAGTGTAAAAGTGGGTGTAATGATAACTACTGATAAATGCTACGAAAACAGGGAACAAATATGGGGCTACCGCGAAAATGAAGCTATGGGAGGTTACGACCCCTATTCCTCATCCAAGGGTGCAGCCGAAATTGCCATTGCTTCGTGGCGACGATCTTTTTTCAACCCCGAGCAATATGCCACTCATGGCAAATCAATTGCGAGTGTACGTGCCGGAAACGTAATTGGTGGTGGCGACTGGGCGTTGGACCGCATTATTCCCGATTGCATACGAGCACTCGAAGCCGACAAGACCATCGATATTCGTAGTCCTAAAGCTATCCGCCCCTGGGAACATGTACTCGAGCCGCTGGGCGGTTATTTGCTATTGGCTCAGAAAATGTGGAACGAACCTACCAACTACTGCGAAGGATGGAATTTTGGACCCAAACCCGATTCTATTGCCACCGTGTGGGATGTGGCTACATTGGTAGTGGAAAACTATTTTCAAGAACCAAGATTCAAGAACCAAGATTCAAGAACTAAGAGCAAAGATGATATGCAGTTGGAAACTGATGACTGTAAACTGCAAACTGCAAACTTCTTAAAAGATTTATCAGATCCGAATGCACTGCACGAGGCGCAACTCCTTATGCTCGATATTTCGAAAGCAAAGTATAAATTAGGTTGGCAACCTCGCTTAAATATTAATCAGACAGTGGAATTAACGGTTGATTGGTACAAACGCTACAACACGGAGGATGTGTATAGGGTATGTTTAGAGCATATTGAAAAATTCTCTTCCGATTTATAAAATGATTTTTTTTTATCTTTGCTATTTAGAAAGACGACAGACGACAGACAACAGACAACAGTAAAAAGCAGGGAAGCTTAATTTTCTTATCTTTGCCTGAGGTTAAACTTGAGAAACAGAGTTTTATGACAAAGTAATAAAACAAAGCTGCACTGTTTTAAGTTATAAAGTAAACTTTTCTCAATTCAAATTAGTTATAAATATATCTTATAGATAATTTAAAAATACGAATATGAACACACATTCGATTACTATTGATTTTCCTTCGGACATCCTTTTATCGCTGAATGAAAATGAAAATGAGCTTATAAAAGACATTAAATTGTCATTAGCCATACGTTTATATAAACTTCAGAAGCTAACTATTGGCAAGGCTGCTCAAATTGCCGGCATGTCGCACTATAATTTTGAGACTATATTATCAGAGAATGAAGTTCCAATTTCAGCTCTTACTTTTGAAGATATTTATAAAGACACTCAAAAGTTAAAATAATATGAGCAATGGACTTGTAATTGCTGATGCTGGACCAATATTCTCTTTAGCTCTGGTTGATAAATTAGATGTTTTAGATAAACTTTTCGACGATATTCGTATTTCAAAGGCAGTTTGGGAAGAAATATCAAGTGACGACACAAAACCATTTCATGCCAGGATATTCAGCTTTTTTCAGAACAAAGTTGAAACTATTAAAGGACGTAATGACTTGACTTTTATAATGGATTATGGTGAATCGGAATCTGTGATTTTATATAAAGAACTGGATGCCGATTTTTTATTAATTGATGACAAAAAAGCACGAAATATTGCTGAAAATTATAATATTAATTGTGTGGGAACTATAGGTATTTTGATAAAAGCTAAAGAATTAGGAATAATAGATAGTTTGAAACCTATTTTTACAAGTTTTCTAAATAATAAACGATTTTACTCCATTGAACTTTTAAATAATGTTTTAATTAACAATCTGGAACAGCCATTTTTATGAGATTTAGATTATTTGTATAGGATAATAACGCCACAATCTCAAAACGTACAAAGTCTCTCCTCTTCTTCTTTCCGCCTAAATTCTACAGCGGCGGCCTTTTTTGTTTACTTACTAACTATTCTTATGTACCTTAAGTGGTTTGTCCACAGATGCCGCAGATTTACACAGATAATATCGCCATGCCCAAAAGTAAACTACTAATAACCATAAATAACTATTTAATAACGGCGAAGCCCCTTCGACGTTTCAACTATTTTAACTTTTACGACCTTCTGAATTTAGCTCCTCTATTCATCGCGCCAATATTATTCCTATCGTATTGCTATCGCACCGAATTGTTTTGTATTATTAAATAATAATGCTATTTAGTGTTAATATATTTAATACAAATACCCTCCTGTAGTTCAATTTTCCTGCTTTATGCACTCATTTACCCCTCGAAAATCCAAAAGGTCTCTTTTTGCTATTATTTATTTAAATCCGTTTTAAAGGAAGTATTTTTATATTACTATAAATGTAAGACTTGTATCTATTTTTACCATAATCACACCTCTACGAGGTTTAAAAGAGTGACGTAGTCACGAAAATATGGTAAAAGCACGAATGAAAACAACTCTTAAAGTCCCGTAGGGACGACATATAATTAATGTGTCAAAGTAGAATTAATACAAATTATACTAATTGCACGAAACAAC
>Ga0209398_1001362_pt1 | contig 12677 bp, 9 predicted proteins | sample AshMeaBigSpring_FD_184125 | JGI IMG/M metagenome (GOLD analysis project Ga0209398, IMG submission 184125) | Groundwater microbial communities from Big Spring, Nevada to study Microbial Dark Matter (Phase II) - Ash Meadows Big Spring (SPAdes)... | ecosystem: Environmental > Aquatic > Deep... | reverse complement strand
TGGTAAAAGAATAATATATACCTCAGGGTGTCCTAAGAACCAAAATAAATGTTGGTACAAAATAGCACTTCCACCTTCATTGGGCAAGGCACCAACACCATTAACAAAGATGTCGGACAAATAAAAGCTAGTGCCAAAATTCCTATCAAAAATAAGTAAAATGAATCCAGAAAATAAAACTGGAAAAGACAAAACGCCTAATACAGCAGTGAAGAATAAGGCCCAAATAGTTAGTGGCATGCGCGTCATACTCATTCCCGTAGTACGCATATTGAGAACAGTAGCAATATAGTTAAGACCTCCCAACAAAGAAGAAACAACAAACAAAGCCATTGCTACTAACCACAAGTCCATACCTGTTTTAGAACCTGGTGAAGCAGAGCCTAATGCACTTAAAGGAGGATAAGCTGTCCAACCGCCGCTAAAAGGTCCTGTTTCAATGAATAAAGAAGATAACATTACTATACTAGCTATAAAAAAGAACCAATAGCTTAACATGTTCATAAATGGGGATGCCATGTCCCTTGCTCCAATTTGTAAAGGAATTAGAAAATTGGCAAATGTACCACTTAATCCAGCTGTCAAAACGAAAAATACCAAAACAGTACCATGTGTAGTTACCAAGGCATAGTATGCTTCCGGAGTGATATGACCTCCTTTGGCCCATTTTCCTAAAATATCTTCTAACCAAGGAAAGGTACTATCAGGATAACCTAATTGTAAGCGAAAGAAAACACTCATCAAACCACCTAGAACAGCCCATACCATTCCGGTAATCAAAAACTGTTTAGCTATCATTTTGTGGTCCATACTAAAAACGTACTTACTGATAAAGGTTTCAGTATGGTGGTGCTCATCATGGTGAGCTGCATCATGACCATGGTGTGCATCAGATGCGATGGCATGAGGGTCTAGTAATACTTCGTTGGTCATATTTTGTTCTTTAAAAAAAATTTAAGAAACAATCATTTCAAAATTAATTTACAATTTAGCCGTGGCTGCTTTTGTAGTGTCAGAAGCAGGTAGCTTTTTATTTGCAGGGTCAGCATCGGGAAAGGCAGAAAAATAATACGGTTTTTGTTTAGCTATCCATGCATCATATTCTTCTTGTGTCACAACTTCCACAACACCTTTCATAGAATAATGGCCATTTCCACACATTTGGTCGCAACTAATCTCGTATTGAAAATTAGGATTCTTTGTAATTTCTTTCATTTCTTTAGTGGTATACTTAGGAGTGAACCACAGGGTAGTAGGTGTTCCTGGAACGGCATCCATTTTGAGACGAAAATGTGGTAATCCGACATCGTGAATGACGTCTCTACTACCAATAATAAATTTAACTGGTTTGTCTTTGACAATGTATACTGTCTGTTCAGTAACAATATCGTCTAAGGTAGCAGGATCGGCTTTAAGATTTAGAGTTGCATCGTCCTTCCATACTAAACCAATTGTATTTGTAGCAGCATCTATAGCTTTGAAGTATTTCTTTCCGAATGTTGCGTCTTTGCCAGGATAACGAAATATCCAACCAAATTGTTTACCTGTCACTTCTACAACCATAGCATTATTGGGGGCTTCCCCAGTAAAGGAAAACCAATTACGTAATCCATAAATTACTAACCCAGTTAACACAATAGCAGGTACAACTGTCCAAAGCATTTCTAAAAAATTGCTGTGTGGAAAATAGTATACTTTTCTATTTTCATTTTCTTGGTATTTGTAGGCAAACCAAAACAACAGTATTTGCGTAGCGATAAACACAACACCAGTTACTCCTAGAGTCCACCAAAGCATAGAATCTACCTTTTCACCATGGTTACTTGCTGCTGGATGAACCAATAGAGTTTTACCAAAATATAATTCATTGCAATACCAAACACCAACAAGGCCAAGTACTAGGAAAACAATCATCAAAAAACCATTAACCTTATTGTTTTGTTTTCTACTCACACTTTCTCCTTTCAGCAAGGATACATATTCGCTAGCTTTTGCAATCTGGAAAATGACTACAAAAATCAATACAATTACTGCGATGGTTAAATACATTGTCATATCTAAATCAGTTTATTAAAAACAACATTTGCGTTGAAAAGTTGTAATGCGCACCAAAAAATTAAGTGTGATGTAAAATACTTTCTTTTAAGAATGGATGGTATTTAGGTATCAGTGGTTTGCTTGCTAAAGCTTTGGCAACTTGATTAATCATAATTCCAACAAACAATAGTAGTATACCAAAATCTAACCACCCTAGAGTAACATGGTCTTTAACCAAACTACCCATAATTTGTTGGTAATAATCAATCCAGTGACCAAAAATTATCAACACTGCCATGAAAGTTAGTAAAGTGTAATTACGTTTTGCTGCACGTTTCATGAGTATCAACAAAGGACAAAGGAAATTGATAACTAAATTCAAGAAGAAGATACCCTTGTACGGTCCTTGAACACGATGTTTGAAATAAATGGTTTCTTCAGGAATATTTGCATACCATATAAGCATATATTGAGAAAACCACAAATAAGTCCAAAATACAGAGAAGGCAAACATAAACTTACCTATATCATGTAGGTGTTCTTGATTGGTATATTCCAAGTAGCCTTTGTTTTTGAGGTAAATTACCCACAAAGCTATCAAGCTCATTCCACTTACAAAAGTACTAGCAAAGTTGTACCAACTATACATGGTGCTATACCAATGTGCATCAATACTCATCATCCATAACCAAGGAACGGTAGAACCAACGGTTAAACCAAACCAAACAAGAAAAGTTGCTGCACGTACAGTATTTTGAAGAATAAACTTTGCACCACTTTGGTTATCAAAAGGTTCTTTGTCAGCTTCATTACTTAACTGACGCATACGCCAACCCAATACACTCCATAGTACAATAGCTAAAGTGGTCCAAATAACAAAGAATTTGATATTTAAGAAGCCAGATTTACCATTTAAAATAGGATCTTTGGCAACGGCATCGGTATCTAACCAATGGTATATATGGTGTTTGTGTGTAAATACTACAAACATCAAAATAGCGAATGTGATAGCACCAAATATAGGCACTAGCGTAGAAATTGCTTCCGGTATTCTGCGGAAAGATTGTTGCCAACCACCCCAAGCCATTGTAGTAACACAAAGGAAAAACATACTTGCATTACATACCAATGTCCAAAATATGGTATTGTACATCAAAGTACCAATAAAAATTGTTTGTTCGTGTTCATCTTTACTCATTCCTTTTGTAATGAGTCCTGCTATGAAAGCAACTAAACCTATCGCAATTAACACATACGACCAAGTTTTTAGTTTAGAAGGAACTTCAAATTGTTCTTTAATTGATGCCATTCTATAAGCGTTTAATGTAGTGAGTACTTGAGCTGAAAAAATTATTTTGCTGGTGTAGCGGGTTCTGCCTTATCTGCTTTAGCAGCTTGTTGTTTGGCTTTAATGTAAGCTATTATTTGCCAACGTTGCTTTCTGCTAACCTGCGAAGCATAACTTCCCATTAAGTTTTTACCGTAAGTTAGTGAATAGAACATTTGACCATCAGGCATTGCTTCATACTTTGCATCACCTACCAAAGTAGCAGGTTTAGCAGGATAAGGACCATCACCACCTTTGTATAAAGGCCCATTACCATCTAATTTAGCGCCGTGACAAATTGCGCAGTTAATCAAATACAAACGCTCTGCTTCAGTGCTTTCTGCGGCCGATAAAGTTTGTATAGGATTTTTTACCAATTTAGAGGCATTGTAATTAGTTGTATCACCGGGTGCATCTTTGGCAATATGAAAAGGCATTTCTTCGCCCCTTGAAATGGTACCAGCAACAGGCTGGTTGTTGTAGTTGATACCTGCAGCTTCTAAATTGGAGTGATCTGCATACGATTCATAAGCTCTGCTGTATGCCATGTCGGGCATATAAATAGTTCCTGGCTTACGCTTAATATCATTGCAACTAACCATCACTATGGCAGCAGCAAAAATGGAAAGAATATATGTTTTTTTCATGTTTATAGTATTAAGCAGCTACAATTTGAGATTTTTGAAACGGAATTTCATCATTGTCATAACGGCCAAACCACCATCCCTCTTCTGCAATCTGAACATCGGTTTCTATGGCTCCGTTATTACTTAGAAAACTCTTCAAATCGTCTACGTTTGTTTTGTCTGTACATTCAATTGCCATAACAAACAAATCGTCTGTAGCCCTTAAATGAAAATGGTGCTTCTTTACAAAGGGGGCTAATTGGCACAAATAACAGAAAGTTAATACCATTCCAACCGCTGCAAAAAGTACAGTTAACTCAAACATAATTGGAATCCATGCAGGTAAAGCAAAATGTGGTTTACCGCCAATATTCAGAGGCCAATCTTTTGTAAAAATCCAACTAATACAACTGATTGCAGTAGTTGTACCCGTAATACCGTAAATAAAACCTGCTGTGTGCAAACTTGTTTCTCTCATTCCTAAGGCATGGTCTAAACCATGTACTGGGAACGGTGTATACACATCCTGTATTTTGTATCCGGCTGTGCGTACTTTTTTCACAGCAGGGAATAGTACATCCTCATCATCGAAACAGGCTACTACAAATTTCTTTTTTGCCATATTGTAAGCTTTTTTCTTTCAGCCAATTAGATTAAATAAAATTAGTGCGCATATTCATGAACAAACTCATCTACCTTCATTTGTTCTACTTTCGACATATCTTCTTTATAATTATCGCCAGTTGTCTTCAACACATATTTAATTTCGGCAATTGCAATTGTTGGGAAGTATTTGGCAAACAAGAAGAAGCATGTGAAGAATAAGCCAAATGTACCCAAATAGAAGCCAATTTCGTAAGTGGAAGGGCTATAGTAAACACTCCAGGAAGAAGGTAAGTAATCTCTGTACAATGAAGTAACAATGATTACAAAACGCTCAAACCACATACCAATATTCACAATTACACTCATAAAGAACGTTACAAACAAATTACGACGCATTTTGCGAGACCAAAAGATCTGAGGGCTAATTACGTTACAAGCCATCATACCCCAATAACTCCAACCATAGGGACTAAATAGATAAGCTCTACTGTACCAAAAAGTGTAACCTTCATATTTATTTTGGCTATACCATCCCATGAAAAGTTCAGTTAAATAAGCAATACCCACAATTGAACCAGTTAGTACGATTACTTTATTCATCGCCTCAATGTGTCCTAATGTTACGTAATCTTGAAGATTGAAAACTTTTCTAACAATAATCATTAATGACTGTACCATGGCAAATCCGGAAAAGATAGCACCCGCTACGAAATAAGGAGGGAATATAGTAGTGTGCCAACCTGGAATTACAGAAGTTGCGAAGTCAAAAGATACAATTGTGTGTACAGAAAGTACCAACGGAGTTGACAAACCTGCCAAAACCAACGACAAACTTTCATGACGCTGCCAATGCTTGGTAGAACCTGTCCATCCGAAGGCGGCTGTACCATACAAACGTTTTCTTAGCTTGGTTTTCGCACGATCCCTAACTGTAGCAAAATCAGGAATTAAACCGCTGTACCAAAATAGTAAGGAAACCGTAAAATATGTAGAGATAGCAAATACGTCCCACAATAGTGGCGAATTGAAGTTTACCCATAAAGGACCCCTTGAGTTGGGATAAGGTAATACGAAAAATGCCATCCAAACGCGACCCATGTGAAATATTGGGAATTGACCGGCACACATTACGGCGAAGATAGTCATCGCTTCAGCTGCACGGTTTACACCTGTTCTCCATCCTTGTCTGAATAACAATAGGATAGCAGAGATAAGTGTACCTGCGTGACCGATACCTACCCACCACACGAAGTTGGTAATATCCCAACCCCATCCGATCGTTTTATTTAGGTTCCACTGACCAATACCATAAGTAACCTCCCTGTATACACTGTACACACCGAACATCAATAATGCTACGGCAATGTAAAAACCAATGTACCACAATTTAGTAGGTTTTGCTTCAATAGGGCCTACAATGTCCTCCGTTACCTGGTGATAATTTTTATTACCTGATACTAACGGTTCCCTTAGTTGTGATTCGTACTTTAAATGCATCTGGTCTTGGTATTTATTTGTTAATTGGTTTTTGCCAAAAACAATTCATTTATTACAAAAAACTAGTTTAATTCTCTTTATTAATGATGCGTTGCTTCTGTATGATGTTCGGCAGCACCTTCATGTGTTTGCTTATGTCCATGTGTACCCTCTTCTTCTATATTTCTTACTTTAGCAAGGTAAGTAACATTTGGAAGTACGTGAATCTGCTCTAATGAAAGGAACAAACGATTCGGATTGTCTTTTCTGTGTGCAGTAATAGCACTTTTTGTGCTGTTAGCATTTCCAAAAACAATAGCCTCACTTGGACAAGCTTGCTGACAAGCAACTTTCACATCGCTATCTTCCAAAATCCTGCTTTCTTTCTTAGCGTTTAGTTTACCAGCTTGTAAGCGTTGTACACAGAAAGAACATTTTTCAATAACACCTCTTGAACGCACTGTTACATCAGGATTTAATACCATTCTCGTTAGATCGTCGTTCATATCCAACACTACGTTGTTCAAAACTTCCGCTTGGTTGCTAGGGAAGCTATCAGCACCGGTATAGTCAGCCCAATTGAATCTACGTACTTTGTAAGGACAGTTATTGGCGCAATACCTAGTACCAATACAACGATTGTAAGTCATTTGGTTTAGACCTTCACTACTGTGGTTGGTTGCCGCTACTGGACAAACGTTTTCACATGGAGCGTTATCACAGTGTTGACACATCAAAGGTTGAAAGACTACTTTTGGATTGTTCAAATCTTCTCCACTGTAATATCTATCAATTCTCAACCAATGCATTTCATGACCACGTAGTACTTCAGGTTTTCCTACAACAGGAATATTGTTTTCCGCATTACAAGCTACAACGCAAGCACCACAGCCAGTACAAGAGTTTAAGTCGATACTCATTCCCCATTTAATCCCCGGTCTGTCATACACAGGATAAATAGTTCCTTGTTTTTCGAAGTTCTCAATACCACCATAAGGTGCTAATTCAGCTTCCCGCTCAGCCCTAATTTCTAATGGATTGTGTTTGTACTCACCCAAGGTAAGTTCTTTCATTACCTCTGTACGATTTCCTTGAGAGGTATTGTACACATTGTGTGTTTGTGTAAGCGCCACTTTATAGGTATCGCCTGTATCTTTTAATGTAACATTGGCTACATCGAACGATACAACTTTACCACTAAGGCTAGCAAAAGGATATACATTAGCACCTAAAGGAGTTCCTTCATCTGAAACAGCTGATTTACCTAATTCCGCATTACGACCGTATCCAACTGCAATACCAACTGTTGAAGGATGAGTACCAGGTATAATTAGCGTAGGTAATTTAACGCTTTTACCGTTTACCGATATTTCAACAACATGCTTAGGTGGTTGCACTTCATAAGCATCTGCCTGACCACCGTTTGTCAAATCGATATTCAGTAATGTTTTAGCCAAAGCAGGAGAAACAACCAAATAGTTATCCCAAGTAGCTTTGGAAATTGGATCGGGCATTTCTTGTAACCAAGGATTGGTTGCACCTTGTCCGGCACCGATACCTATTTTTTGATATAGTTGCAATTCTATACCCGTTACTTTTTTTGCGGAAGCAATAGTACTTACAGCATTAGATAAAGCACTTCCGTTGTAAGCTGCACTACCAATTGTAGCCGCTGCAGGTACAATAACACCGTCTTGTAAAGCTTTATCCCAAGCAGCTTCTGAACCTAATTTTGTAGACCAAAATCCTTTTAAGAATGCTAAATAATCTGTTGTGGCTCCGCTCCATTTCAATAGGCTATCTTGCCATTGACGTGTTTTGAATAACGGATAGATAGTGGGTTGTAGTAATGAATAATAACCGGTTTTGATTTCAGCATCGCCCCAACTTTCTAGGTAGTGATGGTTAGGCAACACATATTTTACCAATTTTGTAGTTTCATCTAGTTTACCACTAAACGACACTGTAAGTTTTACTTTACTTAATGCAGCAACAACTTTAGCGCTATCGCTCCATGTGTATACAGGATTTGCACCTAAAACAAACAAACCGCCAACTTTGCCTGCATTCATTTCTTCTAGCAACTGAGCAAAATCGGCATCGCTACCTTGACCTAAAGTATAAGCAGCCGACCAATCAATCGTTTTGCCATTGCTTTGAATTGCTTCATTGATGGCATTTACTACCAACTGTACATTCACATCGTTGGTACCGGCTACTACTATTGCTTCGCCTTTGCTTGCTAGCAAAGCCTTAGCCGCTTTGGTAATACCAGTTTTTAATGCATCATCAGCTATATTAGTGATTGCTTGACCGTTGATAGCGTTCAATAAAGCTACAGCTACAGCACCTGCTTCACTTGGACGGTGTAAAAACCTTTCATCCGCATTACTACCTGTTAAACTTGCAACACTTTCAAAATGAAAATGTTTGCTCATTTCGGGTTGTTTTTCATTGATGCGCTTGCCTTTAGCATATTGCTTGGTAAACTCTACCGGACTAATCCAAGTACCCAAGAAATCGGCACTCAAGCTAACAATTACCTTAGCATTATCAAAACGATAAGAAGGAATGGCTTTTTTGCCATAAGCTATTTCGTTAGCTAGTGTAATGGCATTGTAAGAAATAGCATCGTATGTTACGTGCTTGCTACCGGGATGTTTTGCTAAAAATTGAGCAATAATTTCTTTTGTTGAAGGAGATACCACCGAACTTGTTAGTACAACAATTGGTGCACCACCTAAGCTATTGATAGCGTCGGCAATTGATTTATCAATTGCTTCGTATGTTACCTCTTTACCGGCAATAGTAGGAAAACGCAAACGTGCGGTATCGTACAAGTCCAAAACAGAGGCTTGTACTCTTGCACTTGTACCACCTTTTGTAAGTGGACACAAATCGTTACCTTCTATTTTGATGGGACGACCGTCACGTACTTTGGCAATCACACTTACAGCTTCTCCATCTTGTACATAGGTAGTAGCATAATAATTTGCTATACCGGGTACAATATCTTCGGGTTTGTTAGCAAAGGGAATTGCCTTTTTTACAGGCATTTCGCAACTTGCTGCTACGGCTGCGGCAGCAGTACTAAATCCTAAGTATTTTAAGAAATCTCTTCTTGGAGAGGTTGTTTCTAATAAGCCTGTTTGAGACTCAAAAGGTAACTCTTCCTGAAATTCATCCTTAACTGCTTGGTTGTAAGCTTCGGAGTTGTTAAACTCTCCGAAAGATTGCCAGTACTTTTTTTGCTCCATAATTTATGTGCCTATCTCCTTTTGAGAGATTATTTATTAAGAGTTATGAATGTATTACGAACGTTGCTACAATTAAATTATCGTGTAATGATAGCGAATATTAATAGTGACATTTCTGGCACTCGGTACCACCTATTTTTTCAACGGTGATTCCTTTGGTGCTGTCTATTTTTCCGCTTTTCAAATCTGCATGGTATTTTTCGTAAATGCTATAAAAACCATTGTCTTTGAATTGAACTTTTGTTTCGCGGTGGCAATTGATACACCAACCCATACTTAAGTCAGTAAATTGTTTTACTTCACCCATTTTTTGAATTTCGCCATGACATGTTTGACAAGCTACTTGACCTGCTTTTACGTGTTGTGCGTGGTTGAAATATACGTGATCGGGTAAGTTGTGGATGCGTACCCATTCAATTGGTTTTGCTTTTGATGGATCCCAAGGTTTGCCTTCCTCAAAGCCAGCATATTTATATAGCTTTTTGATTTCAGCTGTTCCATTTACTTCTTCTCCGGCCTCGTCATATATTTTTTCGCCTTTGTATTCATTGATGGCCATATGACAGTTCATACACACATTTACAGAAGGAATCGTTGCTTGCTTGCCTTGATAAACACCAATGTGGCAATATTGACAGTTGATTTGGTTAACTCCGGCATGCACTTTGTGTGAGTAGTAAATTGGCTGAACCGGTTGGTAGTCTTTACTGCGCCCTAAGTTAATAGCACCGCGTGTAGTAAAGTATCCACCTATCATAAACAAGGCTATTACGCCCATTGCTATGTATGATTTGTTTTTCCAGAATGGAATAGGCTCACCTTCAGCAATTCCTTCTTTTTCGTCGGATAGTTTTTTAAGATTGCTGTTTACTTGCAATAAGATCAAAGCTACTACAGCTAATACCAAAGTAAGGATGCCAAAAAGAAGTGAATTATCGCTTTCGGCTTCGGCACCCGCAGTAGCAGCAGCACCCGCAGCAGGTGCAGGAGCAGCTTTTGCTGCAGTATTGATGTAACCTAAAATAGCGTCAATTTCTTTGTCGGTTAAGTTAGGAAACAAGTTCATGGCCGTTTTATTGTACTCGTTGTACAAATTATTGGCATAGGCATCACCTGTTTTTAAGAACGCCTGACTGTTTTTAATCCAAGCGTACAATTTCTTTTTATCAGGCCAACGATCTTCTACACCAGCTAATGCAGGGCCTGTTAATTTTTTATTGATGGCATGGCACGAGGCGCAATTAGCAGAAAATAGCGCTTTACCATCCTGCGCTTGCAATGCGTTACCGAAAGAAAACGCCAAAGTAAATAATAGACCTACAAAAGTGATCTTAAAAATGCGTCTGATAATTACCATATTCACAGTCTGTTGTTTCTGGTGTGGAAAAATATCCGAAATCGGGGCAAAAATATGACACGAAAGTGACAAAAACTAAAGTAATGAAAAAAAAATTTAGCCTTATTCCGTAAGGGTTTCAGCCGATTTTTTGTTTTTAGCTGCCGAAAATCATTTTTTAGGGGGTATTTAAGAGCAACCTTTGCCAACTTTTATAAAGAAAACTGCGCATCAAAAAAAAACCTCAATTTTGAACCATGTTGCATGGTTTAAGAAAAAAATGGAACCTTAACAAAGCGCAGTTTGTGCGCATCATCATCACTTTTGCCGTGGGCGGTAGCAGTTGTGGCATCCTTGGTAAAAAATTGATGCTTCAATTACCTTCTATGCATCCGCTCTTGTATGCTTTTAGTTATTTAGTGGTAGTAACAGTATTGTGGCCCTTGTGCGTATTAGTGGTAAGTTGGTGTACAGGGGAGTTTTTGTTTTTCAAACATTATATAGGTTCTATCTTGCGCCGGTTATTTTAATTTCACGTTGGGGTAAGCAATTGCATTTGTTTACCCTACTGTTATACTTATTGTACTTTATTATGTCTGCTTTGATACACAAAATTGCCATTTTTGCCTCGGGTGCGGGGTCTAATGCACAGAAGATTATTGATCATTTTCACCAACATCCGCAAATACAAGTGGGGTTGATTGTGTGCAATAAGCCCGGCGCAGGTGTAATTGGCATTGCCGAAAAACACCAAATACCCGTTCTACTGATTGAAAAAGAACCCTTTTTTAGAGGTGATGCCTATGTAAGTGCCTTGCAAGCACACGGTATTTCGTTTGTGGTGCTTGCAGGGTTTTTATGGAAAATTCCGCCAGCGTTGGTAGCAGCTTATCGGGGTGCAATGGTGAATATTCACCCGGCATTGTTACCTAAATACGGTGGTAAGGGTATGTATGGCAGCCATGTTCATGAGGCCGTTATAGCCAATAAAGAAACCGAAAGTGGCATTACCATTCATTATGTAAATGAATTTTTTGACGAAGGGGCACCCATTTTTCAAGCATCTTGTGCCGTTCTTCCATCGGATACGCCCGAAACGTTGGCTGCCAAAATTCATGCTTTGGAGCACCAATATTTCCCAATAATTATTGAAAAATGTTTGTTAAAGCCTACGGCCATTTTATAATGTAAAATCCAAAGTATTTACACAACGCTAATGGGTGCTTTTTATCGGGGGAAATGGGTGTTGGCGTGTATTTATTTGTGACAGCCCACTATAAAAACCAAAGACTGCTATTGCCCATTGCGGGCAAACCTCCGTCGCGGAAATATGGAGCTATCTGTGCTACCATTTCAGGATACTTGATGGTTACGGGAAAGGGCTGCTGTTTTACCGATTTCCAGTAAATGCGGCTAAACTGGTATACTTGCTCTATCAATTCTCTAAAAAGATGCTCGTTTTCCAAATCTCTTTTTTCAGTGCTGCTGATTTTTAATTTTACCGGAAAGGGAAATCCATCTCTTTTACTAGCCGGCTTATTGGCATAACGGGTATTGTTACACAATAAATATGTCCGTTTGTCCAATGCCAAATAGGTACCGCTTGCCGGCATCAAATCGGTATTGTTGGTATCAAAGAGCAGCCAATCGGCAGTCATTGTTTTGTTGATGGTAACTACATACACCGGAATATGTAGCCCTAACCGATGTAAGGCATCTTCAATTGGTGCCGTTTCGCGCTTACTCATCGTTTTATAGAAATGAATAATCAATCGTTGCGGAACACCGTACTGCTGCGTATATTCACGAATTGACCTGCTGATAGACCCTGCAAGCATTTTGGTTTCGTGCTGCCTGAAGTATTCAAAGCGATTGAATTGTCCGGTATTAGAAAAGCAAAAAGCACTACCAATGTATTGAATTTGGGTGCTTTGCTGCCTAAAAGCGCCCACACCTATTACCAGCTCATTGCGCTCTGCTGTTTCTATTTGCCAGGGCTGCCCACCCAATTT
>Ga0209398_1001361_pt1 | contig 12678 bp, 9 predicted proteins | sample AshMeaBigSpring_FD_184125 | JGI IMG/M metagenome (GOLD analysis project Ga0209398, IMG submission 184125) | Groundwater microbial communities from Big Spring, Nevada to study Microbial Dark Matter (Phase II) - Ash Meadows Big Spring (SPAdes)... | ecosystem: Environmental > Aquatic > Deep... | reverse complement strand
GGATCGTCAGCTTGGGCGGGTCGATGTCCGCCACCAGCACCCGGCTGCAGCCCAGGATGCGCAGCCACTGCGCCGCAAAGGCGCCGATGGGGCCCCCGCCGATCACCAACGCCGTGGCGTCGGCAGGGATCCGCATCTTGAGCATGGCGTGGAGCGCCACCGCAGCCGGTTCGACGGCCGCTGCAAAGAGGAGAGGAACTCCCGGAGGGACAGGGATGAGGTTGTCTTCCGGCGCCCAGAGCCGCTCGGCGAAGGCGCCGTCGCGCCGCGAGCCGAAGTAGTCGTAGCCGGAGCTGACGCTGTATTCGCCGATCCGCACCAGCGGGTCGCGCGGGTTTGGAATCAACGGAAAGACCGCCACATAGTCGCCGCGCTTGAACTTGCTGCCGGGCGGCGGCTCCTCGACCACGGCGGAAAACTCGTGGCCGAGGATGAGCGGGTAATGATAGGCTTTGCCCTTGGCGAAGCGCAGAATGTCGGAGCCACAGACGCCCACTGCGCCCACCCGCACCAGCACCGGGCGTTCGCCGACCTGCTCCGGTTCGGGCACATCTTTGTAGACCAGCTTGCCGGGGCTTTCGAGAACCATCGCTTTCATGTTCAACCTCGCGTCAACCCTAGACTTCCATGCCGTAGCGATGAATCTTGTGCGTGGGATAGAGCGCAATCTGCGGGATCGTCACGTCGGGCGTGCGTGTCGCCACATAGAGCGTGATTTCGGCCACGTTCTCCACGTCGATGCAACTGGCGTGGATGCCCTCTTTGAGTTCCTTCTCGTCGAGCCAGCCTTCCAGGTACGCGGGCAGGTTCTCGTCGTACAGCCCCTTGTCAATGATCTCCGTCATCGGCGTCTTGACGTGCGACGGGTTGATGACCGTGACGCCGATGTTCTTGCCCTTGCCTTCGATGAGAAGATTCTTGCTGAAGCCCATCATGCCGTGCTTGGAGGCGCGGTAGGGGCTGTGTCCAGGCCCGGAGGCCAGCCGCGCCGACGATGACCCCATGTTCATGATGCGCCCGCCGCTGGGCTGTTTCTCCATGATGCGGAACGCCTCGCGGCAGCAGAGGAAGACGGCGGTCATGTTCGGGCCGATGGTCTTGTTCCATTCGTCCAGCGTCACTTCGGTCACCGGCGGCGCCAGCGAGTCGCGGCCCGCGCTGTTGACCAGCAGGTCGACCGCACCCCACGCGGCGACGGTGTCGTGGAAGAACTGGATCACCGCCGCTTCATCGGTCACATCGGCGACGACGCCCTTGCACACGCCGCCATCCGCCGTGATCTCGTCCACGACCATCTGCAGCCGCGGTTCGTTGATGTCCACCAAAACGACCTTGGCCTGATTGGCGGCGAAGATTCTGCCGACTGCTTCGCCGATGCCAGAGGCGCCGCCTGTGACGATGGCGACCTTGCCGGCCAGCGCTGTCCCCTTGTTGTACATGGATTGCTTCCTTTCGTGCTGTGTGACTTCACTCGCAAAGCTGGTTCGCGTACTGTTGATGCTTGCTACTGCTGCTGGCTACGTCCCGTGATGAGGTCGACGGCGGCGCGGGTCAGCCGCGTGATCTCGTCGAAGCGCCCGCTGCTGATCAGCGCAGTCTCGGCGATCCAGGTGCCGCCGCAGGCTGCCACCGGCGGGAAGGCCAGATACTCCAGCAGATTGTCCATGCTGATGCCGCCCGTCGGCATGAACTTGACGCCGCTGTAGGGGGCGGCGACGGCCTTGAGCATTTTCAGCCCGCCGGATGCCTCCGCGGGGAAGAATTTCAACAACTCCAGCCCGCGATCCAGCCCCATTTCGATGTCGGTGGGCGAATTGACGCCGGGCGCCACGGGCATCCCCTGCTCCAGGCAAAAATCGACCACCTTCGGGTTGAATCCTGGCGCCACGACAAAGGCTGCGCCAGCGGCGATCGCGGCGCGCGCCTGCTCGACATTCAACACCGTGCCCGCGCCGAGCAGGATGTCGGGCAGTGCGGCGCGCAGCCGGCGGATTGCCTCCGGCGCCGCCGCGGTGCGAAAGGTGACCTCGGCCAGCGGCAGCCCACCTGCCGCCAGCGCCTGGCCCAACGCTACGGCATCTTCGGCGCGCTCGATCTTGATCACCGGCACCAACTTGAAGCTGGCGATCCGCTCCAGAACGGTATGCATGGTTTCAGCCTTTTCCTTCCCGTTGGATGGTGTAGGTCACACCGATTTCGGGCAGCACCCAGTCGATGCCCGCCGCCAACACCTGCAAGTGCGTCCGCGCCGTTTCCCGGTCGATTGTGTTGAAATCGAACAGATCGAAGTGATGGCAGACCAGATGGGAGATGTGCGCCGCCCGGCAGAGTTCGAGCGCTTCTTCCAGCGTCATGTTCCCCGGTACGCCGCGGGCCAGGCGCCGCGCGTCGCGCCCGTTGATGGGCAGGAAGGCCACATCGATCGCCCGGTCGGCCAGTGTCTCTGCCAGGCCAGGGTAGGGGATCGTGTCGCCGGAATGGTAGATGCGCACGCCGCCGATGGTCAGGATGTAGCCCAGGAATTTGTGGTTGCCGTCGGCATCCGTCTCAAGCCGCTCGTGCGCCGAGGCGATTGCCTCCACGGCGATGCTGTCGGTAAGCGGCATCGTCTCCCCGGCGTTGATGGTCACCAGCCGGTCCGCGGGAACGCCACGCTCCCGCGCCCGCTGCATTTCCGCGCGCGGCGCCAGGAAGCGCGGCGTGCTCTGCTGCTGCAGGCCGCGCAGCGTCGGCGCGTCCATGTGATCCGTGTGGCCGTGGGTGCAGAGCACCCAGGCGCAGCCAGTGATGGCTTCCGGCGCCACTGGGATCGGCATCACGCGCTGGTGTTTGAACTCGCTGTTGCGGTACTTCTCAGCCAGCGAATCGGAGAGGTACGGATCGATCAGCAGCAGGGTTGGTCCAAAGCGCAGCGCGAAGCCCGCCTGACCCAACCACCACCAGGCAAGCGCCCCGTGCGGCGGCGGGTTCTGCATGGCGCTGAGCAAATCTGGATCGACCGCGGTGGTGCGAAGTTTGAGCGAACGCATCGAAGCACCTTCCAGAGACGCCTTCTTACAAGTGAATATTTCGTGCTGGCGCGCCCGCATGTGCGGCATGCGTTACCAGACTGAAACTGCACAGAATTGGAAGTTGTATTTGTCGTCACAATGGAGACAAGCATAGTATAAAATAAAATTCTACAATTGTCAATAAATAATAGAATATAATTTTTTACTTTTGCTTGATGATTCACCCCTCTTGTAAGCGCTGCCAGCGTGTCGAATTTGCCTGCATAACGGCACACTTGAGGTGAAGTCGTTTGTGAAGTGCATCCCCCATGCATCTGGCAACATGACCGGGCGCTGAATCTATGTTATGCTCCGCCAACGATGACAAGCCACTACGAGATGTTCGTTGCTGCCTTCCTGCACGGTCGTGCGCTCCAGGATGACGCGACGGTCGCCGCCACCGCGGCACAGGCGCCTGCTGGCCAGGCGCCCAAGCTCCCACTGCATTACTTCAAGCGCGTGCCATTGCTTCCGCGCATTCAATGGACGCTCGGCGTATTGCGCTCCATACAACCGGCCGACCTGCTCGACATCGGCAGCGGGCGCGGCAAGTTTCTCTGGCCGTTGCTGGACGCTTTCCCGGCGCTGCCGGTCACTGCCGTGGACAAGGATGCGCGCCGCGTGCGCGACTTGACGGCCGTAGAACTGGGTGGCATCGCACGCCTGCGCGTTCGCCAAGCCGATGTTACCAGCCTGCCCTTTGCTGACGACGCGTTCGATGTGGTGACCATGCTGGAGGTGTTGGAACACATTCCTACACCGGTTCCCGCCCTCAGCGAAGCGGTGCGCGTGGCGCGCCGGTATGTGCTCCTCTCCGCCCCATCCAAACCGGACGCCAACCCTGAACATCTCCATCTCTTTTCTGAGGCCGACCTCCGGGCAATGCTTGCTGATTTGGGCGTGACGCAGGTCAAGGTGCAGCAAGTTCCGGGCCACTGGCTGTTGTTGGCAAACGTGGTATCCTGGGACAATGTTGCTCAGCCGTGATGAATTTCGCCAACAAGTCTTTGCCCGCGACGGTGGGCGCTGCGTGAGCTGCGGCGCGCCAGGCCGGGACGCGCATCATATCATCGAGCGCCGGCTCTTTGACGACGGCGGTTACTACCTGAACAACGGCGCCACGCTCTGCGCCGCCTGCCACGTCAAGGCCGAGATGACGGTGCTCACCTGCGAGGAAATCCGCACTGCGGCCGGCATCACCCAGGTCGTGTTGCCGCCCCACCTTTATCCCGACCAGGCGTACGACAAGTGGGGCAATCCGATGCTGCCCAACGGCCAGCGACTGCGCGGCGAGCTGTTCGACGCCGGTTCCGTGCAGAAGATTCTGGCGGCTGGTGGCGTGTTGGGCCAGTTCACGACCCGCGTACGCTATCCGCGCACCTACCATTTGCCCTGGTCGCCCGGCGCCACCGATGACGACCGGATGCTGCCCGACGTGCGCGCGTTCGCGGGGCAGGACGTTGTCGTGACGGCCAAGATGGATGGCGAGCAGACCACCATGTACACGGACTATCTCCACGCACGCGCCATCGATTGGAGCCGCCATCCGTCGCGCAGTTGGGTGGCCAATCTCCACGCCCAGGTCGGTTGGAAGATTCCGCCGGGGTGGCGAGTCTGCGGCGAGAACCTCTTCGCCAGGCATTCGATCCATTACCATCACCTGCCGAACTATTTCATGATCTTCTCGGTGTGGAATGCACAGAACGTCTACCTGGCGTGGGAAGAAGTCGTGGAATGGGCAGCGCTGCTTGACCTGGTGACTGTGCCGGTGCTCTACGTTGGCCGGTGGGATGAGCAGTACATTCGCAGCCTGTATGCACCCCGCTGGCGCGAGGATGAGTTGGAAGGGTATGTAGTGCGTCTGGCAGGGGCCTTCACGTACAGTCAATTTCGCCGTGCAGTCGCCAAGTATGTGCGTGCGGATCACGTGCAAACGCAGGCACACTGGTGGCGTGGACAGCCGGTGGTCAGGAATGAACTGGAAGTGCATTGGTAACACTCCGGCGTCCGCCAATGGTTGCCCTTTGTCTGCACGGGCCGTACAATACGCACCTGTCAAATCGAATCGTTCAAGCGTGAGATTACGATATCGACCATTTTCTGTTACGCCATCTATGCCTCTAACCCAATATAGGAGGTGATGATCTGATGAAGTTGAAAGCTGTTATTCATGAAGCCCAAGAAGGTGGATACTGGGCTGAGATTCCGGCCGTCCCAGGCTGTGCCACGCAAGGCGACACCTTCGAAGAGCTTCTAACCAACTTGTATGAGGCGGTCGAAGCGTGCCTCTCGGTTGATATTGAAGAAATTGAGTTCGACGAAAGCGTGCGAATTATGGAGATCGCAGTGTGAAGGCGGTATCTGGCAAGGAGTTCGCACGGATATTGGAGCGACGTGGCTGGACGCTCGTACGGATCGATGGCAGCCATCATGTTTACATGTTGGCTGGAAACCCAGCACGGATTTCACTACCGATTCATGGGAATGCGCCGCTGAAGATAGGTTTGCAACGACACTTCATGTTGGGGGCAACCGTCCTCCGTCAATCAACTTTGTCAATCGAGCATCCCTGGCGCGCCCCATGCCGCACGTGATCGGACGGCACCCATGAGCCAGCTTGAAGCGCTACAACCCAACGCCGCGCTGCGCGGCATCCTGCCCGACGCGCTGGTCACTGTTGTCAACGTGAGTTGGTACGGTGACGACGCGCTTGAACTCACTTACAAGACGCCGACCGGCAAGGTGGCGAACGAACTGCTCTATCGCGCTGACGAAGCCCGGCTGGAGGTGGTCGAGTTGGGGCGCCCCTGGAGCTTCGACGGCGACGGCGCCCGCTTCCGCCTGGTCTCCGAGGCGCAGCGCATCCGCCTGGCGCATCTGTTCGACCCGGTGCTGGCGGTGCATACCTCGCTGATCGAGCCGCTGCCTCATCAGATCACCGCCGTCTACGCAGCCATGCTGCCGCGGCAGCCGCTGCGCTTCCTGCTGGCCGACGACCCCGGCGCCGGCAAGACCATCGTCGCCGGCCTGCTGATGAAGGAACTGATCGCACGCGGCGACCTGCAGCGTTGTCTCGTCGTCTGTCCGGGCAGCCTGGCCGAGCAGTGGCAGGATGAACTCTACCAGCGCTTCCATCTGCCCTTCGAGATTCTCACCAATGACAAGCTCGAAGCTGCGCGCACCGGCAACTGGTTCTTGGAAAACAATCTGGTCATTGCCCGGCTCGACAAGCTGGCACGCGACGAGAACGTGCAGCAAAAGCTCACGGCGCCTGACTGCCGCTGGGATCTCGTCGTCTGTGATGAGGCGCACAAGCTGTCGGCCACCGTCTTTGGCGGCGAAATCAAGTACACCCGGCGCTACAAACTTGGCCAACTGCTTTCGACGCTCACGCGGCACTTTCTGTTGATGACGGCGACGCCGCATAACGGCAAGGAAGAAGACTTTCAACTCTTCATGGCGCTGCTCGACGGCGACCGCTTCGAGGGGCGCTTCCGCGACGGCGTCCACGCCGCCGATGTCTCTGACCTGATGCGTCGCATGGTCAAGGAAAACCTGCTCAAATTCGACGGCACGCCGCTCTTCCCAGAGCGCATCGCCTACACCGTGCCCTACAAGCTCTCGCCCGCCGAGGCTCAGCTCTACAAGGCGGTCACGGATTATGTGCGCGCGGAGTTCAACCGCGCCGAAGCGCTGCAGAACGACAAGCGCGCCGGCACCGTTGGCTTTGCCTTGACCATCTTGCAGCGGCGGCTGGCCTCTTCGCCCGAGGCGATCTACCAATCGCTGCGCCGCCGCCGTGAGCGGCTCGCAAGCCGGCTGCGCGAGTTGGAAGTGTTGCAGCGCGGCGCTGGCAACGCCGGCGTCTCGCCTGCGGCGCTGACGCCTGTCCTCGATGCCGACGATGTCGAGGATCTGGAAGAAGCGCCGGAGAACGAGGTCGCCGCAGTCGAGGAAGAGATTCTTGACCAGGCCACGGCGGCACGCTCCATCGCCGAGTTGAAGGCGGAGATCGAGACGCTGAAGGGGCTGGAGGGCCAGGCGCTCAGCGTCCGGCGCAGCGGCGCCGACACCAAGTGGCGCGAGCTGGCCAGCTTGCTCGGCGAAATCTTCACTGCTACGGCCATTGCCGACCATCTGGCGGAGGCGAAAGCGCCCTACAGCGCCGGCCCCATCCCCAAGCCCGTCCCCTCGCCGCAGCAGAAGCTGGTGATCTTCACCGAACACCGCGACACCCTCAACTACCTGGAGCGCCGCATCACCACGCTGCTGGGGCGGAGTGAAGCCGTGGTCATGATCCACGGCGGCATGGGGCGCGAGGAGCGTGTAAAGACGCAGGAGAGCTTCCGCCATGACCCGCAGGTACAGGTGCTGCTGGCGACGGACGCGGCGGGCGAGGGCATCAACCTCCAGCGCGCCCACTTGATGGTGAACTACGACCTGCCCTGGAACCCCAACCGCCTGGAGCAGCGTTTTGGCCGTATCCACCGCATCGGCCAGACCGAAGTCTGTCATCTCTGGAACCTGGTGGCCGACGAGACGCGCGAAGGTGATGTCTATCGCCGGCTGCTGGAGAAGCTGGAACAGGCGCGTGCGGCGCTGGGCGGCCAGGTCTTCGACGTGCTGGGTAAGCTCCAGTTCGAGGGCAAGCCCCTGCGCGACCTCCTGATCCAGGCCATCCGCTACGGCGACCAGCCGGAAGTGCGCGCCCGCCTGACAACGGCATTGGAAAACGCCCTTGACCATGCCCAGTTGCAGAGCCTGCTCGAAGATCGGGCGCTGGCCCACGACAGTATGGACGCCAGCCGCGTCTATCGCATCCGCGAAGAAATGGAACGCGCCGAGGCTCGCCGTCTACAGCCGCACTACATCGAGTCCTTTTTTCACGCCGCCTTCCAACGCCTGGGCGGCACGTCCCGGCAACGCGAGCCGCGGCGCTATGAGATTACCCATGTGCCGGCGCCGGTGCGCAACCGCGACCAGCTGATCGGCATCGGCGAGCCGGTGCTGCCGCGCTACGAGCGGATCGCATTCGAGAAGGCGCTGGTGGCGCCCCAGGGCCAGCCCCTGGCCGCGTTTGTCTGCCCCGGCCATCCGCTGCTGGATGCGGTGATCGACCTGACGCTGGAGCGCCATCGCGACCTGCTCAAGCGCGGCGCGGTGCTGGTGGACGAACGCGACCTGGGCACGCAGCCGCGCATGATCTTCTACCTGGAACACGCCATCCAGGATGCCAGCCTGACGCGGGGCGGCGAACGGCGCGTCATTTCCAAGCGCATGCTCTACGTGGAACGCGACGCCGCCGGCGCCACGCGCCATCTGCACTACGCCCCCTATCTCGACTTTCGACCGTTGGCAGAGGGTGAGCCGGATGTCAATGCCATCCTCGACCGGTCAGAATGCAATTGGATCACCCGGCAACTGGAGCAGCAGGCGCAGGGCTATGCCGTGGCCCACGTCGTGCCGGAGCATTTGCAGGAAGTGCGGGCAAGCAAGCTGGCGCTCATCGCCAAGACCGAAGCCGCCGTCAAAGACCGGCTGACCAAGGAGATCACCTACTGGGATCACCGCGCCGAGCAGCTCAAACAGCAGGAACAGGCGGGCAAACCAAATGCCAAGCTCAACTCCGGCGAGGCGCGCAAACGGGCCGATGGTCTACAGGCGCGCTTGCAGAAGCGGCTGGAGGAATTGAAGCTCGAAGCGCAGATTGCGCCGCTGCCGCCGGTCGTGCTGGGCGGCATGTTGGTGGTCCCTTTGGGACTGCTAACGGCCATGACAGGTGCGCCAGTAGCCGGGCCGGATGGAAAGCCGGCGTCTGCCGCCGATACGCAGGCCGCGGCGGCACGCGCGCGCGCCATCATCATGGAGGTTGAGCGCAGCCTCGGCTACGAGCCGGTCGACCGTGAATTTGAGAAACTCGGCTACGACATCGAGAGCCGCGTGCCGGGCACGGGCAAGTTGCGCTTCATCGAGGTAAAGGGGCGTATGAGCGGGGCGGCAACGATTACCGTCACCAAGAACGAGATTCTCTATTCGCTCAATAAGCCGGATGATTATGTGCTGGCGATTGTGGAGTTTCTGGGCGACAATGGGCATCGGGTTCGCTACCTGCGGCGACCGTTCCAGCGTGAGCCGGACTTTGGGGTGACGAGTGTGAACTACGATTTTTCCGAACTGTTGGCACGAGCCGATGAGCCAAGATGAAAGGACATCGCGATGACCTATAGCGACCAGGAACTCGAACAGATGCTGGCCAATTTGGAGTCGGACCTTGTGGAACGCAAGGAGCGGTTTAAGGGAGACGGACCGACAACGGTGCGCGAAACTGTGTGTGCGTTTGCAAATGACCTACCTGATCACCGCAGGCCCGGCGTGGTCTTTATCGGTGCGCGGGACGACGGTGCGCCGTCTGGACTGTTTGTCACTGATGAACTGCTCTTGCAACTTGCTGACATCAAGACCGACGGCAACATCCTGCCGCCGCCGAGCCTCAATGTGGAGAAGCGCTTGTTGCTTGGAGCAGAGATGGCGGTCATCACGGTATTGCCTGCGGATTCGACCCCAGTGAGGTATAGGGGGCGCATCTGCATTCGAATCGGCCCGCGCCGTGGCATAGCGTCAGCCCAGGATGAGCGCATCCTGAACGAGAAGCGGCGCTTCCGCGACAGACCCTTCGATGTCCAGCCGGTGATGTCGGCCACGCTTGACGACCTCGACCAGGTTCGGTTTCAAGCAGAATATCTGCCCGCGGCCGTTCCCCTAGACGTTCTTGAGGCGAATGACCGCAGCGCGGCACAACGGCTGGCAGCCACCAAAATGGTTGTTTCCGCGGACCAATTGATTCCAACTGTGCTTGGTCTCCTGGTAATTGGCAAAACGACGCGCAGCTACCTCCCGGGCGCGTACGTGCAATTCCTGCGGATCGAAGGAACTGAGCTTGGCCAACCCATCGTGGATGAGGAGCTCATCGATGGCACAGTGACAGATGTCGTACGGCAGTTGGAAGAGAAACTGGTCTCCCACAACCGCACACGCGTGGACTTTACCAGCGGTCCGCTTGAACAACGTGCGTCCATTTACCCTCTTGTTGCACTGCAACAGCTTGTGCGTAATGCGATTCTCCACCGGACGTACGAGGGTACGAACGCGCCGGTACGCGTGTATTGGTATGACGACCGTATCGAAATTCTTAGTCCCGGTGGTCCATATGGCGAAGTCACGCCAGAAAACTTTGGCACGCCGGGACTTGCAGACTACCGCAACCCGAATCTGGCCGAGGCAATGCGCGTGCTTGGTTACGTGCAGAAGTTCGGGGCTGGAATCGCAGCGGCCCGCAGTGCGTTCCAGCGCAACGGCAACCCTCCGCCTGAGTTTCGCGTGGATGCGGGCTACGTTCTAGTGATCGTGAGGCCCATCCAATGAAGACCATCGCCTTCTTCAATAATAAGGGCGGCGTTGGCAAGACCTCGCTCGTGTATCACCTTGCATGGATGTATGCTGATTTGGGTCTGCAAGTGGTCGCGGCGGATCTGGACCCACAGGCTAACCTGACCAGCATGTTCGTGGACGACGAGCGGCTGGAGACGCTGTGGCCGGACGGTTCTCATGTCCAAACCGTTTTTGGCGCGCTCCAGCCACTGTTGGACGGTACGGGCGATATCGCGGCACCGCACGTAGAATCCATCGCCGAAAACATTGGCTTGTTGGTGGGAGATCTCGCCCTGTCGGCATCGGAAGATGAGTTGACCAGCCAGTGGCCGGATTGCCTCGACCGAAAGCCTCGAGCATTTCGCGTGCTCTCTGCCATTTGGCGTATCATCGAGCAGGCCGCTCAAGAGCGCGAAGCCAGCGTGGTGTTGATCGATGTGGGACCGAATCTCGGTGCGATCAACCGTGCTGCCTTGATAACCGCCGAACATGTGGTGATCCCACTGGCATCCGACCTCTATTCCTTACAGGGTCTTCGGAACCTCGGACCGACCCTCCGCCGCTGGCGCGCCGAATGGTCCGAACGGCGGGAACGGAACCCGGTGGCTGATCTCTCGATCCCTCACGGCGACATGATGCCGGCAGGTTACGTCTTGATGCAGCACGCCGTGCGCCTTGACCGGCCGGTCAAAGCCTATGATCGCTGGATGGCGCGTATTCCTGCGGTATATCGGGAATCCGTGCTTGACGAAACGGCAATCGTTGCTCCGACTGTGGAGGACGATCCGCACTGCCTGGCTGCGCTCAAGCATTACCGCAGCCTCATGCCGCTGGCGCAGGAGGCGCGCAAGCCCATGTTCTTCCTGAAGCCGGCTGATGGCGCGCTCGGCAGCCATGCCAAGGCTGTGCAGGATTGCTACGTTGATTTCCGCGACCTCGCTCGAAGCGTCGCCGCCCGCTGTGGAGTTCAGATCCCATGACCCACACCACCAAAAAACTCATCGAAGTCGCCCTCCCCCTCGACGCGATCAACATTGCCTCGGCCCGCGAGAAATCGATCCGCCACGGCCACCCGTCAACCCTGCATCTCTGGTGGGCGCGGCGACCGCTGGCCGCGGCGCGTGCGGTGATCTTCGCCCAGATGGTGGACGACCCCTCCGAGCACACGGACGTGCTGCTCAGCGATCCCGTCCTCAAGCGTGGGGCGAACAAGGAACTTGGCAAGCGGCGGGAGGCATGGAACAAGCGCAAGGCTGCCCAGGAGGAGGCGCTGGGGCAGGGCAATCAGGCGGCGCCGGACCCTGGGCCAGCGCCTACGCTGGAAGCGTGCGCGGCTGACATCGAGCGGGAAAGGCTGTTTGAGATCATCCGGCAGTTGGTGCTGTGGGAGAACACCACCAACGAAACGGTCTTACAGCAGGCGCGCGACGAAATCTGGCAGAGCTGGCGCTACGCCTGCGCGGCCAATGCCGGCCACCCGCGCGCCCGCGAACTCTTCGACCGCTACAAGCTGCCCGCATTCCACGACCCCTTTGCCGGCGGCGGCGCGCTGCCGCTGGAGGCGCAGCGGCTGGGGCTGGAGAGCTACGCCAGTGACCTGAACCCAGTGGCGGTGCTGATCAACAAGGCCATGATCGAAATCCCGCCCAAGTTTGCCGGCAAGCCGCCGGTCAACCCCGACGCACGCAAGGAAGGCCGGCTGTTGGCCCAGACCTGGCGCGGCGCGCAGGGCCTAGCCGAGGATGTGCGCTACTATGGCAAATGGATGCGCGACGAGGCGGAGAAGCGCATTGGCCATCTCTACCCCAAGATCGAGATCACGCCGGCGATGGTCGACGACCCGGTGAACCCGCGCCCCGATCTCAAGCCGCTGGTCGGGCAGAAGCTGACGGTGATCGCCTGGCTGTGGGCGCGCACGGTGAAGAGTCCCAACCCAGCCTTTCTACAAATAGACGTGCCGCTGGTCTCCAGCTTTTTGCTCGCCACCAAACCGGGCAGGGAGGTGTATGTAGAGCCGATGATTGACGATGGCGGCTATCGCTTCCTGGTGAAGGTTGGTAAGCCCAAGGACGCGGAGGCAGCGAAGAAGGGAACGAAGCTGGCACGTGGAGCGAATTTTTTGTGCCTGATGTCCGGCACACCGATGTCTGCGGACCACATCAAGGCAGAAGCTAAGGCCGGTCGTATGAGTACTAGGTTA
>Ga0209398_1001356_pt1 | contig 12716 bp, 7 predicted proteins | sample AshMeaBigSpring_FD_184125 | JGI IMG/M metagenome (GOLD analysis project Ga0209398, IMG submission 184125) | Groundwater microbial communities from Big Spring, Nevada to study Microbial Dark Matter (Phase II) - Ash Meadows Big Spring (SPAdes)... | ecosystem: Environmental > Aquatic > Deep... | reverse complement strand
GTATTGGTGGTCGACTGGGATGGCGCGACGAGGGCGGACAGATCGCTCCCGTGGATCGCCCGGACGGCGCGCATCCGGAACTCCCGGATCTCGCCCACCGTGCCGGGGAACACAAGGCTCCGGGTGTTGAAATTATAGTTGTAGCTGGTCGAACTGAAGACGGAGGCAAAATTGGCCTCTCCGACCTTGCGGCTCTCGATGACAAACGAATCCTCGACGGTCGAGTTATCAGTCCACTCCAGCAAAACCTGCCCGGCTCCGGTGTAGGTTGCCTTGAGCCCGGAGGGGGCATCAAATTTGTCTCCGGGGATCACCACCTGCGATAGCGTTGCGCTCGGAAACTGCGCGCTCGGCGTCGTCCACGAGCCGAAGATTGCAACAACGGAAAACTGCAGCTTCGAGCCGACAGGGAGCTCGCCAAGCAGGAAGAGCGCCTCTGTCGAATCGGCGACCACTCGCGACACAGGAGTGAACGGGCCCGAATTTCCGAGGCGGGCCTGGATGAGGAACCCGATTTCCCCGTTGGAGCGGTCTTCCCACGTCACGCGGTAGACCGGCGAGTCCTTGGCCACCCCGGTGGAATTGCTTGTGATCTTGCTGAACGAGGCCTCGACGTTCGTGGGGGCCAGTGAGGATGCGGCCCGAGCTGTCGAACAGGAAAAAACAAGCGGGGTCACGCAGGCAAGCGCCCAGGCCGGGGAGAAGGAAAGCAAACGAAAAATCATACAACGTGGAAACCTCGCACTGCCCGCAATGTTTGTCCAATGAGAACAGCTAATGTTACGCGTCTCTGCCGCATGCCGGTTTTGTGCGCGGAAATTATTTTGTCGGGTCGGCGCTGTCGGGGGCGGCCGGGGCTTCCGCGGGGGTCTCGGTGGCTTCCGCCGCCTCTTTGGGGGACGTGGTCCAGCTGTCTGTCCGGAATGTCTGCGCGGGCAAGCCGTCCTTGTTGAAGAGTGTGCAGCCGTTCAGCCCGGGGCTCCACCCGTAGCGGACGGCGACCGGTTTCGGCACGGCCGGGCACTCGAGCACGACCGAGTTGCCGTCAATCGCCGCGCTGGCCCAATGGAAGACCTGATCCTCTCCGGCCAGGGCGAACCCCTGCAGCTTCTGATCCGGCAGGGCGGCGAGCCCCTGGCCGATGTGCGTGAAGGTTACGCGGACCTTGTTTCCTTCGATTTTGTGGGACTGGTAGACTGGGCCGTAATACTCTGCCGGTCGCCCGTAAACCGCCCCGAGGGCGACCCGGCTCGAGCGCTGCCCGTAGGCGGATTTGATGGGCGGGTGGATGCCGCCGGTGAGGTCGCTGCTGGTGACCATAAACGTATTCGGGTAGCTCCGGATGCGGAGGTGCAGGTCGCGGTAGAGCCCGCTCTTGGTGTCCGGCGGCGTGGCCGGGAGTTCCTTGAATCCCGCGGCTTTCTGCAGGGCCGGGCCGGCAGCGGGCCACGCGCATCCGCCGCCGCTGGGTTTTTGCACATAAATAAACGGTAAGTTGCCCTGGCCCCAGGCCGTCCGCCAGCCCTTGATGAGCGCGCCAGTCATGAGGAACTGGTCCACCCCGCCCACACCGGTGCCGGCCTCGCCCTGGTCCCAGAGGACGCCGCGGATGCCGAACGGGATGAGCGGTTGGATCAGCTTCGGATAGAGGTTGCCGATGGCGTTGCGGTCCTGCTCCGGGCTGCCCTGCTTCGAGGGCTTCCGCGGTTCCTTCTGACCCTTTGCCTTCGCCTCCTCAGTCGCCTTCTGCCACTTCGCCATCGCTTCCGCGAATTTCTTTTCCGCCTCATCCGGCTTGAAGGCTGCGGCCGCCTTGGCGAGGGCGGCGACGCAGGCCGGGTCGGCCTCGAACATCGCACGGCTCAGGAAGCACCGGGATGGCATGCCGCTCCAGGCGCCGACGATCAGGCCGACGGGCACCTTGAGTTCCTTCTGGAGGTTATAGCCGAAGGCAAACATCTGGGCCGAGAACTCCGGAATCGTTTCCGGTGTGGCCACCTGCCACCCGCCTTTGCCGGCAACTGTCATCAGCCGGATCTGCTCGCAGCCTCCCTCAGAGGCCCATTTGCCGAGGAGCTGGTCGCCATTTTTTACATAGCCTTTCACCGGCTGCGACATGTTCGACTGGCCGGAGCCGACCCAGACCTCGCCGACCAGGACGTCGTTGATCGTGACCGTGTTCCCGCCTTTCACCGCCAGGGTGTCGGGTCCGCCGGCCTCCAGCGGATCAAGCTTCAGCGACCATTTGCCATCCGCGTCCGCCGTGGTCGACTTGGTCTGCCCCCGGATGCCGGCCGTGATCTTCTCGCCGGGTGCGGCCGTCCCCCACACCGGCAGCGGCATCCCGCGCTGGAGGACCATGTGATCGCTGAAAACCGGCGGAAGTTTCACCTCGGCAAAGCTGGTAAGAACAGATGCCGCAGTGAGGAGGATGGTAAGGCGCAGGTGGTTATGCATGGATGGAACGGTGTGGGAAATGGTGCGGGAAACTTCTCAGAAACCCGTAGGGATGGAAAAAGTTTTCTTCAGGGCATCGGCTTGAGCCCTTCCGAACGGATGCGCCACTTGCCGTTTTTCGGGAAGCCGGGGGCATCTTTTGTGGGGGCGCCGTCCCAACCGCCGGCCATCATGGCGACGGCAGCCAGCAGGCCACCATTGCCGGGGAGGTAGATCGGAAGCCGCTCGTCCTGGTAGTTGTGACCGTTCGGCAGATATGTGTTCTTTTGAGCGTCCATGAGGAGGGCGTCCACAGCGTCGTCCGGGCGTCCAAGCCGGGCGGCGGTCATGGCGATGAGCGGGTAATCCCAGCCCCAGGTCGACGGCCAGTCCCAGGTTTTCAAAACGCTGTCGAGCGTGCGGTTCATTGTTTCTTTTTCGATGAGAGGCGTGGGGGGGATCATCCCGAGGGCGCCGAGCATCGAGGGGTGGTCGTTCGTTTTTGTGAAGGGCGGATTCTCGATTGCCGCATAGGCGCCGTCCTTCACGGTGGGCTTCGAGAGGTTAGCCATAATCCCATCCCAGCGGACATCGCGCTTCAGGCCCTGGCGGACCCGCCACTGCTGGGCGATGTCGAGCGCCCACCACCAGTAAGCCAGCTCAAACGTGGGGTTGATCGCGTCGTTGGCATAGCATTCCTGTGCGGGGATCATCGCGGGACCGAGCACGTAGCGGCCGGATTTCTCATCGCGGGCGGCATACGAGGCCATGAAGCTGGCGGTCTCGCTGACGATCTGCTCGTATTTCGACAGCGTCCGTTCATCCGGCTGTGCGCGGTAGAGCAACTCCGCCATGTAGATCGGGTGCGGCTGCTGCCAGATCAGAAATGGCGCGACCTTGCTCGGGCTGTCCTGGCCGTCCGGGCCGACCATTTTCGGCCAGCGGGCGCCGAGGTATCCCTGCCGCTTCGCGTTCGCCCGCGCTGAGGGCAGGATGGCCTGATACCAGGACAGGCTTTTCTCCAGAAGCTGCGGGCGGTTCCAGAGCGCAAACTGGGCAGCGTGCCACCAGTGCATTTCGAGGTGGAATTTTCCGAACCAGGAGTTGAACACAAGCCCGGTTTCCTGAGGAGGCATCGACCCTGCGCAGTTGATTGCGGTGAGGTATTGCGAGAGAATGACGCGGCGTTCAAGTTCCTTGGCGCGGGGGTCGGTGCTGCCGAAGAAGTCAACGGCGGCACCATCTTTCCAGAACCGTTCCCAGTGGGCCGCGCTGGCGGCCAGGGTTTCGGTGAATGCCGGCAGCTCCTGCACGGCGGCCGCCGGGTCCCTGCAGAAGTCTACGGCGATGTCGAGCCGCTCCTCACCCGGAGCGAACAACTCGTAGCGCTGCGCGCCTGCCGGCCGCAGCATTCCGCCGGCCGACCACCCCGCAGTGACAAAGTATTTCGTGGCATCCAGCGTCCGTAGAAACCGGCAGGTGTTGCCGGAAAGACGGGCATCGGTCTGGTGGAAGTCCGGCTTCGACCAGTCGGCCGTCTGCTTCCAGTCTTCGGAACCGCCTGGGAATGCGATGAGGACGCCGAGCCGGCCGTCCTTGAGAAGCGGGGAGTCGATCCTTGCGGAAATCTGGTCGCGGGTGGGATTGCATGTCGTCTGGACATGGACCGGGATGCCCTGAACCGTGAAGCGGCTGTCCAGCAGCCCTGTCCACAGGTTCAGGGTCTGGCGGATATTCTGGATGTCGGAAGGCTGTGCGGGCTGGCCATCGTCCGGTCGCTTGATGATGAGGCCGATCCGGCCGAGATCAAGGCGGTGGGGATTCGCGCGGAGCCACTTGCCGGCGGGGGAATCCTGCCCGCCGATATAGTCGACCTTCCGGTTGCCGATCTGGAACGACTCCATTGAATCGGCAGGCTTATAACCGCTCGTGTTGGGGAAGCTATGCCAGCCCCACTGCGACTGGGTATGCAGCGGGATACCCTTCTCATAGGCTTCGGGAAATGTTTGGAGGCCGGTGATGTCCGCCGTGAACGCAAATTCGCCGTTGCCGACAGTGAGCGGGGCCAGCGGGTCGAGCTTGAGGATTGTCGGGCTGTTCCGGCTGACGAGGTCGGTCCGGTCGATCTCGGTTCCGGCGCTCGACGAGAGGGTGGCGGCCGGATCGCCCATGGGGAGGGATAGGTTGATTCCAGAGGCCATTTGGAGCGGCAGTGTGGCGAGAAGCAGGGCGGCCGGGTTCAGGCTCCGCAGGGTGCGGAGTGGGGAGGGAGACGAAAAAATGTTGGGAACGGGACTGGTGGGCATCAGGGTGAGGTTTGGGCTGGCGCGAGGGTGGCGCCGGAAGCAGGTTCCTCCCGGACGCCGGATTTTTCAAGACCTTCGACGAATTCGATCCGGTTGCCGTCCCGGACCCCCGAAAACGTGCAATTGGTGAGCTGCAGGTTGCGGATCGGGTTGTCCTCGAATCCCAGCAGTTCGAGCGCGTGCTTGCTCGACCGGCTCGTGAGGTTCTCGACAAAAACGTTCCGGACGGTTGGAGGGAATGTTCCGTTCGCGCCTTCCTCGTAGCGGAAGTTGATCGAGATGACGGCGTCGGCGACCTCGCCGACCTCGATGTTCCGGGCGTAGATGTTTTCGATCGTCCCGCCGCGCATCGCATTGGTTTTGATCCGGAGCGCACGGTCGAGGCGCGGGCTGTCCATCTTGCAGTCCTCGACGAAGACGTTCCGGCAGCCGCCGGAGATCTCGCTGCCGATCGTCACGCCGCCGTGCCCGTCGCGCATCACGCACTTGCGGATGATGATGTTTTCGGACGGGATCCCGATCCGGCGTCCATCGGCATTGCGTCCGGACTTGATGGCGATGCAGTCGTCGCCTGTCTGGAACGTGCAGTTTTCGATGAGGACGTCCCGGCACGATTCCGGGTTGCAGCCGTCGTTGTTCGGTCCGCCGCTCTCGATCGTGACCCCGCGCACGGTTACGTTCGAGCAGAGGACCGGGTGGATTTCCCACATCGGCGAACGGAGGATCCGGACCCCCTCGACCAGCACGTTATGGCAGTAGTAGAATTGAAGGAGGTTCGGCCGCAAAAAATGGCCGGGGCCGAACACGCGGTTGCGCGGCAGCGGTTCGCTGGCCCCGAGCTCGAAGAGCTTATTCCGGTCGGGGGTCGAGGGAGACTTGCCTTTTCCCTCCGGGCTCCGCGCCCACCGCCACCAGTTTGACTCGCCGGCACCGCCGTCGATCGTGCCGGGGCCGGTCACTGCGACGTTCTGCGCGCCATAGGCGTAGATGAGCGGCGAGTAGTTCATGTATTCCACGCCCTCGTAGCGCGTGAGGACGGTCGGGTAGTCTTGCGGATCGGTGCTGAATTCCAGGACCGCCCCGGCGGCGAGGTGAAGGTTGACGTTGCTGCGGAGGTGGACCGCACCAGTCAGGAATTTTCCTTTCGGCACCACCACGCGGCCGCCGCCGGCCTTGCTGCAGGCCTCAATCGCCCGCGCGATCGCCCGCGTTGCCGGCTTGCTCCCGCCGGCCACGGCCCCGTAGCCGGTTACCGGAAAGTCCCGTTTTGGAAACACCGGAGGCGAAATCCGGGACAGGATCTCCGGCGCCATGTCCCAGCCCGTGAGAAGCTTGCGCCCGCCAGCAAAGGTGGCATCAGGCCCGCACAGCTTTTGCATTTCGATCCCCGCGAGGATGAAGGGACCGGTCCCCTTGGCGTCGTTCGAGACGATTTGCTCGCGGCCGGTGTAATATTCAAACGTCCCGTCGCGACCGATGGCGTCGAGTCCCGCCACCCGGCAGCATTGGATCAGGTTCAGGCGGCCGTCGTCCCCGGTCCGCAGGAGGTCGCGAACAATTCCTGCAAAGCCCGCGCGGGCGGCGGGCTCGAACTTCCCGCGGGGCAGCCAGCCCTCGTTGATCCCCTTGGCGAGCGCGTAGACGAACATGCAGGAGGCTGTGGCTTCGAGGTAATTCCCGCCGCGGCCGCCCTGATCGGTCACCTGCCACCAGAGCCCGGTGCGGGGGTCTTGGTGTTTCACAATCCCGTTGGCAACCCTGCGGAAGCCGCGGATCATCTCGTCCCGCGCCGGATGTCCGGCAGGGATATGCCCGATCGTATCCGCGTAGGCCATCGCAAACCAACCGATCGAGCGGCCCCAAAAGGACGGGGACTTACCGGTTTTCTTATCCGCCCATGGCATGTTTTTGCTCTCGTCCCATGCGTGGCGGAAGAGTCCGGTGGCCGGGTCGAACGTCTGTCGCGACACGATCCGGAACTGTCGCGCGATGTCGTCGTAGGCGGCAGGCTTGCCGAACCAACCGGTGTATTGGGCGTAGAATGGCTCGGCCATGTAGAGCCCGTCGAGCCACATCTGGTGCTGGTAGCGGAGCTTGTGCCAGAAGCCGCCGCTGTGCGTACGCGGCTGGCGCTCGAGCTGAAGCCGGAGGCCGTCGGCCGCCTTGCGGTAGCGCTCGTCGCCGGTGAATTCGTAGAGGGCCAGGGCGGTCGTGCCCGGCCGCACCATGTCCAGGTTGTAGTCTTCAATCCGTGCGCCGGGAACCGTTCCCTCGGGCGTGATCGCGGCCCCGATTTCCGTCCGGGCAAAATCCGCGTACCTCATGTCGCCGGTCGCGTTCGTCAGCGCGATCATGGCGAGGTCGACGATGCTCTGCGCGTAATCCCATTTTCCGCGGAGCGCAGGATCCCTTGCGACCGCCTCCTCTGCCCTGGCGATCTCCGCGCCGGCCATACGGCGCGACCATTCGAGCGGGGCCAGCGCCTCCGCGCCATCGGGTCCGGCGGTCAGGAGCGATGGCAGGCCGGACAGAAGGATAAGAAGCAATCGGGGGAAGTGGAAGCGGGCCATGGGGGAAACCTCATATAGTAACCGAACGGACAGCTGGCTGTGAAGCCCGATCGGATCCCGTGGCGAAATCGGCCAGCTTCAGCGGAGCGTTCCACTACCGAACGCGAGCGCGGTGAGGCTGGCGGCGATCGCCTGGTCGGATTCGGCGGTGAGCGCGGCCGACTGCGCGTAGGCCGCGCGGGCGACAAGGAGTTCCTGGATCGGGGTGATCCCCTGCTCGAAGCTCGCCTTGGCGGATTCGTAGGTCGAGCGCGTGGCGCGCTGGAGGGCCTCCGCCGCCTCGCGGCGGGCGAGGGCGTTTTTTGCGCGGGTGTAGGCGCGCCAGACTTCGGAGATCGTCCGCTCGCGCGAGAGCGCAAGCTCCTCGGCGGCGGCCCGCCGGCCGGCATCGGCCGCGCGGATCTTGTTCTCCTCGGCAAATCCGGTGAAGACAGGCCACTGGACGGTGAGGAATCCGGCATAGTTCTGAAGCCCGAGCCCGAAGGCGTCGAGCGGCCCGGTATTTTGGACGGTCGTGTCGAATCGGTTGTAGGTGGCGGCACCTGTGAGCGCGAATTTCGGCAGCCGGTCGGCCCTTGCGGCGCGGAGCTCGGCTTCTTTGGCTTGGACGATGGCCACTTTGGCCAGCAGGTCGGGGCGCTGGTGTAGCGCGGCTTTCAGGTAGTTGTCCAGCGGTTGCTGGAGCCCGCTCCGCAGGCGTCCAAAGTCGGCGGGAGCAATTTTCAAGGTCTGGCCGGGCGGGAGCCCGACGGCCTCCGCGAGGTCGATCCAAGCCAGCTCCTGCGCGGCCCGGGCGGATTCCAGCCCGTAATCTGCCTCGGCCTTCGCCTGCCGGGCTTGCATGAGCGGCGGCTCGGTGAGAAGGCCCCGGGCGAACCGCGCCTCGGCCGAGGCCAGGACCTCGGTGGCCGTCGCTGAGGAGGTCGTGGCTGCCTCGATCTGCCGGCGGGCCGCCTGCAGCGCGTAGTAGGATTCGGTGACTTTAAACGCAACCGTCTGGTGCGCGGCGTTGAACGCGAGTTTCGATGCGAGAAGGTTCCGCTTTGCGGCCTCCATCCGTGCCTGCCGCGTGCCGAAGTCGAACAGCATCCATCGGAGAACGGCCCCCGTGTTGAGCGCCCGGTAGGCCCCCGAGGCCTGCTGGTCGAGATTGATTTGCGTGGGCACCTCCCGCGCGAAGATGGCACCCAGCAATCCCGCCTGGCTCTCGATGCCGGCCAGGTTGTTGTTGAAGTTTAAATCCAGATCCCACACGCCGCCCCCGTAGGAGGCCAGGACCGCCAGCATTGGGTAAAATTCCGCCGCGCTCAGGCCGACCCCGGCCGCGGCCCCGCGCGCCGCCTCCCAGGCCACCCGCGTCGTCCGGTTGCGAGCCTCTGCAAGGTTGACCAGATCGGGGAGCGAATACGTCCGGCCGGGCACCGGCTGCTCGCGCGTGTCGTCAGACGTCCGTCTGGCAAGCTCGGCCGCGAGCGCGGGCGCTTCCCGGATCTCGCAGGGCCGGTCGGCCTTCGGCGGTGCCTGCTTCAGCGGCGCCGCGGCTGTGCAGCCAATCAGGAAAAACGGCAAAAGGATGGGGGGAACCGGGCGCATGCGGTGAGGGAATCATTCACAAAGCAGCCTCCCGTGGCCAGTTCGGAATTTTGCTCCGCCTTGCGGGGGCGGATCTTTGCTGGAATGCGAAAGGGAAATCTGTCTAAACTGAGCGCGCTATCAAAGCGAGCCCCTCCATTTTGTTGCCTTTGACGCTGCCGGTGGCCGCCGGGATCTCCGGCTGCTCGCCCACGTGGGGGATCGGGGGCGCCTATTTTCCGGCATGGCTGGTGTGCATGGTCGCTGGATTGGTTCTGGCGCTGGCAGCCCGCTATCTGCTGATCGTGAGCGGGATTGACCGGTGGGTCCGGCCGCGCGTGCTGGCGTATCCGGCGATCGCCGTGGCATTCACGCTCCTCGTCTACCTGATCTTTTTTCTATGACGACTCCCCCCGAAGACGAAGCACCGCAATCTCCGACCGGTCTGGAAATGCCGCCGGACGCCGGAAAATCCCACCGCCGGAAGGCCGCCGCCGGACGCGTTATCGGCTGGAGCGCGGTCGCGCTCGCGGTTGCGCTCTCTGCAGCCGTTTTTGTCTGGAGCGATCGGCATCCGCGCTCGGATGACGGGGAAATCTCAGCCCGCGTCATCGGGATCGCGCCGCGCGTGAGCGGTCCGATCCGCTCGCTGCCGATCCGCGACAACCAGCTGGTCCGCGAGGGCGAGGTTCTCTTTCAAATCGATCCCGAGCCTTATGAACTGGCGGTCCGCCTGGCAGCGGCAAACGCCGAGGCGATCGGTGGTGAACTCAAAAATGCCCTGCGCGCAATCGATGCCCAGCGGCTTCAGGTCCGCGCGGCAGCGGGCGGGTTGGTCAAAGCCGAAACTGCTCTCGCCGAGGCTACGGAAACTTACAACCGCCTCGCCCCGCTCCTGCCCAAGCGGTTTGCCAGCCCGGAGCAGGTCGATTCTGCACGCCGGGCGAAAGAGGCGGCGGCCGCCTCGGTCGAGGTCGCCACCGCCGAACTCGCCGCCGCCGAGGCGGCCATCCAGGATGTCGCGCCGATCCTGGCCCGCCAGCGTGCGGCCGAGGCTGCACTCGCCGAGGCCGAGCTGGCTGTCCGCGATTGCACGGTGCGCGCGCCGTTCGACGGACGCGTGGCCGGCATGAATCTCGCCGCGGGCGCGTTTGCCCGCACGGCCGTCGATGTGCTCACGTTCATCGATGTGCGCGAGTGGTTCGTTGTCGCAAAATTCCGCGAGAGCGAACTGGCGGGCATCCGCCATGGCGACAAGGTCCGCGTGGAGCTCATGACCGCGCCCGGCCGCGCGTTTTCCGGTGAGGTCGCGAGCATCGGTTGGGGCGTGACCGCCCTCCCGCAAGATCCGTTTCCGGGACTCCCGATCGTCCTGCGCGAGCTCGACTGGGTCCGCCTCGCCCAGAATTTTCCTGTCCGGATCCGGCTCGGCAACGACGTTCCGGCCGATCTTCTGCGTGTCGGCGCGACCGCTACGGCCACCATCGTTGACCGCTCGCACAAGGCGGAAAAATAGCGATGCGTGCGGGAGCACTTATCCGGCAGATCCGGGAAGACCTGCGTCCCGCACCCGACCGGCTTGGAGGAACCCTTCGGGTGACGTTCAGCGCGCTGCTGGTGACGGTCGTCATGCTGACCTTTCGGATGCCGTTTCTCTACATCGGACCGTACCTCGTCTTTATCCTGAGCCAGAAGGATATGTTTCTCACGCGGGCGGCCGCCGGGCTCGGTCTCGGCGCGGCGCTTGTCGCGTCGGCCACGATCTATCTTGTTGCATGGTCGGCATGGGATTCCGGCTGGCTGCGGATCACGCTCTGGTGCACGATTTTTTACGGTGGGTATTTTTTTATGCGCGTGGCCATCGAGCCGCGCGCGATCCTTGCCCCGCTGGTTGTGGTCGCGCTGGTGGCCTACGGGTTCGATACCTATCCCGACCCGAACCGCATCGTCAGCAGCCTTGGCTGGCTTTGGGCGATCCTCGGGCTTGTTGTGGCTTCGACGTTTCTGACCCAGTGGCTCCTCGGGGCGCCGACCGGCATCGAGGTCCTGCGCGGGCAGGTCCGGCGGGCGCTCGTGGCCGTCGAGCGCGCCTGTCTCCCAAGGGAATCTGGTTCCCTCGTCATTCATCATTTTGAGGATTTGCAAGAGGAACTCCACGACGCACTCGGCAGGGTGGAAAAGCTGGCGGTCGCCGGCGTGCTCTCGCCGGTCCAGGGCCGCAACTGCGGGGAGTTGCTGCGCGCATGCCTAACCGCTCTCGAAGGGCTTTCAACCGCAGGACGGCCCGTGGCGCCGGAGTTCGCCGCCTGCGTGCGGGGACTGCGCCGTGCGGTCCTATCTGGGCGCATGGATCTGCTTCCGACCCGGTGGCCGGACGTCCGCCGGCTTCCTCCCCATCTGCGCGGCGCTGCCGACGCCTTGGAAGCCGCCGCAGATCAGCTTCGCCGGCCATCAGCCGTCTCCTCCCCGCGCGCTGCGGCCGGATTTTTGCGGGATGACTGGAAGACAAACCCGGCCTATCCGGATTTTGCCCTGCGGGCGATGATGGCAACCATCGGGTGCTATCTTTTTATGACGCTCGCCGACTGGAATGGCATCCATACGTGCATGATCACGTGTGCTGTGACCGCGCTGGCCGGCGTCGATGCGCAGATGCGGAAACAGAGCCTCCGTATGGCCGGGGCGGTGCTCGGGGGGGCGCTGGGCATGGCCGCCGTGATCTGGGTGGTTCCGAATCTGGATTCGCTCGGCGCCTTCCTTGCCGTGCTCGCAGCGGGCACCGCGCTCGCCGCGTGGGTCTCGCTGGGCGGCGAGCGGATCTCGTATGCCGGCTGGCAGATCGGTCTCGCGTTTTATATGACCGTCCTCCAAGACCCTCATCCCACAACAAAACTCGACATCATCCGCGACCGCTGGGTGGGGATCTTTGTCGGCATCGTCGCCATGCGTGCGGCGTTCGTCTGGTTTGCGCCTGAGCAGCTTCGCGGCTCTCGCCAAAGTGGGCAGGCTTAAAAAGCAGCTGGCTCAGTGGGTTTGAAATTGCATACTCGCTTTGCCTTGATTCCAAAACGGGGGGGAGCAGAATCAAAACGAATTTACATCGGACACGTTATCGGCTTTGCCTTGATTCCAAAACGGGGGGGAGCAGAATTGCTCCTCCTGTCCCGCCAGCAGCATATAGCTTTGCCTTGATTCCAAAACGGGGGGGAGCAGAATCAATTCAAAACCACTTGGCATCGATTGGAGCTTTGCCTTGATTCCAAAACGGGGGGGAGCAGAATGGCCGCCGATCGCAACGGGGACGGTGTGTGGCTTTGCCTTGATTCCAAAACGGGGGGGAGCAGAATTAGCCGACATAAGACCGTCAGTGCTATTCGGCTTTGCCTTGATTCCAAAACGGGGGGGAGCAGAATTCATTGAGATGGGTGCAGGCACAGGCTACTGCTTTGCCTTGATTCCAAAACGGGGGGGAGCAGAATATCCCCTTTCCCTGCATGCCGGAAAGCTACGCTTTGCCTTGATTCCAAAACGGGGGGGAGCAGAATTTCCGTGATCCCGGAAAGCTGGTCAATGTCGCTTTGCCTTGATTCCAAAACGGGGGGGAGCAGAATCAAGACGACAGCGAGCTCTACACCCGCCTGCTTTGCCTTGATTCCAAAACGGGGGGGAGCAGAATCGCTGGCGAATCCGTCACCGACTGCCTTACGCTTTGCCTTGATTCCAAAACGGGGGGGAGCAGAATGCATGATTTCATTCCCGCTCTTATCTTGAGCTTTGCCTTGATTCCAAAACGGGGGGGAGCAGAATGAACGTCCGCGACTCCCACATGGAA
>Ga0209398_1001354_pt1 | contig 12723 bp, 10 predicted proteins | sample AshMeaBigSpring_FD_184125 | JGI IMG/M metagenome (GOLD analysis project Ga0209398, IMG submission 184125) | Groundwater microbial communities from Big Spring, Nevada to study Microbial Dark Matter (Phase II) - Ash Meadows Big Spring (SPAdes)... | ecosystem: Environmental > Aquatic > Deep... | reverse complement strand
ACCAGAACAAGGTCCTGATCTCCGCAAAGCAGATTGTGGAAAGCGGCCTCATCAACCACGGCTGGAGCTACATCAACATCGACGACACCTGGCAGGGCGAACGCGGCGGAAAATTTCATGCCATCCAGGGGAATGCCAAGTTCCCCGACATGAAGAAGCTCTGCGACGACATCCACGCGCTCGGTCTCAAGGCAGGCATCTACTCGACCCCCTGGATCACGACCTACGGAAAGCATTGCGGCGGATCCAGCGACGACCCGCAGGGCGCCTGGTCGAAGGCCCTCGGCACCGAGGAGTTCTGGAAGCACGGCAAGCATTCGTTCGCGGCGAACGATGCGAAACAGTTCGATGACTGGGGATTCGACTACCTCAAATATGACTGGAGCCCGAACGACATCGCCCGCACCACGGAGATGTCAAACGCCCTCCGCGCCGCCAAGCGCGACATCGTCTTCAGCCTCTCTAATTCCGCGCCGCTCGAGCACGCCGCAGAATGGGCACGGCTCGCCAACTGCTGGCGCACGACCGGCGACATCCTCGACGTCTGGGAAAATCCCCAGAGCGACTGGCAGTTCGGCGTCTCGGACATCGGCTTCTCCCAGGACCACTGGTCGCAGTTCGGAGGCCCCGGCCACTGGAACGATCCCGATATGCTCGTGCTCGGCTGGGTCGGCTGGGGCCCGAAACTCCACCAGACCCGCCTCACCTCCGACGAGCAATACGCGCACATCAGCCTCTGGTGCATGCTGTCCGCTCCGCTCCTCATCGGCTGTGACCTCGAGCGCCTCGATCCTTTCACGCTCGGACTCCTCACCAACGACGAGGTCATCGCTCTCAACCAGGACGCGCTCGGCAGCCAGGCCACCCGACTCGCTACAACCGGCGCCGTCGATATCTTCGTCAAGGACCTCGAGGACGGCTCGCAGGCGCTCGGGTTCTTCAACCGCGGGGATCAGGAAAAAACGGTCGTCTTCAACAAGCTCGCGCGCGTCGGGTTGAAGGGCTCTTACCACGTCCGCGATCTCTGGCGCCAAAAGGACCTGGAGGACGCCACCAAGGGCTGCATCACCGCAAAGATCGCACCGCACGGCGCTGTCCTCCTCAAGCTGACCAAGATCGCCGAACCTTCCACTCCGCCACCAGCAACCCAGCCGTAAGCGGGCTCAGCCTCGCAAATTGATTTGGCGGAAGGGGTGGGATTCGAACCCACGGTGAGTTTAACCCCACGCACGATTTCGAGTCGTGTGCCTTAAACCGGACTCAGCCACCCTTCCATTGGGGATGTGCAGCCTATGCGGAAATGCCGGAACCGGCAAGGGAAAACAGCCTGCCGGTCGGGCTTTGCTCCTGACGCCGGAAGGCTTCGGGGGTCCGGCCGGTTTCTCTTTTAAAAAACCGGCAGAAGTAGGTGGCCGAGCAGAAGCCGCAGTGGCGCGCGATTTCGGCCACCGGTAGCGCGGAGTTGACGAGGAGATTCTGGCTGAGTTGAAGCTTCACCCGCGTCATCTCCCCGGCCACCGTCCGGCCGATCGCGGAAGCAAAAAGCCTGTCGAGCTTCGAGCGCGAAACCCCGGTCTGTTCGCAAACCTGGTCGACAGAAATCCCGATCCGGCTTCGGATGAGGCGGGCGGCTGCAACAACCTCGGGCGCATCGGCCACGACGGTGTCGGTCGATTGGCGCTCGACAATCTGCCGCGGCGGCAGGCGGTGCCTCCGCGCGACCGGGGAGCCTGCGAGCCGCGAGGCGATAAGCGAGGCTGCAAGGAATCCGACCATCTCGACATCCGGCTCAATGCTGGAGAGCGTCGGCCGGGAGAGGCGGCAGATGATCTCGTCATTGTCGATCCCCAGGACGGCAACCTGCTCGGGGATGGCGAGATTTTTTTCCCGGCAGGCATTGATGACCTGCTGTCCCCGGATGTCGTTGCAGGCGAGGACGGCGACCGGCTTGGGAAGATGTGAGAGCCAGGCCATGAGTTCGCGCACGTCGGCCGGCCGGCCCTTCTCAAACTCATAGAGATCCTGCCCAGGCTGCCGGGATTGCTTCGGCGCATAGAGGTGGACGTCCCCCCCGACCTTGCCGGCATGGGCCTGGAAAGCCGCCTCGCGCTGGTCGGAAAAGAAGATGCCCGGGTATCCGCAAAACGCAAAGTGCCGGAAGCCCGCCCGCCCGAAAAATTCCAATGCGAGGGAAACGATGCGCCCGGCCTCCGACTCGATCACCGGAATGCTCCCGCCGCGGCACCGGCCGTGGACGTCCACCGCAGGAATTCCCAGCGAGGCGATCTTGCGGTAGAGGCGCTGGTTGGGAATATAAGCGATCAGGCCATCGAGCCGCGCACCCTCGATCCAGTCGGGCAGCTCGCGCAGCTCCGGCCGCTCGTGCGGCAGGATCAGCCAGTCCGCACGGGTATCCGCAAAATCCGCCACGCCGCGGCATACGCCCCGGCCATACGCCCGCGAGGCGTCGACCAGCAGTCCGATCCGCTTGAGCTTTTTCATGGTCTGGAAAAATCCACCGTCATTTACAAAATAAGGACATTGCAGAAACCTTTTTAATCATGCGAGATTGCCGTGGTCGAAGGCAAAATCCGCCTTTCGAGCAACCCGCATCATCAACCCCTCCCCCAACCCGCACCGAACCATGAGCATCTATTTCCCCGAAGTGAAGAACCCGATCCCCTACGAAGGCCCAAAGAGCCGCTCGCCGCTCGCCTTCAAATGGTATAACCCGTCGCAGGTGGTTGCCGGCCGGACGATGGCCGAGCACTTCCGGTTCTCGGTCGCATTCTGGCATACGTTCAAGGGCAGCGGCGCCGACATGTTCGGGCCGGCCGCATGGGTCCGCCCGTGGAACTCCGGATCGCCGATGGAGGCCGCCAGCCACGCACTCCGGGCGAATTTCGAATTCTGCCAGAAGCTCGGAGTGGAATATTATTGTTTCCACGACCGCGACATCGCGCCGGAGGGTGCGACGTTTTCGGAATCGTGCAAAAACCTGGACGCGATCGTCGCGGAGGCGAAGAAGCTTCAATCCGACACTGGCCTCAAGCTCCTCTGGGGCACCGCAAACCTGTTCTCGAACCCCCGCTTCACGCACGGCGCGGGCACAAACCCGGACGTCCATGTGTTTGCCTACGCCGCTGCGCAGGTGAAGCATGCAATGGATGCCACGCACGAACTTGGCGGCGCAAACTATGTCTTTTGGGGCGGGCGCGAAGGATACGAAACCCTTCTCAACACCAACTACAAGCACGAGCAGGAGCAGTTCGCACGCTTCCTGCACCTCGCCGTCGATCATGCGAAGAAGACAGGCTACACGGGCCAGTTCCTCATCGAACCGAAGCCGAAGGAACCGACCAAGCACCAGTATGACTTCGACACGGCCACCGTTCTCGGGTTCCTCCGTACCCACGATCTCTACGACCACTTCAAGATCAACATCGAGGCAAACCACGCCACGCTGGCCGGCCACACGTTCGAGCACGAGCTGACCGTGGCCGCCGCGGAGAACAAGCTCGGCAGCATCGACGCCAACAGCGGCGACATGCTCCTCGGTTGGGATACCGACCAGTTCCTCACCAACCTGTACACGACCACGGCCGCCATGCAGGTCGTCCTCGGCCAGGAGGGCGGAATCGGCGCCGGCGGGTTCAACTTCGACGCCAAGTGCCGCCGCGGCTCCATTGACGCACTCGATCTCTTCTACGCCCACATCGGCGGGATGGACTCGTTTGCGCGCGGCCTGATCATCGCGGACAAGATGATCCAGGACAAGGCGCTCGAGTCGTTTGTTGCCGAGCGCTACGCCTCGTGGAACTCCGCTCTCGGCAGGGACATCCTCGCCGGAAAAGCCACCAGCGAATCGCTCGAAAAGTGGGTCATTGAAAACGGCGAGCCTACCCATAGGAGCGGGCGCCAGGAATTCCTCGAGATCATCATCAACGACTACCTGCTCGGCTAAGCCGGCACAGCTCGATGGCACTCTACCTCGGTCTCGATAGCAGCACCCAGGGGTTGAAGGCGGTCCTGATTAACCCGTCCAGCGGCACTATCGTCGCCACGCACGCGGTCAATTACGGAAGGGATCTTCCCGAATACAACTGCCCGGGCGGGTTTCTCGCGAACCCCGATCCGCTGGTCAGGCATGCGGATCCCCTCCTCTGGCTCGCGGCGCTCGACCTGCTCCTCAGCAGCATGCAGGCGGCCGGCGTCCCGCTTGGCGAAATCGAAGGAATCGGCGGAGACGGGCAGCAGCACGGCTCGGTTTACCTCAACGCGAAGTTCGCTGCGACGGTCGCCTCGCTCGACCCGGTCCTGAATCTTCCCGCGCAGCTGGCCCCCGCACTCTCGCGCAAGTCAGCCCCGATCTGGATGGACAGCTCGACCGCGGCGGAGTGCGCCGAAATCACGGCGTTGATCGGTGACCGGCTCCGCCAGGCAACCGGCTCGCCGGCAATCGAGAGGTTCACCGGCCCGCAAATCAGGAAGTTTTTCAAGACCGATCCGTCCGGCTACGCGGCGACCGCACGCATCCATCTGGTTTCCTCGTTCCTCTGCTCGGTCCTCATCGGAGCCGACTCACCGCTCGACACCGGCGATGGCGCCGGCATGAACCTCCTGAACCTCAACACGCTCGACTGGGATCCGGAAATCGCCGAAGCCACCGCGCCGGGGCTGCTGGGAAAGCTTCCCGCGGTCGCCAAAACGAGCCGCGTTGCGGGAGGCCTCTCCCCCTACTTTGCAAAATACGGACTCCGCCCCGGAACCCCTGTCGCTGTCTGGACCGGAGATAACCCCGCGAGCCTCGTAGGATCCGGATCGTTCCGCCCGGGTGTCGGCGTCGTGAGCCTCGGCACCAGCGACACGTTCTTCGCCGCGATCGATCCCTACCGCGTTGATCCGGACGGCTTCGGCCACGTCTTCGGGCATCCGGCCGGAGGCTTCATGTGCCTCACCTGCTTCAAAAACGGGTCGCTCGCCCGCGAGCGCGTGCGCACTGACAGCGGCGTCGATTGGAACTTTTTTGACAGCGAGGCGTTCGCCCTCACCCAGGCGGGCAACGAAGGCCGGTGGGCGCTCCCGTGGTTCGAACCGGAGATCACGCCGCTCGCCCCGACACCCGGCCTGCGCGCTAACTTCGATTTCGCCTCCGCGGCTCCTGAGGTCCGCATCCGTGCGGTCGTCGAAGCCCAGGCCCTCAGCCTCCGCACGCACTCGCTCTGGATCGGAGAGTTCAAAACCCTCCGGGTCACGGGTGGCGCTTCCGGCAGCAGCGGAATTCTTCAGACGCTGGCAGATGTCTTCGACGCCGAAGTCCAGACGATCTCCACGCCCGATTCCGCCGCGCTCGGCGGGGCAATGATCGCCGCTCATTCCGCCGGGGGAATTGCCTGGGACGCGCTCGCAGCCTCGTTCTGCCCGCCTACCAAGTCGGTTCTGCCCGACCCTGCGGCCGCGCGGACCTACCGCTCGCAGCTCCAGGATTTCCACCGTTTCGAAGACGCGATGCGGTAGGAAGGCAGGCTGGCCTCCACCGCACCCTGGATTCGAAAATCCATTCGACTTGAGGCGCGGCGTCCTCCAGCCTATGGGATCAGCGACATGGCCCTCTTGAAAGAAAATGCACTCGAACGCCTGACCGACGCATGGAATGCCGGGCGGCTCGCGCACGCCTACCTGCTCATCGGGCCGGCCGGCTCCGGCACCGAATGGCTCGCCGAAAGAATGGCGGCTCTCGTCCTTGGCGTCCCGCCCGGCACCGCGGCGGCCCACCCGGACTTCCACCAGGTCGCGCCCGAATCCAAATCCCGCCGGATCATCATCGATCAGATGCGAGCCATGGAGCAGGCGCTCCAAATGACCCCGATGCGCGGACGTACGAAGACCGCGATCATCCACGACGCCGACCGCCTCCAGCCGCAGGCCGCAAATGCGTTTTTGAAAACGCTCGAGGAACCTCCCCCCGGCTGCCACATCTTCCTGCTGACCCAGCTTCCGGATGCCGTTCTCGAGACGATCGTCTCCCGCTGCATCGCCGTTCCCGTGCAATCCCACCGCCCGCCGGAACCCGGCGCCGATGCGAAAAACCTGGCACAGGCACTGACCGATGCCCTCCTCCAGACCGGCGGACCCGACGTCGCGGCAGCCATGCGGTTCACCCGCGCGTTCCAGAAAACGATTTCCAGCCTCCGCGAGCGCGTCACCGGCGAACTCGACGACGAGCTCAAGCGCGAGCTCAAACACTACCGCGATTCGGCCGGCGCGAAGTGGGAGGAAGACCGCGAAAGCCAGATCAAGGCGCAGGCCGAATCCGCGGTCGTCCAGGAGCGCGAGATCCTGCTCGCTGCAGCAGGCGAAGTCCTGGCCGCCGCGCTGCGCAGCCACCTCCTGCCCGGCGAGCAGTGTCCGGACCACATCCGGAAAATCGCAGCCGCCAACACCGCCCCCCGCCTCCTCCGCCGCCTCGAGGCACTTGAGCGCACCCGCGACCTTTTATCGCGTAACGTGCAGGAAGCCCTTGCACTCGAAACCGGATTTTTAGAAATGATCGCACACACATGAAACGACTCGTCATCAAACTGGGGACCGGTGTTCTCTCACGCACCGGGGGCCGCGCGCTCGACACCGCGCAGTTCCAGCGTATCTGCGCCGAGGTTGCCGCGCTCAACGGCGCCGGGCATTCCTGCGTCCTCGTGAGCAGCGCCGCCATCGCCGCCGGAGTCCGCGTCCTCCGACTCGAGCGCCGTCCGGACGACCTCCCCGGCAAGCAGGCCTGCGCTGCGGCCGGTCAGCCGGAGCTCATGCGCCTCTACTCAGCATCCCTCCGCCCCTACGGCCTCCACGCCGCCCAGCTCCTGCTCACCCACGGCGACATCGACAGCCGGCTGCGACGCTCCAATGCCCGCAACACGCTCAGCCGCCTGCTCGAATCGCGAGCGGTCATCCCGGTGATCAACGAAAACGATTCCGTCGCTGTCGAGGAACTCCGCTTCGGCGACAACGACCGCCTCTCCGCCGAAGTCGCACAGCTCATCCGCGCCGACCACCTTTTCCTGCTCACCAGCGTGGACGGACTCCAGGACGCCGAGGGCAACCGCGTGCCAGAGGTCCGGAACATCGATGACGTCTTCCAGCACGTCCGCCCGGACAAGGGAGCCGAGTCGGTCGGCGGCATGAAGACGAAGCTGGAAGCCGTCCAGCTCGCGCTCGACGCCGGAATTCCGGCCCACATTCTGGATGGACGCCGCACCGCGCAAATCGCAGCTGCCCTGGCCGGGCGGGATGTTGGCACCCGGTTCCCGGCAGCCAAGCGTCAGAAAAAATGAACTCCCTCCGCAGCACATGGGCGATCGGCCGGAACACTTTCACGGAGCTGGTCCGGATGAAGGTGTTCTATTTTCTCTTGATCTTCTCGCTTCTCATCATCGGGAGCTCGGCATTCGCCGCGAAGTTCTCGTTCCAGGAACAGTTCCAGATGCTCAAGGACATCTCCTTGGGCGCGATGTCGGTATTCAGCTCGATCCTCGCCATCCTCGCCACGGCAAACTTCCTTCCGAAGGACATGGAGGACCGGACGATCTATACGATCCTCGCCAAGCCGGTGCCGAGAATCTCCTACCTCCTCGGCAAGCTGACGGGGATCCTGCTTCTTCTCGCGCTGGCAATCGCACTGATGACCGCGCTCTTTCTCTTCGTCCTCTGGTTCAAGGAGCAGGGTGTTCTCGCGGAAACGAGGGAGCAGTTCAAGGATGCCTCGCCGGAGGATCTCGCGCTGGCCCTGCAGGAGGTCGCCCGCTCGACCTTCAATGCGAACCTCGTTCCCGGCATCGCCATCATCTTCATCAAGTCCGCACTCCTCGCCTCACTCACCCTCTTCCTGTCAGCTTTTGCGACCTCCGGGCTTTTCACGATCCTGATGGCCACGGCGATCTATTTCATCGGCCACCTCCAGGCGACCGCGCGATCCTACTGGCTCGCCGGCACCGATATCCAGTGGTGGTCGAGGATCATGGCCGCGCTCGTCGCCCTGCTTTTCCCCGACCTCCAGGCGTTCAATTTCACCGATGACGTCATCGCGGGGGCCGCGATCCCCCTCGGGCTTTTCGCCCAGACATTCGCCCTCGGGATCCTCTACGTTGCCATCTACTTTTTTCTGGCGGCGCTCGTCTTTTCCGGCCGCGAGCTATGATCGCAAGGCGCCTGACGGCAATCCTCCTTCTGCTCCTCGCGGGAGCGGCGCTCATCCCGCTCCAGCAGCACCTCGCCGCAGAGGCGAAGGCCGCCCACCTCCGCAAGACCGACCTCAACCTCGACCTGCGCGAGCGCATCGGGCAGATGGGATTTCTCGCCGCCCTCAGCGGGTTCCGCTCGCCGCTCGCCGCATTCCTCTGGATCGAGGCCCACACGGCCTGGGAAAATACCGAGTGGGGCCGCATGGCCGGCCTCTTCGACACCGTCACCACCCTCCAGCCCCGCTCGATCCCCTACTGGGAAACCGCCGCCTGGCACATGGCCTCGAATGCCAGCACAGCCGCCCTGCAAAATGAAAAACAGCCGAGCGAGGCCCTCCGGATCCGAGCCCAGCGCCAATATTTCCAAATCGGCCGCGACCTCCTTGAGCGCGGGATCCGCAACAACCCGGACCGCTACAACCTCTACCTCGAGCTCGCACGCCTGCTCAACGACAAGTTCGAAGACTACTGCGGAGCGGCGGACGCCTACCTCAAGGCCGCCTCGTTTCCGGACGCCCCGGCTTACTGCCGCAGGTTTGCCGCCTATGCGATGGCCAAGTGCCCGGGAAGGGAGCTCGAAGCCTATCACCTCCTCAAGTCGCTTTACGACCAGGGCGACAAGCAGCGCCTGCCCACATTGCTCAATACCCTTCGGAATATGGAAAAGAAACTGGATATCCCCCCACAAGACAGGATAAAAAGTCCATGAGCCTTCCAACCAGGCTCACAAGATCCTAAAGAAATGCGATTTGCGATTTTCGGCGACATCCACGCGAATCTTCACGCACTCCAAACCGTTTTGGCCGATGCCCAGGCGCAGGGCTGCACGCACTACGTCTGCATGGGCGACGTCGTCGGATACAATGCTTTCCCAAGGGAATGCCTCGACATCGTCCGAACGCTCGACTGCCCGGTCGTCAAAGGCAACCACGACGAGCAGGCCTCGATGATCGGATCCCAGGAAGGGTTCAACCCGCTCGCCGAGGAGGCGATGAACTGGACCCGCGACCAGCTTTCCGATGAAGACAAGGAATGGCTCCGCACGCTCCGCCTCCATCGCCAGGTGCGCGACTTCACGATCGTCCATGCCACGCTCGATACCCCTCACAAGTGGGGCTACGTCTTCAACCAACTCGACGCCGCCGCCAGTTTCAGCTACCAGCACACATCGGTCTGCTTCATCGGCCATACCCACGCCCCCAAAGCCTATATCCGCGATGGGAGCGTCCGCACCATCCCCCTTGAAATCCTCCCTGTCCTTCCGGGAAAAAAATACCTCATCAACGTCGGCAGCGTCGGCCAGCCGCGCGACGGCGACTGGCGCTCCGCCTACTGCGTTTACGATACCGACCGCAACGAGGTCACCCTCCGCCGCCTCGAATATGACATCGAAAGCGCCCAAAAGGCGATCCTCGAGGCCGGTCTCCCGGATAAGCTCGCCCACCGCCTTGCGATCGGCCGCTGATGCCTCTGGCTCCCGCCGTACCATCTTCCCCCATGCCCCCGCGCTCCATCCTGCTGGTCAAACCCGGCTCGATGGGCGACGTCATCCATGCCCTCCCAGTGGCTTCCGCCATTCACGCCGCCTGGCCGGATGCCAAACTCACCTGGATCATCGACCCCCGCTGGCAGCCGCTCCTCGAAGGTAACCCTGCCGTCTCATCAGCCGTCCCTTTCCCACGCCAAAACTTCCGTGGCTTAAAAGGAGCTGTTCGCTCTGTTCGCTGGTATAGCGAATTACGCAAACTCGCTCCCAACCTTGCAATCGATCTCCAGGGTCTGTTCCGCAGCGGACTGATGGTGAAGGCCAGCGGAGCACCTCAGAGCGTTGGTCTCAGCGATTCCCGCGAATTCGCTTCACTCTTCTATTCTACCATCGTTCAAACCTTTCCTCATGAACACGCTGTCAGGCGGTATCTCCGTTGCCTGCCAGCCATTGGTTTACCAGTTCCTACTCAAATTAATTTTACGTTTAATAGGTTTAATAATTCATTTAGTAGTTTACTAAAAGAGAATTATATTGTTATCCATCCGTTTGCCAGAGGCGCGGGAAAGTCACTCAGTCAGGAAGTAATTAATGCGTTGATCGCGAATGCTGCGATTTCATCAAATATTCAAATCGTTCTCGTTGGAATGGGGCAGGTTCCAGAAAATTTAGGCCCCGGAGTCTTGAATCTGGTAGGGAAAACCAGCCTGAGCGATTTGGTTAGCATATTACGCGAAGCATGTTTCGTCATCAGTGTGGATAGCGGACCGATGCACCTTGCGGCGGGTTTGGGAGTTCCGTTGCTGGGGATTCACACATGGAGCGATCCGCGATTAGTGGGGCCGTACGATGAGTCAGCCTGGATCTGGCAGGGGGGGGGAATCCGCCGGCAGGACTTCACTCACGCTCCCCTCCCCGAGCGGGCCTTTACCGTCGAGCACGCCAAGGAAGTGGCAGGGTTTGTTCTGGAGCGTATGAGCGGAAAAACCGAAAAATAACTTCTCAAACAGAGGCGCAAAGTCGCAGAGAATGATGAGAGGGCCTTGGGCCAGGCCCTTTTTGAGTGAATGGATCTCTTGATGAAACTTTCCGCGCCTCTGCGCCCCTGCGTGCGTCTTCTACCCTTTTGATGTAAACCAGATCAGAAGAGTTCCTGCTGCCCCAAAGCTGCGGACTTCCGGGCTTCAGCCTCAACCTCGCTGACAAGCCCCCGGAATTCGCACTCCCGCAAGGCGGCGATGAGTTCTGGATAGCGGGGCCGGATCACGAACGACTGCCAGTCGACCGGGAGAGGAAGGTCGTCGTCCAAGCGGACCATCTCGCGGTTGGCACGGATCTGAGCGGCCGCGCTGAGGATTTTTTCGCGGATCTTTCCGCTTGGAATCGAAGCGGCGGCTTCGATCAGGCGCTCGACCGGTCCGAACTGGGTGACAAGCGAAACGGCGGTCTTCATCCCGATGCCGGGGACACCCGGAATATTATCCGAGGCATCGCCGGTGAGCGCGAGCACATCGGCGATAAGAGCGGGATCAACGCCCCATTTTTCGCGCACTTCAGGAATTCCAAGGAGAGAGAATCCGCCCGGGAACTCCTTGGCGGTGGCATAAATTCTCACCGCATCGGACACAACCTGGAGGATGTCCTTGTCGTTGGTGGCAATGACAACCTCGGCGCCTGCCGCGGCTGCGGTGGCCGCATATGCGGCAATCAGGTCGTCCGCCTCGGTATCCTGGACGCTCAGGCTGGCGGGTCCGAAGAGCGGAATATTCTTTTGGAGCCAATCCTCCTGCGGACGGAGGTCGGCGGGCATCGCTGTGCGGTTTTGCTTGTAGGCGGGCTGAAGGTTCACCCGGCGGGCAGGCAGACCTTGGTCCCAGATGACCGCCGCACGGTCAGGCTTCACGTCCGCCAGCATCTTGCGGAGCGCCTTCGCGTAGCCGTAAATCGCATTCGTCGGCTCGCCCCGCGAACTCCGCAAGCCCCGGATGGCATAAAATGACCGGTAGAGATAGTAGTGTCCGTCAACGAGCAGGAGGCGCATGTCGCGGGAGAGACTGACCGCATTCCGCCCGCTCACCAAGCCGAAAGATTCCGGCCGCGCTTGACGCAGGGACGCGTCGTCCCTTAGTTTTGCCCGTTCCTGATGTCATTCCGATTTTTTACGCTCAGTCTCGCGATGGTTCTCCTCGCCGGTGGACAGGTTTGCGCCCAAAATACAAACCGCAGCCAGCGCCAAACCCAGCGGGCTCCGGCAGTCAGCCCCGAAGAGCGGGAAGCGTTTGACCAGGCAAAGAGCTTCGACGAGGCCGGCGACTCGGTACAGGCGATCGCGGCCTACCGCGGTTTTATTAAAAAATTTCCCGTATCGCCGCTGGCGGCCGGCGCGCAGTTCCGAATTGCCGAACTGCTGGAGGCAGCCGGTGAGCCGAGCAAAGCGTTCGACGCCTACCAGACCCTTTTGACCCGATACCCGGACACCCCCGATTTTGAGAAGGCGGTCAGCCAGCAGGTCCTGATCGCCAACCAGTTTCTATCCGGGACCAAGCTCTCGTTCTTCGGCATGAAGCTCCTCCCGGCCACCGACCGCGCAGAGCAGATGTTCAACTCGATTTTGAAAAACGCGCCGTTCAGCAAGAATGCCTCCGTCGCGCAGTTCAACCTCGGGCTGACCTACGAAAAGCAGGGCAAGCTCAAGGAAGCCTCGGCCGCCTACCAGACAGTGCTCGACAAATATCCGAACAGCTCGATCGCGGACGATGCGCTCTACCAGATCGGCTACATCTACATGATGGTCGGCCGGAGCGGGCGCTCGCAGGACCTCTCGTCGCTCGTCCTCGCAAAGAACACCTTCGAGGATTTTCTGCTGCAGTACCCGAACAGCGAAAAGGCGGCGCAAGCCCGCGACAACCTCGCCTCAATCGGCGGGAAGGAATCCGGCGACCTCCTCGCGATCGCCAAATTCTACGACCGCTACAAGGACTACCGCGCCGCCGCGATTTACTA
>Ga0209398_1001352_pt1 | contig 12738 bp, 9 predicted proteins | sample AshMeaBigSpring_FD_184125 | JGI IMG/M metagenome (GOLD analysis project Ga0209398, IMG submission 184125) | Groundwater microbial communities from Big Spring, Nevada to study Microbial Dark Matter (Phase II) - Ash Meadows Big Spring (SPAdes)... | ecosystem: Environmental > Aquatic > Deep... | reverse complement strand
CGTCGGGACCGACCGCACTACCCGCACCGGGGACGTGGCCAACAAGATCGGCACATACCTGAAAGCGCTCGCGGCGGCCGACAACGGGGTCCCGTTCTACGTTGCCCTTCCCTCGTCGTCCTTCGATTGGAACATGCGCGACGGGCTCGCGGAGATCCCCATCGAGGAACGCGGGTCCGAGGAGGTCAAATTCGCCGACGGCTGGTGCGAAGGATCCCACAAGGAAGTTCTGGTCGCACCCGGGGCGAGCCCGGCCGCGAACTACGGGTTTGACATCACCCCATCGCGCCTCGTCACCGGGTTCATCACCGAGCGGGGGGTCTGCCCCGGCAACGAAGAGGGTATCCTGTCGCTTTTCCCGGAGCGGCGGTGATCGGCAGATTTTCTTCCCCTGCCTGCGCGATGGGCATCCTTTTTGCCCGCGAGTGATTGTTCATTGACTCCCGGCAGCAAGGAATCTTTAATGATGCTCCCCTCAAACAAAACTTATTCCAAACATAAAAATCCACATCTCATTATGATCAAAATCGGCATCAACGGCTTCGGACGCATCGGACGCATGGTCTTCCGCGCTGCGGTGAAAAATTTCTCCAGCGACATTCAGGTCGTTGGCATCAACGACCTCCTCGAACCCAGCTACCTCGCCTACATGCTCAAGTACGACTCGGTCCACGGCCGTTTCGACGGGGAAGTCTCGGTGGACGGGAATGATCTGGTGGTGAACGGCAACAAGATCCGCCTCACAGCGGTGAAGGACCCCTCGACCCTCAAGTGGGACGAGGTCGGCGCCGAGGTGGTGGTGGAGTCGACCGGACTCTTCCTCGACAAGGCGACCGCCGAGGCCCACATCAAGGCCGGCGCGAAGAAGGTCATCCTCTCGGCCCCCTCGAAAGATGACACGCCCATGTTCGTTTATGGCGTGAACAGCGACAGCTATGCCGGCGAAGCCATCATCTCGAACGCGAGCTGCACGACGAACTGCCTCGCTCCGCTCGCCAAGGTTATCAACGACACATTCGGCATCAAGCGCGGCCTCATGACGACCGTCCACGCCGCCACCGCGACCCAGCGGACGGTTGACGGCCCGAGCCACAAGGATTGGCGCGGCGGACGCGGGATCCTCGAGAACATCATCCCGTCCTCGACCGGTGCTGCCAAGGCGGTCGGCAAGGTCATTCCCGCTCTGAACAAGAAGCTCACCGGAATGGCGTTCCGCGTGCCGACCTCCGACGTCTCGGTTGTTGACCTCACTGTCGAGCTGGAAAAGCCCGCCACCTACGAGGAGATCTGCAAGGCCGTGAAGGCCGCCTCCGAAGGCGCTCTCAAGGGCGTGCTCGGCTACACCGACGAGAAGGTTGTCAGCACCGACTTCCGCGGCGAGACCCAGACATCGGTCTTCGACGCCGAGGCGGGCATCGCGCTGGATCCCACGTTCGTCAAGCTGGTCTCCTGGTATGACAACGAGTGGGGCTATTCCAACAAGGTGCTCGAGATGGTCCGCGTCATCTCCAAGTAGCCAAAGACAATTTAGAATTCGGAAATGTGAAATGCGAAATGACTGCCAGGGAAACGTAGTTCTCGATAAGAGCTACGCGTTCGCGCTGGCAGGCATTTCACTGGCCCTCAAACTCGAGTCGCTCCACGAATATGTGCTGTCACGCCAGTTCGTGCGGGCGGCGACGAGTGTCGGCGCTAATATCGAGGAAGCCCAGGCTTCCCAGACCCGACCTGAATTTCACACGCTCATGAGCCGGGCGGAGAAGGAGGCACGTGAATCCCACTACTGGCTCCGCCTCATTCGGGATTCCTACATCTAAGCAGCCTCGGATGCCTCGATCCTCCTCGAAGCCGCTCAGGAGCTCAAACGCATTCTCGCAGCCATCACCAAATCCACCAAAAAGTAAACCTCACAAGTTTCCCGTTTCGCATTCCCCATTTCGAACTTCGAAATATTTATGAAAAAATCCATCAAAGACATTTCCCTCGCCGGCAAGCGCGTGCTCATGCGCGTGGACTTTAACGTCCCGCAGGACAAGGCGACCGGCGCGATCACCAACCCGCAGCGCATCACAGCCGCGATCCCGACGATCCAGTACGCACTCGACCAGGGGGCCTCGGTCATTCTGATGAGCCACCTCGGCCGCCCGGACGGCAAGCGCGTGGGCAAATTTTCACTCAAGCCGGTGGCCGACAAGCTCGCCGAGCTCCTTGGCAAGCCGGTGACGTTCCTGTCCGACTGCGTCGGCCCGGAAGTCGAAGCCGCCTGCGCCGCGATCAAGCCCGGCGAGGTCATCCTGCTCGAGAACCTGCGCTTCCACATCGAGGAAGAAGGCAAAGCGAAAAACGAGGACGGCACATCGACGAAGGCGGATCCCGTCAAGGTCGCGGAGTTCCGCGCAAGCCTTACAAAGCTGGGTGACGTGTTTGTGAGCGATGCGTTCGGCACCGCCCACCGCGCGCATTCGTCAGTCGTGGGAGTCGCACTACCCGACAAGGTCGCTGGCTTCCTGATGCAAAAAGAACTCGACGCATTCGCCGCTGTCCTCGACCACCCAAAGCGCCCGCTCCTAGCGATCCTCGGCGGCGCGAAGGTCGCCGACAAGATCCCGCTCATCAGCAACCTGCTCGACACCGCGGACGAGATCATTATCGGCGGCGGCATGGCCTACACGTTCAAAAAAGTCATCAGCGGCATGCCGATCGGCAACAGCCTCTTCGATCCCGAGGGCGCAAAGATCGTTCCCGAGCTCATCGAAAAAGCGAAGGCCAAGGGCGTGCAGATCCACCTTCCGGTCGATTTCATCTGCGCCGACAAGTTTGCCCCCGACGCCGAAATCCGCGAGGCTGACGACAAAGCTGGCATCCCCGATGGATGGATGGGCCTAGACGTCGGACCGAAGACCCGCGTCCAATTTGCCGAAGTCATCGCCCGCGCGAAGACGATCATCTGGAACGGTCCCGCAGGCGTCTTTGAATTCGACCGATTCGCCGAGGGCACGAAGAGCATGGCCGACGCCGTCGCGGCAGCGACCGCTGCCGGTGCGATCAGCGTCGTCGGAGGCGGGGACACCGCCACCGCGGCCAAAAAGTTCAAGGTCGCAGACAAGGTTAGCCACTGCTCGACCGGTGGCGGCGCGTCTCTCGAACTCCTTGAGGGCAAATCGCTCCCTGGCGTCGCCGCACTCGACGAGAAGTAATCCCGCAGCGGAACGCCTATCGGGCTTTCCGGCTTGAATTCCCGCCCGCCCGCCACTGCACGGCGGGCGGGGCGGCACGGCTTATTTCCGCGACATTGCGAACGCCTCCCTCTCGGCCTTCAGGCATCCCGCCCGCCTGGGCTCTTCGAAGCGTCCGGGAGTCTCCAAAAAGCGCTCAAGGCAGGCCTCAGGCCGGCTTCTTCTCCGGAAGCAACCCGGAGAATAGGAAGAGCGCTGCAGCGGCACAGATGCAGGAATCCGCGACGTTGAAGGCCGGCCAGGGGCCATACCAGGGGAGGATGACGTCGAGAAAATCGACGACATAGCCGTGTAGGAGCCGGTCGGTCAGGTTGCCGAGTATGCCGGAGATGAGGAGTGCGGCCCCCCACCGCATCGGTCCCGCAGGGAAGGCCCCGCGCCTCGCAAGGACGGCAACAACGATGAAGGCAGCGCTGGCGAGCACCACAAAAAACACGTTGTTGTCCCTGAGCATGCCGAAAGCCGCTCCGGTATTGTGAACCTGGACCAGGTTGAAAACACCGGGAATGACCGGCACGAACTCGTCCTGCGAAATGAACCTCAGGACGAGCGCCTTGGTGACCTGATCGAGCAGGTAGAACGGGAGCGAAACCCCCAGCAGCAGACGCTTCCAGGACATCAGGCGTTACCCGCGGGCGGCAGGGCCTCCTCGCAGCGGGCGCAAAGCATGGGATGGGCCGCGCTCCGGCCGACTTCTTCGCGGTGGCGCCAGCAGCGCTCGCAGCGGAGGCGGGGAGTTTTGGTTACTTCCACACCCGAGCTGTCCGATTCGGTGATCTCGAGATCGCTCAGGATGAAGAGTTCCTCGAGCTCCTCACGCAGCGTGTAGAGCAGGGCGGCTTCCCCGTGGGGCACGGTCAGACGGACCCGGGCCTCCAGCGCGCTGCCGATCGCACCAGCCTTCTGGAATTTCTCCACCGCCTGCGAAATCTGGCCGCGGATCTCGAGGAGCCGGGTCATGCTGGCAAGGGCTTCCTCGTTCGTCCATTGTTCGTCCGCCTGCGGAAATTCCTGCAGGTGGACGGAGCCCTCCGGTTCGAAATACCCCCAGGCTTCCTCGGCAGTAAATGCGAGGATCGGGGCCAGAAGCCGCGTGAGTCCGCCAAACACCTGATGCATGGCAAACTGCGTCGCACGGCGTCTCCCGGCATCCGCGCTATCGCAGTAAAGCCGGTCCTTCGTGATGTCGACGTAAAGGCTGCTCAGATCGACGGCGCAAAACTGGTTGATCGTATGGTAGACGCGGTGGAACTCGAGCTTGTCGTAGGCGTCCCGGCATGTCGCGATGACCTCCTGTAGTCGCGCCAGGATCCAGCGGTCGACAAACGTGAGTTCGTGGGCGTTGAGGCGGGTCGCGGGATCGTAGTCATGGAGGTTCGCCAGCAGGATCCGGAGGGTGTTCCGGATCCGGCGGTAGGCGTCCCCGAGCCGGGTGAAGATCTCCTCGGAGAACGGCACATCGTCGGTGAAGTTCACGCTGCTCACCCACAGCCGCAGCAGGTCGGCCCCGTATTTGCCGACGTAGTGGTCGGCCTCGGTCGGCTTCTGGTAGGCGGCGGCGGTTCCCTGGGCGGACTTCGAAATCTTTTTCTTCGTATCCACGTCGACCACGAACCCGTGCGTGAGGACCGACTTGTAGGGCGCGCATTTGTTCAGGGCGACCGAGGTCATCAGCGAGCTCTGAAACCAGCCGCGGTGCTGGTCGGTCGCCTCGAGATAGAGGTCGGCGGGGAAGGCGAGTTCGGGCCGGCGCCGGAGGACCGCCTCGTGGCTCACGCCCGAATCGATCCAGACGTCGAGAGTATCGTTCCTCCGCGTTGCGCCGACGGGCAGCCCGACGAGCTTCCCCCATTCCTCGTCGCTGAGCTCGAACCAAGAGTTCGTGCCGCGCTCGGCAAAGATGTCTGCAACCTTGCGGATGAGGGCCGGATCAAGGATCGGGTCGCCGTTTCCATCATAGAAGACCGGCAATGGCACGCCCCAGGTGCGCTGGCGCGAGATGCACCAGTCCGGACGCGATTCGACCGTTCCCCGGATGCGGTTGCGGCCCCAGTGCGGAAGCCATGTCGCGGAGTCGATCTCGGCGATCGCCTCTGCACGGATCGCGTCGATGCGGATGAAAAATTGCTCGACCGCGCGGAAGATGACCGGCGTCTTCGAGCGCCAGCAGTGAGGGTAGCTGTGCTGGTATTTGTCGTGCCCGGCAAGCGCGCGCTTCTCCTGCAGGAGCTGGAGGATGTCGTCGTTTGCGTCGAAAACATACTTGCCGACGAGGTGGGGGAGCCCGCACTCCTCGGTAAAGCGGCCGTGATCGTCCACCGGCGAGAGCAGGCTGAGGTTATGCTCGGTGCCGAGGCGGTAGTCGTCCTCACCATGACCGGGCGCAATGTGCACGCAGCCGGTGCCGGTATCCAACGTCACAAAATCCGCAGCGTAAATCGTCGAGGTCCGGTCGAGAAACGGATGCTTGGCAAGGTGGCCGACCAGCTCGGAGCCCGGAAATGTCTTCTCGACGGCCAGCTTCTCCGCGCCGGTTGCCGCGCAGAACGCATCCACCAGCGCTTCCGCCAGCACGAGCGTGCGCTCGCTGCCATGGAGGTTCATGCGGACCGCCGCGTAGGTGTGCGAGGCGTGGACCGCGATGGCCAGGTTCGCCGGCAGCGTCCACGGGGTGGTCGTCCAGATCACGATCGCTTCCTGCTCGCCGAACTCGCCGCTCACCAGCGGGAACATCACATAGGCAGCGGTCGACGTCTTGTCCTGATATTCGACCTCGGCCTCCGCCAAGGCGGTCTGCGCTCCCGTGCTCCACAGGACCGGCTTTTTTTTCCGGTAGACCAACCCGTTTTCCACAAAGCGCGCGAACGACCGGATGATGTCGGCCTCGTACCCCGGGTCGAGCGTGAGGTAAGGGTTGTCCCAGTCGCCCAGGACCCCCAGCCTGCGGAATTGCCCGCGCTGGATGTCGATGAATTTTCTCGCGTAGTCCTCCGAGCGGCGGCGGACTTCGGCGGGTGCAAGCCCGGCCGACGACTTCACCACGCGGAATTCGATCGGGAGTCCGTGGCAATCCCATCCGGGAACGAACGGCGTGCGGAATCCGGCCATCGAGCGGGACTTGACGACGAAGTCCTTCAAAATTTTGTTCAGGGCGGTGCCCATGTGGACATCTCCGTTCGCGAACGGCGGCCCGTCATGCAGCACGTAGAGGGGCGCATCCTTCCGGGCCTCCTGGATTTTCTGGTAAAGCCCCTCCCGCTCCCATTTCTCCAGCATCGCCGGCTCGCGCTGGGCGAGCCCGGCCTTCATCGGAAATTCCGTCTTCGGCAGCCTGATCGTGTGTTTGTATCCGCTCATGGAAAACCTCAACCCCTATCAGCCCCCGGACAAACGGTCAAACGATCGCGACAACGATCCCGGGATTCCGAATCGTCCCGGTTTCCCGATCCCCTGCCAGAAGATCGTCCACCCGCCCCTGCGAAAACTGCCGGCCGTCCAAACATGAAATGTCTCACGTGAGACATTTCATGTTTGAGCGGGCGCTCGCCCTGCGGTTCAGAAAAGTCCAGAGGTCCATTTCCAGAGCTGGCCGGCTCCGGCGGTCCCGGCGGTGGCGATGAGGCCGACGTAGATCGCAGCGACGCACGTGAGCAGGTAGCCGGCAATGACGAAGACGCCGTCGCGCTCGAGCATGCCGAGGCAGATGCAGATGATCGCGCACCCGGGGATCGTATTGGTAAGCGGGAACGGGGGCGGGATGGGGAGGCTCAGAAAGACCGCAGAAAGCGAGATCGTGAGCCCGGCGGCCATCACGGCCGCGTGGCTGTCCAGGAGGACAGTCCAGCGCACTTTGAGAAGGCGGGCGATCCGTGCGTGGGCGGCAATTCCGAATCGAAGCATCTTCTCAAGGATCGGGAAGGGAATGCTCCGGTTCCGGGCAAACGCCGGCAGCCACGGCCTGTGGCGGAACGCGATCCGGAGGCCGCAGACGGCGATCGCAGCGCCAAACGGGATCGAAATGACAGGCAGGGAGACCGGTGAAAGGAAGGGGAGACACAAGACGATCGCAATGACCTGGAGGCCGCGTCCATGCGTGTGGTGGAGGATCTCATCGACACGCATCGCCCGGCCGCCGGCCGCCTGCAGCAAGCTTTTCAGGTCGTCGGCAATGCTGCGGGATGGCGCGGGGACCGGTGAATCTGGCATCAGGATCCCTCTCATAACCCGCCCCCGCTGAAAGCGCAAATTTTGTTCGCCTTGCATCCGGGGGGCATTCTCTGTGAAAACAGTGGGATGACAGATGAACTGACCCAGGCCGTCGAAAGCGGCTCCCTCGACAAGAAGACCGCCAACGCCCTCGAACTCCTCGGCCCCGGGGCCTACTGCAAGCACAAGAGCTGGGGGTTCGGGCGCGTGGCCGAGTGGAACCTCCTGGCCGGCCAGATCTTTATCAATTTCGGAAACAAGAAGGCTCACCCGATGCAGGCGGTTTATGCCGCGGAGACGCTGACGCCGATTCCCGATTCACACATCCTTGCGCGCAAGGACTCGAATCCCGCGGCGGTCAAAGCGCTCGCGGCCGAAGACCCGCTCGCACTGGCGCGGCAGATCCTTTCCGACCTGGGCGGCCGGGCGACCGCCGAACAGATCGGCGCAACCCTGCAGCCTGAGATCTTCGATGCCGCCGGCTTCAAGAAGTGGTGGGAAGGCGCGAAGAGGAAGATGAAGGCGGACGGGCATTTTCAGATGCCCGCCAAGAAGACCGATCCCTTCGTGCTCCTTGACGAACCGGTCAATGCCGGGCGCGGCCTGATCGAGCAGTTCCGCGGCGCGCGCCACACGAAGGACCAGGTTGCCGCCCTTGACCAGATCACGAAGGCTCTCGGCGACCTCGCCCACGAGGTCGAGGAACTCCAGTCGCTCGCCGCCCAGATCGAGGACACCGCCCAGAAGGGCCGGAAGCTCCAGTCCGCCGCCGCCGTCGAGATGCTCATCGCCCGCGACGAGATCCTTGCCCGGCACTCGGCACTCACACCCGGACCGGAGGCTCCCACCGTGGCCGACATCCTCATCGGCGAGGAGACCCGGCTGCCCGCTCTCTTCACGAGCCTCCCGGCCTCCAAGCACCGCCGCGTGCTCGAGTCCTTCGAAAAAGCGTTCGGCGACCGCTGGACCGACAAGGCCCTCCGGCTCGCGCAACAGTCCGGCTCGCGCCTCGTGGTGGAAATTTTCCGCCTGTTCGAAAAGACCGGCAAGCTGGACTACTTCTACGCCGCCCTTTCCCGTTGGATCAGCGAGCGCTCGATTTCTTCCGAGACGCTCATCTGGCTCTGCAAGGAGCGCGGCGCCGCGTTCCCCGGGCTTTTCAACGCCGAGTTGCTCGCCTGTGTGCTCACGGCTCTGGAGAACGACCAGCTCAACGAAAAGCGTGGCTCGCGCCTGCGCGACCTCCTCATCGACGACCGGGGGCTGCTCGGCGAGCTGATCGCAGGAGCCGACCGCGACACCGTGCGCGACATCATGCGCAAGTTCCTTCTCACGCCGGTCTTCGACGACCTCTCGAAGCGCTCGCTCCTTGCGCGCATCGTCAAGCTCCACCCCGATACCCAGAGCATGATCACCGGGGACGCGCAGGAGGATAAGGACCAGTCGCTCACCGTCTCGTGGCCGAGCCTCGAAAAGCGCAAGGCCGAACGCGAGCACCTCGTCAACAAGGAGATCCCGGAAAACCTCCGCGACATCAACATCGCCAAGGAAGAGGGCGACCTCCGCGAGAACTTCGGGTTCAAGGCCGCCAAGGAACAGCAGCGCGTGCTCCAGCGCCGCCTCGCCGAGGCCGAGCGCGACCTCGAGCTCGCCCGCGGCACGGATTTTGCCAACCCCGACACCGCCCATGTCTCGATCGGAACGGTTGTGACCCTCGATGCGGGAGGGGGAAAAACCGAGGTCTACAGCATCCTCGGCGCCTGGGACAGCGCCCCCGACCTCGGCATCGTCTCCTACAAGGCTGCGATCGGCCAGAGCCTGCTCGGGCGCAAGCCCGGCGAATCCGTTGAGCTTCCGTCCGAATCCGGACCGCGGAGCGTGACGATCGTTTCGATCGTGCCGTTCACCGACCACGAAACGCTCCGCGACAAGGTTCATGTGATCCGCGAGGTGGTCGAGGGCGTCAAGCTGTCGTCGGTATAGGCAATTGGTTGATTTTTTTCCGGATCAGGTGATGCTTCCCGTCCGTTTATGATTTTTTCGATACTCAAGTTTCTCTTCATCTGTGTTGAGGTCGTGCTGATTTTCAACCTGCTGATCGTCGTGCACGAGCTCGGGCACTACCTGGCCGCGCGGTGGCGCGGACTGGTGGTTGAGAAATTTGCGATCTGGTTTGGAAAGCCGATCTGGAGCCGGAAGATCGGAGGGGTGGAATACATTCTCGGATCGATCCCGGCGGGCGGTTACGTGGCGATCCCGCAGCTGGCGCCGATGGAGGCGCTGGAAGGCAAGGTCGAGCAGTCGCGGGACGAGCTCCCCCCGGTGAAGCCGCTTGACAAGATCATCGTGGCGGCCGCGGGCCCGGCGTTCAGCCTCGGCCTGGCGTTTGCGATGGCGTGCATCGTCTGGTTTGTCGGCAAGCCGCAGAGCGAGTTCGACTCGACCGTGATCGGCTTCGTCAAGGAGGGCGGTCCGGCCGCGATGGCGGGGCTCCGCCCGGGAGACGAGATCCTCGCCGTGGACGGCGCGCCGGTGAAGCACTTCGTGAGCGGCACCGATAGCGTCAAGTGGCGGATCATCCGCAGCGAGGGGGAGAAGATCGATTTCACCGTCCGCCGGGAGGGTCAGGAAATCACGATCCCGACCGGGTGGACAAAGCCCGCGACCTCGAGCTGGCGGCGCCCCGCACTGCGCGAGGTGCAGATCGGCCCCCGCCTCACGCCCGGCGTGGGTTTTGTGGTCCGCGGCAGCCTGGCGGACAAAGCGGGGTTCCGTGCGAACGACCTCATCACCTCATTTGCCGGGAAGCCGGTTTTCAATCTCGACGAACTCGGTCCGGTCATCGACGCGAACCGGGGAAAGACCGTCGATGTGACAGTCGAGCGGGACGGCAAGCCGGTCGAGCTGATGCTTGGGCTGCCCCCTGCCTCCGCGGAGAGCAAGCCGGTGGATTTCGGGATCGAATGGGGCCGGACATCACTTGTCCACCCCGACCCGCTTTCCCAGGTCACGGACGCTGCAACGAGCATCTTCCGGATGGTCGGTGCACTGTTTTCTCCGAAGTCGGACGTGAAGGCCGCTCACTTCAGTGGCCCGGTCGGCATCATGCGCCTTTACTACCAGATCTTCGAGTCTGAGAACGGCTGGCGGATTGCGCTGGCGTTCAGCGTCCTGATCAACGTCAACCTGGCGCTGATCAACCTCCTGCCGTTTCCGGTGCTTGACGGCGGCCACATTACGCTTGCGCTCATCGAGGCGGTCCGGCGCAAGCCGATCAACATCCGTATTCTGGAGTTTGTGCAGACCGCCTGCGCGCTCGCGCTCATCGGCTTCATGCTCTACCTGACGTTCTACGATGTCGGGGACATCTTCAGCCCGAAGCCGGCCGCCGTCGAGAAGAGCAAGTAGGACATGGAGCCGGCTGTCTACCGCACGTATTCCGGCCGCCGGCCGACGCGCGCGGTCCGCGTCGGCAAGCTGGCGATCGGAGGCGACAACCCGGTGCGGATCCAGTCGATGATCACCAGCGACACGATGAACACCGCCGCGTGCGTCCGCGAGACCCTCGACCTTGCGAATGCCGGCTGCGAGATCGTCCGCATCACGGCGCCAACGGTCAGGGATGCGCGGAATCTTGAGCATATCCGCAAGGCGCTTCTGGATCGCGGCTGCGATGTGCCGCTGGTCGCGGATATCCATTTCAAGCCGGAGGCTGCGCTTGAGGCTGCCCTCTGGGTCGACAAGGTCCGGATCAATCCCGGGAATTTTGCGGACTCGAAAAAGTTCAATGTCCGCGAGTATTCCGACGATGAATACGAGGCCGAGATCGGGCGGATCCGCGAGCGGTTCGCGCCGCTGGTCCGGCTCTGCAAGAATCGCGGGGTCTCGATGCGGATCGGCACGAACCACGGAAGCCTGAGCGACCGGATCATGAACCGCTACGGCGACTCCCCGCTCGGCATGGTCGAGAGCGCGCTGGAGTTCGCCCGCATCGCCCGGGAGCTCGATTACCACGAGCTCATCTTTTCGATGAAGTCGTCGAACCCGAAGGTAATGATCCATGCCTACCGGCTGCTCGCAGCGCGGCTCGACGGGCTGGAGGCAGCGGAGGCGGCCCGCGCAGGCGGAATGGGAGATCACTCTCCATGGAACTACCCGCTCCACCTCGGCGTGACCGAGGCGGGCGACGGCGAGGACGGCCGGATCAAAAGCGCGATCGGAATCGGCAGCCTGCTGGCCGACGGGATCGGCGACACGATCCGCGTTTCGCTCACCGAGGATTCGGTGCACGAGATTCCGGTGGCCAGGGAGCTTGTCGCCCTGGCACAGAAGCTTTGGGCGCAGCCGGCGGGCCACGGCACAGGAGAAAGCGGGGCGTTTCCGTTTGATCCGTTCTCCTACTCGCGGCGGCCAGCGGAGAAAATTTCCTCCTCGGGGTTCGTGCTGGGCGGTGGCGAACTCGTCCGGGTGGTCGTGCCCCGGATTGTCCATGACAGGGTGGCGCACAAGCTCGACGGCCTCGGCGAGTACCGCCCCGAAATCATCGCCGAGGAGAGCGGTGCCGTGGAAGTGGACCCCTTGGATCCGGCGGCAGTGGAAGCGGTGAACCGGCTTCCCGCTCCCGTTTTGGTGACCGTCGCCGACAGCTGTCCGCTTCCTGTCATCGAGGCCTTCCGGCAGCTTGCCGCAGCGCTGGACGCAAGGCATCCGGTTCTTCTCAAGGATGTCCTCGCGGCAGGCGGATCGAACAGTGAGTTTTCCCGCAACCTTCTCGTTGCCGCCACGAATATCGGCTCGCTGCTGTGCGACGGCATCGGCGACGCGGTCCTGATCCGCGGCGAGCCCGCGCCCGGCCAGTCCCTCCGCATCGCCTACAACATCCTTCAGGCCGCGGGGGTCCGTCTTTTTAAGACCGACTATGTCGCCTGCCCAAGCTGCGGGCGCACGCTCTTCAATCTGCAGGAGACCACCGCGCGCATCAAGGCGGCCACAGGCCACCTCAAGGGCCTGAGGATCGCGGTCATGGGCTGCATCGTCAATGGACCCGGTGAAATGGCGGATGCCGACTTCGGCTATGTCGGCGGCGCTCCGGGCAAGATCAACCTCTACGTCAGCAAGACGCCGGTGAAGTTCAACATCCCGGAGGCCGAGGCCGTGGAGCGGCTGGTTGACCTCATCCGCGAGCACGGCCGCTGGGTCGACCCGCTCTAGCGCCACTCGTGCTTCGGGTATTTGCGCTGCAGTTCCTGCTTCAGCTTGGGATAGGCCTCGGCCCAGAATGACCGCAGGCTGCGGG
>Ga0209398_1001351_pt1 | contig 12756 bp, 7 predicted proteins | sample AshMeaBigSpring_FD_184125 | JGI IMG/M metagenome (GOLD analysis project Ga0209398, IMG submission 184125) | Groundwater microbial communities from Big Spring, Nevada to study Microbial Dark Matter (Phase II) - Ash Meadows Big Spring (SPAdes)... | ecosystem: Environmental > Aquatic > Deep... | reverse complement strand
CGCTCAACTTATTGAAAAACAATACCTCCCAAAAGAAAAGCATCAAAAAGAAAAGACTCATTAGTTTGCTAAATGACGATTTTATGGTCAAATCTGTTTTCAATCAAATTTAGATGCGTTTGCCCTGCTCTTTTCTAAAAGCGGTTGTCATTTTTGGCAACCGCTTTTTATTTAATTCAACTACATTTACACCCTAACAGTTCAGTTTATGCTTTATTCAATGACCGGTTTTGGAAGAACAGAACAAGCAATTGGCGAAAAGTTGTTTGTAGTAGAAATCAAATCGCTAAATGGTAAACAGTTCGATTTACGACTGCAAATTCCGGCTTTATTAAAGCCCTACGAATTTGAAATCCGCAATTTGTTGAGTGAAGCTTTAGAACGTGGAAGTGTAGAATGTATTATTTCTGTAAAATACAATGGAGCAGCCAAACCCGTAAGCGTGAATACCGATTTGCTAAAAGCGTATTACCAATCGGTAATAACCGTGGCTAACGAACTTGGCGCCGATGCTACGCAGCTACTGTCGGCCATCTTGCGATTACCCGAAGTGGTAACTAATACCACCGAAACCGTAGACGAACAAGAGTGGATGGTGTTGAAAAAGGCAGTACAACAAGCTACCGCTTTACTGCAACAGCACCGTGTGCAGGAAGGCAAATCCATAGAAACCGATTTACTCCACCGACTGCAAAACATAGAAAACCATCAAGCCATTATTGCACAATTAGAACCAAGGCGCCGCGAAAAAATTCGTGAAAACCTACTGAAACTACTAGCCGAAAGAGTAGGAAAAGAAAATTACGATCAAAACCGATTGGAACAAGAATTGATTTATTATATCGAAAAAATTGATATCAGCGAAGAACAAGTAAGGCTAAACAATCATTGCCAATATTTCAGAAATATTTTACAAGAACAAAGTTCCTCTAAAGGGAAAAAATTGTCTTTTGTTTTACAAGAATTTGGCCGCGAAATCAATACTACAGGAAGCAAAGCTAACGATGCCGATATCCAAAAGTCAGTGGTATTAATGAAAGACGAGTTGGAAAAAATGAAAGAGCAAATATTAAACGTTTTATAAAAAATTAATTGATTACAAGTACGTGCAAGCGTACTTTTGTTGTATATAAAAATACTTGCTGTATGAATAAAGTATGGATGCTATTATTGGCTATATGTGGCACTTGGGCGGCTACACAAGCCCAAAAGATAGATTCTATGATGGGTATTTACGCCGAAAAATTTCCGCAAGAAAAAATTTATTTCCATTTCGATAAAGGTATCTACAGCCTAGGCGAAACCATTTGGTTCAAGGGCTATTTGATGGCCGATATACAACCTTCTTATTGGAGTAAAAATTTGTACACCGATTGGTACGATGCCGATGGTAAATTGATGGCACACCAATCTGCACCTATTTACGACGCCTCCGTAAGAGGACAGTTTGCAATACCGAAAGACTATAAGGGTAAAGTGCTTCGCGTTAAGGCTTACACCCAATGGATGCTTAATTTTGATACCGCTTTTTTGTTCAATAAAGTAATTACTGTCGATCAGCCTACATTGACCGTTAAGGCCGATACAGTAGCACCAAAAGCCAATATCTACTTTTTTCCCGAAGGTGGCAACTTGGTACAAAATGTAGAAAGTAGAATAGCCATTAAAGTAGCTACACCTTCCGGAAAGCCCGTAAAAGCGAGGGGTGTAATTAAAAATGCCGCAGGCAACCTAGTTGATTCCTTTGAAACCGAGCACGATGGTATGACTTCTTTTTCAATGGTACCCGTACCCGACGAAGTGTATACCGCACATTGGACGGATGAATGGAAAAAACCACATGCCACCAATTTACCTGCTGCACAAAAGCTAGGAATAGTGATGCAGGTAAAACCCCTTTCTACCAAAGTACTCTTTGTGGTAAAGCGTCAGGCCAATTTGCATCCCGCTTTTAGCCAGCTAAACGTAATTGCCCACTTTAATCAAAACATGGTATATAAATCCAGAATCAACTTTACCAAATCGGCTTCCGTAATGGGCGAAGTACCAATTAAAGATTTGCCTACGGGAATTTTACAAATATCTGTTTTTGATGCCAATTGGTTGCCCATAGCCGAAAGGGTGGCTTTTGTAAATACCCAAAACTACTTGTTGCAGCCCGATGTAAACATCTTGAAAAAAGGACTGTCTAAAAGAGAAAAAAATGTGCTCGAAATACATGTGGCCGATACCATTCCTTGCAATATGAGCTTGGCTGTTACCGACGCAGAAGTGCCTGCCGATACGGCCAACAATATTGTTGCACACTTGCTGCTCAATAGCGAAGTAAAAGGATATATTCACCAACCGACTTATTATTTCAGTAGCAACAACGATGACGTAAAACAACACCTTGATTTGGTAATGCTTACTAATGGATGGCGTAGGTTCAATTGGGAGGCTTTGGCAAAACAGCAAACGCCCGACATAAAATTTGCTCGCGATACCGATTTTTTACAAATCAAAGGAAAGGTTTTTGGTCATGCCTTTGAGCGTAGAGCCAATCTGATGATTAATTTGGTTTTACAATCTAAAGACAGTACAAAACAATTTTTATTTTTGAACGTGGCTAAAAATGGCGACTTTACCCAACGTGGGGTACTTTTTTACGATACCATTAAAGCATTTTACCAGTTCAATGGCGATAAACGATTAACCGATATTGCAACCGTTGCTATCAAAAATGGTTTAATTGATGCACATCAAGAACGCTTACAGCCACTTAAAAATTACGAGTATTTGCTACCCAACCCGGCTATAATTGAACGTACCCGCTTTTTTGCAAAAGAACAAGAACGCATCAACAAATTATTAAAAGCGCAACAGCTAGATGAAGTAACGGTATCTACCAAAGTAAAATCAGCCGTTGATAAGTTAGATGCGCAATATAGCTCCGGTTTTTTTGCCGGTGGCGATAGCTACCAATTCGATTTGAACGATGACCCTTTTGCAGCAGCAGCGCAAGATATATTTGGTTATTTGCAAGGTCGCGTGGCTGGTTTGCAAATCAATAATACCGGCGCCGAAACCACATTGTCGTGGCGCGGTGCTACTCCCGATTTGTATTTGAACGAAATGGTTACCGATGCAGATCAGTTGCGTACCATTCCGGTAAGCGATATTGCCTATTTAAAAGTGTTCCGGCCTCCATTTTTTGGCAGTTTTGGCGGTGGCGCCGGTGGTGCAATAGTGGTATACACCAAAAAAGGAGGCGATGTGAAATTTACGCCCGGACAAGGCATGGGTTTTATACTCCTACCAGGTTACACCAAATACAAAGAATTCTTTAGTCCCAATTACGATGCCAATCCTTCTACCGAAACCGATGTGCGCACTACTTTGTTGTGGAAGCCCTATGTGCTTACCTACAAAAAAAACCAAACAGTTAAAGTAGAGTTTTACAACAACGATGTAAGTAAAAAATTAAGAATCGTATTGGAAGGTATCAATGCCGATGGCAAATTGGTGCACATTGAAAAAATGATTGAGTAGTGGTATATGAACTTTAAAAAGACGAAAAAATTGATAGCGGCATTTTGACTATAAGATTATTGATAGCTTCAATAGGTGTTCCTCCTAGTTCCCAAAGTTGAACGGTGCCAACGCCTATGTAGCTCTATAAGTGTTCCCAGCGTTTGGCTCATACTATACAAAAGGCTACCATGTAGCCGCAAAAACCAATAACAATAGGGCAGTTTTATTGGGTTATTGGCTTTTTATGTGGGCTGGTAAAGGGCTTTGTTGTCCATTCATCCCAAATTGCAACAAATGCCCATGTTTTCTATTTACCTTCATCGCAAAATTTACCAACAACAGTGGTAGGTAATTGTCAATTATGCGAATACACGTATCTGCTTTATTAATCGCCGTAAGTTTTTTTACTGCTTGTAAGTCAAAAAACAGTAGCAATACGGCTACACCCCCCAACAAAAATGCCCCCTCCATAGTAGATGTGGTGGTAGCAGCACCCATGGTTACCAATACCAAGGTGGAAGTGAATGGCACAGTGGTGGCTTCCGATATGGTGGAGCTACACCCCGAAATTGCTGGTAAAATCACCTTTTTACATTGGCCCGAAGGTACAGTGGTAACCAAAGGCACTGTTTTGGCTCGCTTGAACGATGCCGATTTGCAAGCACAGTTACAAAAAATCAAGGTACAAACCACCTTGGCCGAACAAACGGAAGCTCGCATGCGTAAGTTGCTTTCCATCAATGGTGTCAATGTGGCTGACTACGACGTTGCACTGAATCAGTTAAATACACTCAAAGCCGATGCCGGCATTGTACAGGCTCAAATTGATAAAACCGTTATTCGTGCGCCATTCACGGGGGTACTTGGTTTGCGTAGTATCAGTTTAGGGGCTTATGTTTCGGCTACCAATGCACTAGGTACCATTCAACAAATACATCCCTTAAAAGTAGATTTTGCCGTACCCGATGTTTATGCCTCGTATATACAAAAAGGCAAGTTGGTACAATTGCAAACCTTACAGCAATTACCTGCCATAACTGCCGAAATAGTGGCTACGCAGCCTCAAGCCGATCCTGGCACACGCAATATCATGGTGCGGGCTTTGGTAAAAGGCGGTACATTACAACCGGGTGCTTTTGTAAAAGTTTTGTTACCCCAAAGTAGCCAAAATGCCATTTTGGTACCTAGTAGTTGCATTATTCCCGATGCACGATCTAAGCAAATGATTGTAGTTAAAAACGGTAAAGCGCAGTTTGTAAAAGTCACTACCGGTACACGCAATGCGGGATTGGTACAAATAACCAGCGGCATACACATGGGCGATAGCGTAGTGGTTACTGGTGTGCTATTTGTTCGACCCAATCAGCCGGTAAAAGTGCGCAGTATCAAAAAAGTAGAACAATTTAACAATGAATAAGGGTTAGAAGCGCATCGCTAGTACTTAGGTGGTCTTTGGTCCCGCTGTTCGCTGCAAGTCCGGCACAAAGCAAGGCACAAACCCTCACCGGGCTATCCGCTGCCATCGGGGCTAATTTTGTCAGCATTTGTAGCTTTTATCAGCATTTAAACCGGTTGATTTTTATTAAAATATTCAATAAATAGTTTGTGTAAATGAATATATCCGAATTGTCGCTCCGCCGTCCAGTTTTAGCAACGGTTATGAATATTGCCATTGTTTTATTTGGTGCCGTGGGTTACACTTTTTTGTCTGTACGGGAGTATCCTGCCATTGATCCTCCAACCATTAATGTGCGTACGGCTTATGCGGGTGCCAATGCCGATGTAATCGAAAGCCAAATAACCGAACCCATTGAAAAGTCGATTAATGGTATTCAAGGTATCAAAAGCATTACTTCTTCAAGCGCGCAGGGAAACAGTAATATTACGGTTGAGTTCAACGTAGGGGAAAATTTGGAGGCAGCAGCCAACGATGTACGCGACAAAGTAGGGCAAGCGATTCGCTTGTTACCACAAGATATAGATGCGGCTCCGGTGGTAACGAAGGCTGATGCTAATGGAGAATTTATTGTGTTAATGGCCTTGCAAAGCCGCTCAAAAGGCTTGATAGAGCTGAGCGACTATGCAGAAAATGTATTGCAAGAACGGTTACAAACCATACCCGAAGTAAGTAGTGTGGGTATTATTGGGCAAAAGCGACCAAGCATGAAAATTTGGGTAAATCCCGAAAAAATGAATGCCTACGGTGTAGCATTTACAGATATTAAAACCGCATTGGCCAAAGAAAATGTAGAAGTGCCTTCGGGCAAAATTTATGGTACAAATACGGAACTAACCATCCGTGCATTGGGAAGATTGACAACCGAAAAAGATTTTGCCGATTTAATTTTGTTACAAAACGCCAATGGTTTGGTACGCCTTAGCGATGTGGCACAAGTGGAAATTGCGCCCGAATCGGACGAATCTAGTTGGCGATTGAATGGCTTACCCGCCGTAGGTTTAACAATCATTCCTCAGCCGGGAGCCAATTACATTAAAATAGCCGACGAATTTTACAAACGCCTTGCCGAAATACAAAAAACGCAAAAAGGCGATATCGAAATGACCACCCTTATTGATAGTACGAAAAATGTACGCAGGAGTATTGCTGAAGTAGAAGAAACTTTGCTTATATCGTTCAGTTTGGTTGTGTTGGTTATTTTTGCCTTTTTTAGAAATTTTTTAATCGCTGTTCGTCCATTAATTGACATTCCCATTTCGTTGGTGGCCACTTTTTTTGTCATGTATTTGGCTGGTTTTTCCATCAATGTATTAACCCTTTTGGGTATAGTATTGGCAACAGGCTTGGTGGTAGACGACGGAATTGTGGTTACAGAAAATATTTTTCGAAAACTAGAGGAAGGTCTCCCTATTCGCAAAGCGGCATTGGAAGGCAGTAAAGAAATTTTCTTTGCCGTAATTGCTACGTCCATTACGTTGGCGGTTGTGTTTTTGCCGGTTATTTTTTTACAAGGATTTGTGGGTAGTTTGTTTCGCGAATTTGGCATTGTAGTAGCAGGTGCGGTGTTAATTTCTGCATTTGTGTCGCTGACTATTACACCGGTTCTCAATGTATACCTTAACCGAAAAAAGGCTGGTCATGGATGGCTATACAACAAAACAGAACCTTTTTTCAAAGGCATGGAAAGCAAATACCAATGGTTATTGGAACAGTTTTTAACCATTCGATGGGTGGCTTGGGTATTGGTAGTAGCGTGTGTGGCCATCATTTATTTTGTGGGCAATAACCTGCAAACCGAATTGGCACCTATGGAAGATAAAAACAGTGTCCGGTTGTCTATCACAGGACCGGAAGGTGCTAGTTATAACTATATGACCGAAGTAGGTGAGCAGTTAACCAATTATTTATTAGATTCTGTTCCCGAAAGGCAGTTTGCATTTACCGCTATCCCTGGTTTCAATGCAGCAAACGGCGTCAATTCTGGTTTTGGTAGGATAGGGCTTGTGCCCGCAGCCGATCGCAAACGATCTCAAACAGAAATTGCCAAAGATTTGGGAAAAAAATTAGGAAAACTCAATAAAGTGCGCATTTTTCCTATCGAAGAACAAACCATATCGGTGGGTTTAAATAGTCGTGGATCGTTGCCGGTACAGTTTATTTTGCAAAACTTGGATTTCGAAAAATTAAAAACAACCATTCCTAAGTTTTTGGATGAGGCGCGAAAAAACAAAACTTTCCAAAATGTAGATGTTAATTTGAAATTCAATAAGCCTGAGTTAGAATTGAAAATAGATCGCCTAAAAGCCCGCGATTTGGGATTGAATATCAGCGATGTGGCCGATGTAGTGCAAAGTGCTTTTAGCGGACGTCGATTGGCCTATTTTATCATGAATGGAAAGCAATACCAAGTCATTAGTCAAGTAGTATTGGCCGATAGGCAAACACCTGCCGATATCACCAAGTTGTATGTGCGTAACAATAAGGGCGTTAATATTCCATTGAGTACCGTGGTGCTTTTGGAAGAAACGAGCTCGCCGCCCACTTTGTATCACTACAACCGATTTAAGGCGGCCACTATTTCTGCCTCCCTAGCCGAAGGAAAAACGATTGGCGATGGCGTAACGGCCATGCAGCAAATTGCGGACAAGTTGCTCGACGATAGTTTTCAAACGTCTTTGAGTGGCCCCTCGCGCGATTATGCGGAGAGTAGTAGCAACACCTCTTTTGCACTCATATTGTCGCTAACGTTAATTTATTTGGTGTTAGCAGCACAATTCGAAAGTTTTAAAGATCCATTTACCATCATGCTAACGGTTCCCTTAGCCTTGGCAGGAGCCTTATTGAGTTTGTATTGCTTTAATCAAACCATCAATATCTTTTCGCAAATTGGCATGATCATGCTCATTGGCCTTGTTACCAAAAATGGCATTTTGATTGTGGAATTTGCCAACCAAAAACGCGAAAACGGTATTCCCATGCTGCAAGCCGTAACCGAAGCGGCAACGCAACGACTCCGTCCTATTTTAATGACAAGCTTAGCTACAGCGCTCGGTGCGTTGCCAATTGCCTTGAGTTTAGGTGCTGCAAGTACTAGCCGAATGCCTCTAGGTATTGTGATTGTTGGCGGATTGTTGTTTTCTTTACTATTAACATTGTTGGTAATTCCGGCAGTTTATACGTACATCAGTAGTAAACATCACACAAAAACAGAAGATAGTTACGCATAAAGGTCGTTAACTTGAAAATGCCGTTACACATGAGCTCAATTGCCCACTTGGTGTGAGTGTGACTGTTGTTTTGTCGAAGGATTTCGCTTTTTGAGCGAAGCGAGGCTTTTTTTCTTGCCATGGTTTTGTTGTTGCAGCAAAAAGAAGCATCGTAAATAATTGAAACGCTGCTTAAACAACTGCCGAATATCACTTTCGCATTTGTAGTTGTATGGGCCATAACACCAATGTGCAAAAAGTGCTAGGGCAGAAAAAGCCGTGTACGATGGGATGTGTGCGTGCTAAAAAGTTTCTTTTTCCCATCAATTGTATCTATATGGCAAATAGCCCAATGCATTTGCTGTCAATCACTTGCATCAGCCACAATGGTATTTGTGTTTGAGCAGTTGTTCGGTTCTATTCTAAAAAAAACTTTCTACTTAATTGCATTCATAGTGGGTAAACAAAAAAGCAACACTTACTTTTGCGGCATCTCAATAAAAAATTATGGTAGACGTTATTCTAGGTTTGCAATGGGGAGATGAAGGAAAAGGCAAAATTGTTGATTACTTTGCTCCCAATTATGATGTGGTTGCCCGTTTTCAGGGTGGCCCTAATGCTGGTCATACACTCTATGTGGGCGGCAAAAAAACAGTATTACACCAAATTCCGTCGGGTATTTTTCACCAAAATACAGTCAATATTATCGGAAATGGAGTGGTATTGGATCCGGTAACGCTCAAAAGAGAGTGCGATATTGTAGCCTCTTTTGGTATAGATGTTCGTAAAAACTTGTTCATTTCTGAGCGCACCAACATCATTGTGCCTACTCACCGTGCACTTGACAAAGCAAGCGAATTGCAAAAAGGCGAAAGCAAAATTGGCTCTACTCTAAAAGGTATTGGACCTGCCTATATGGACAAAACCGGTAGAAATGCCATACGTGTAGGCGATTTATTGGACAAAAATTTTACTACCCAATACATCAAATTGCGTCTAAAACACCAAAAGTTATTAGATAATTTTCACTTTATAGAAGATATTTCGGCTTGGGAAGAGGAGTTTTTTGAAGCGTTGGAATTTTTGAGAACCCTCAACATTGTAAACGGTGAGTACTTTATCAATCACCAAATTGCACAAGGTAAAAAAGTATTGGCTGAAGGTGCGCAAGGTACTATGTTAGATATTGATTTTGGTACATTCCCATTCGTTACGTCAAGTAACACCATTTCTGCAGGTGTGTGTACGGGTTTGGGTGTTAGTCCTAAACAAATCAACGAAGTACTTGGCGTTACCAAAGCTTATTGTACAAGGGTAGGTAGCGGTCCTTTCCCTACCGAATTGGAAGACGCCACCGGCGAAGAATTGCGTAAAATTGGTAGCGAGTTCGGAGCTACTACCGGCCGCCCGCGTAGATGTGGTTGGATCGATTTAGTTGCTTTGAAATATACTTGTATGATTAATGGTGTTACACAAGTAGTAATGACCAAAGCTGACGTATTAGATGCATTTGAAGATTTGAAAGTATGTACTGCTTATGGCATCAATGGAGCTATTAAACAAGAAGTGCCTTTTCAAATGAATAAAGTAGCTATCGAGCCTCAATATCAATGCTTTAAAGGTTGGAATATGGATACTACGGCCATGAAAGAAGCCGCTAATTTGCCAGCAGAAATGTCTAGCTACATACAATTCATCAATCAGTATATTGGTGTTCCTGTAAAATATGTGAGCAACGGCCCCGGACGCGAGCAAATAGTAGCATTGTAGTAAGTTTGTTGTAAAGTACTATTTACTTGTTACGGACACTTTTTACTACGGAAAAAGAAAAAATATTTGGTTAAATAAAAATTACATTGAAATTTTACTTTAGTAAAAACTTATTAGAACTATGGCAATTAAATCTGATAAGGGTGCAAAATCCGCACCTAAAACCAACGCGGCTAAAAACACACCTACCCCAAAGGCTTCATCTAAAAGTAAAAAACAATTAGAAGATGATGAAGAAACTACTCCTGCAAAAAAAGGTGGTAAATCAGTTGCTAAAAAAGCAAAAAACGACGACGATGACGACGACGATGATGATGTAGATGTGGAAGATGACGATTGGAATAAAGTAGAGGACGACGATGATTGGGATCCCGATTTCGACGAATTCGATATTCCTAAGTCTAAATCGGGTGGCGCGGCTAAAAAATCTACCGGCAAAAAAGGTAAATCCGATGATGACGACGATTTTAAATTAGACGAAGATTTCAAAGAATTTGACTTATTTGATACCAAAGGTGGCGGCTTTGACGACGACGATGACGACTTTTAAGTTGTGTTTTTTCGCATCTTTGCACTAACGTGAAAAGACAGCAAGCTACTTTTACTAATTTATCTTTTTCTATTATCAAAGAGCAGTTATTGCATTGGGCCAACCAATACAATAACTGCTCTTTTTTGGATAATCACTTTTATCCTTCGCAACTGCACACTTACGAATGTATGGTTGCAGTAGGTGTTTGTAACAGTTTTACGGTAGAAAATGCTAGTTCGGCAACACAATTGAGCCAACTTGCACATTTTTTCAACCAACAATCGCACGATTGGCTATTTGGACACATAGGCTACGATTTTAAAAATGCTTTGTTCCCAACATTGTTGCCATCCAAAAAAAAGCATCTCCAATTTGCCGATTTATTTTTTTATCAACCACAAATTGTGGTACAGCTTTTTAGCAACTATTTAGTTATTGCTTCCATAAACATAACTCCATCCGAAGTATTTGCACAAATATGCAATACGCAAATATCGGTAGCCGAAACACCGAAAGTCAGAATGGCCATGCATGGGCGATTGAGTAAAGCGGCTTATATTGAACAAATACAGCAGCTACAGCAACACATACTGCGTGGCGATTGTTACGAAATAAATTTTTGTCAGGAATTTTACAATGAACAGGCTGTTATACATCCTGTAGATGTGTATAAGCAGTTAACCCAAATTTCGCCCAATCCATTTTCTTGTTTTTATAAGCAAGCGCACAATTATTTGCTTTGCGCAAGTCCGGAACGGTATATAAAAAAACAAGGTAGTGTACTCATTTCGCAACCCATCAAAGGTACTTTTAAGCGCCATTTGACCAATCCAATTGCGGACGAACAAATGCGCAGTCAATTACTGAACAGCGAAAAAGACAAAAGTGAAAATGTAATGGTGGTGGATTTGGTTCGTAACGATTTAAGCCGCATTTGCGAACGGGGTTCCGTAAAAGTAGACGAACTGTTTGGCGTGTATACCTTTCCACAAGTGCACCAAATGATTTCAACCGTTAGTGGAATAGTGAATGATTCCATCAATTTTGCAGATGTTTTAGGTGCTACTTTTCCCATGGGCAGTATGACAGGGGCTCCTAAATGCAAGGTAATGGAATTGATAGATGCTTATGAACCAACAGCACGGGGGCTGTATTCGGGGGCAGTAGGATATATTTCGCCCGATGGTAACTTTGATTTTAACGTAGTTATCAGAAGTTTGCTGTACAACCAACAAACACAATACCTTTCTTATCAGGTAGGAGGAGGTATTACCTATTACAGCCATGCCGAAAGCGAATACGAAGAATGTTTGCTAAAAGCCGCTGCAATACAAGCCGTTTTATTATAAAATTATTTTCAAAATGTAATAATTGGCGTGCTTTGGGTGTTATATATATTGCAGTGCCTATGCAGTGTTAATGCCAATAAAACTACAGCAGGTGTTCCTATGGAATATCAATCACTTTTATTAAATAGAAAGAGATAGTTTTTTTGGTTGTTTTGGCAACTAAAAGGCAATTTTGTAGCAGTAAGGATTCGTATTTTCCATATTTACACCAATTTAATATGTCTGTTATTAATCAAAGGCGCAGTGTAGTTATTCAAATTATTTTTGGTGCAGTTTTTTTCATCATTGTTGCACAATTGGTGCATTTACAAGTATTTTCTTCCAAGTACAAAATTGAAGCGGCCAACAATGCCATTTATGCCAAGCGTATTTATCCTGATAGGGGCATTATTTTTGACAGGAAGAAAAAAGCGTTGTTGGAAAATACCATCATGTTCGATTTGGTAGTAACACCCTCTGAAACAAAAGGTACCGACACTTTGGCTCTTTGTGATTTGTTAGGAATTGATACCGCTGCTTTTCGAAAAAAGATGGTAGAGGTAATTATTAAAAACGGTCGGGTACGTCCTAGCGTTTTTGAACCATTGCTTTCCGCCGAAATGTATGCCAAGCTGAACGAAAATATGTACAAATTTCCGGGCTTTGTGCTGAGTGAGCGTAGTGTACGCAATTATCCCTTTAATGCTGCCGCACACGTGTTGGGCTATATTGCAGAAGTAGATACAAGTTTTTTGCGCAGGCATAAAGAAGAAGGCTACGAAATGGGCGATTATGCAGGCATGACAGGCTTGGAGCGTACATACGAAAAAGTGTTGATGGGTAGGCGCGGTGTAAAACGATATATCAGAGATAATAGAAGCCGAATTCAAGGAAGTTACGAAAACGGCTTGTACGATACTACTGCAATTGCCGGAAAAAATTTATATG
>Ga0209398_1001350_pt1 | contig 12762 bp, 11 predicted proteins | sample AshMeaBigSpring_FD_184125 | JGI IMG/M metagenome (GOLD analysis project Ga0209398, IMG submission 184125) | Groundwater microbial communities from Big Spring, Nevada to study Microbial Dark Matter (Phase II) - Ash Meadows Big Spring (SPAdes)... | ecosystem: Environmental > Aquatic > Deep... | reverse complement strand
TAATGGATCAAATTTGTATGACATTAGGTGGAAGAGCTAGTGAACAAATTTTCTTCGGAAAAATTTCTACAGGTGCTAGCAACGATTTACAACAAATTACCAGAATGGCTTATGGTATGGTTACAGCTTATGGCATGAGTGAAAAAATTGGTAATGTAAGTTTTTACGATCCAACAACAGAAAATTCATTCACCAAACCATTTAGTGAAGGAACAGGTAAAATAATTGATGAAGAAGTAAAAGCCATTATTGATAAAGCGTACACACTTACTTTAGCATTGCTAACCGAGAAAAAAGCAGAAGTAGAAATATTGGCTAAAGAATTATTATCAAAAGAGGTATTACACAAAAGTGATGTAGAAACATTGATTGGTAAAAGACCATTTGAAGATAAAAAAATATTAGAGGCTTCAGAACCAGAAGTGGTAATTGCTCCACCAGAATCTACAATTGTACCTTAATATATTTGAATGTAGCAAAAACAGTTGCTAGCAGCATATGAGTAATGCAAGAGAAAACATATTAAGCAAAATAAGACAGGCATTGGTAAATCCAGTGCCTGTTCCTTTTGCAGGTGGAAATACCAGCGATCAAGTATTTCAACCATCAACCCAAGAATTAGAAATAGAGTTTGCAGAAAACTTTACCAAACTACAAGGTAAATTTTTGTTTTGCACTGATATAAATGAGGCTGTTGCCAATTTGCTTGCTTTAACCGAAGCCAAACAATGGAAAAACATATATTGTGTAGAACAAAAATTGCTACAGCAACTTCATCAAGCAGGTTTTAATAACTGTACAGCAACAAACCTAAACACTTGTGATGCATCTATTACCACTTGTGAATTATTGGTTGCAAGAACAGGTAGCATGATACTTTCATCGGCACAAGAAAGCGGCAGAACAACCAGTGTATACGCACCTGTTCATATTTGCATAGCCTTTACTAGTCAACTTGTTTATGATTTAAAACAAGGATTACAAATGCTAAAAACAAAATACACCAACAATTTACCATCATTAATAACCTTGGCTACAGGCCCTAGTAGAACAGCCGATATAGAAAAAACATTAGTTGTGGGTGTACATGGACCAAAAGAAGTATTTTGCTTTTTAATTGATGGATAACCTTTTACCTTACTTACGAACAAAAGCATGAACACTACAATTGCTAACGATAAAAAAATTTATTTTTTATCAGACTTTCATTTAGGAGCACCAGACTACGAAAAGAGTAAGCAAAGAGAAAAGAAAATAGTTCATTTTTTAAATACCATTCAACCAACAGTTCAAGAATTATTTATAGTAGGAGACATGTTCGATTTTTGGTACGAATACAAAACAGCTGTACCAAAAGGATATACCAGAATTTTAGGAAAACTAGCCGAATTTACTGACGCAGGTATTCCAGTTCATTTTTTTGTGGGTAATCATGATATGTGGATGAGCGGCTATTTTGAAAAAGAACTCAATATTCCTGTTTATTTTCATCCCAAAACATTTCAATACAATGGAAAACAATTTTATATTGGTCATGGTGATGGTTTAGGGCCAGGCGATAATGGATATAAATTTTTGAAAAAAGTATTTCGAAATCCAATTTGCCATTGGTTGTTTGGAATTATTCATCCAAATATTGGAATAGGTGTTGCCAATTATTTTAGCCGAGAAAGCAGAAAAAAAACAGGCATGAAAGATGAAGTGTTTATGGGTGAAGATAAAGAATGGCTAATGATTTATAGTAGAGAAATTCTACAACAACAACACTTCGATTTCTTTGTTTTTGGACACAGACATTTGCCCCTGAACTTACAACTTGCACCCAATAGTAAATACATTAATTTAGGCGATTGGATTATTAATTTTACCTATGCCACTTTCGATGGCAATAATATGGAACTACACAAATGGCAAGAATAATTGTTTATTTAAGCATCTGTTTAATTTGTAAAACGCTACCAATAAAGGCTAGCTATTTTACAGACACCACTCAAATACAGTTGCAACTTATTAAAACAATTGAAGGAAAATATTCGAATTTTTACATCGATAATTTAGGCAATCTTTTTTTGGTAACGCCAACACAACAAATTAAAAAGTACAGCATTAATTTAGATAGCGTTGGCATTTTTAACGATGTAAAAAGATTTGGAAACATGGATTTATTAGATGTTTCTAACCCATTAAAAGTGTTGGTATACTATAAAAACTTTGCCAATATTATTGTACTTGATAGGCAATTAAATAGTAGAAATACAATTTATTTACGCCAACAAAATTTGTTTCAGGTAAGTACGATTGCTCAAAGCTATGATAACAATATTTGGATTTTTGATGAGGTAAATTATAGACTTAAAAAAATAGACGAAACTGGTAAACTTTTGTTCGAATCTGCTGATTTTAGATTTGTTTTCAATAATCAAACTGTTGCACCAAACACAATAATTGACAATAACGGTTTTTTGTATTTATATCATCCTACACAAGGATTTATGGTGTTTGATTATTATGGAGCTTTTAAAACCCAATATCCTTTATACAATTGGCAACATGTGCAAGTTGTAGACAATTGGTTGTTGGGAAATGACGACAAATATTTTTACAGATACCAAAGTAAACAACAACAATTTAATGTTTTAAAGCCAAACATTAGTTTAAGTAATGTTCAAAAGATAGCATGGCTTCAAAAAAATTGTTATATGCTTACAGGAAAAGGCTTATTGATATACAAGCTGTTGTAAATTGCAGCCATGTTTACATTTTTGCAAAAAGAATTTTTTAATAATACTGTCGAAACGTATTTGTATGTATTATTTGCTGTGTTGCTTTCTATTTTCTTGAAAAGATTTTTATCAAGATATTTTGCCTCACTATTGTACAGGTTGGTGGCAAAAACCGGAAAATCGGTTCACAAAAAAGCATTTGTAGATTTAATTATTCCACCGCTAGAAATATTTTTATTACTCTTTATTTCGTTTGTAGCCTTAGAAAAATTAAACTATCCACAAAAGTTCAATGTAAAAATTTATCGAGTTCATTTATTTGAAATAATTGATGCAATAGCCAACATGGCATTAATTATTGTATTTATTTGGTTGTGCTTACGAATTATAGATTTTGTTGCTTTGATATTGGAAGAAAAAGCTAGCCAAACCAAAGACCAAACAGATAATCAACTTATTATTTTTTTTAAAGACTTTTTTAAAGCGATATTAATTATTGTAGGCGTGTTATTGGTTTTGCGTTTTGCATTTAATAGAGATGTTGGCAATTTAATTACAGGCTTAAGCATTGCAGGTGCAGCCATTGCATTGGCTACAAAAGAAAGTTTAGAAAACCTAATTGCATCGTTTATTATATTTTTCGATAAACCATTTTCTGTTGGAGATACTGTAAAGCTTAACAGCTTTAGTGGTTCTATCGAAAAAATTGGATTAAGAAGTACAAGAATAAGAACCGATGAAAAAACATTTATTTCTGTACCCAATAAGCAAATGGTAGATAGTATTGTAGACAATATTAGTTTACGAACACAACGAAAAGGCTTAATACACTTAGAAATAGAATTATCAACAAAAGCACACGAAATACAAACATTAATAACCGACATTCAAAAACTTATAGAACAAAAACCAGATATTGAAAGCAGTACGGTTTTGTTAAAAGAAACGGGTAAAAACGCACACATTATTGAGGCAGATTATTTTACCAATATGTCACAATCTATCAACGATTTTAACGAATTAAAACAGCAATTAAACTTAGCGATAATTGCTTTGTTAGAAACTAAAAACATCAACTTTGCATCAGAAAGCAAAGAAATTGTAATTACTACCAAATAAAAAAACATGTCTGTAACAGATATTCAAAACATTGTACCCATAGAAATTGTAACTGGTTATTTTGCAAAGTTTGTACACACAAAAGAAATGACCATTAATTTTTTAAATGTAATAGCAGGAAGCACCATTCCTTTGCACCAACATGTACATGAACAAGTAAGTTTGGTAATTGAGGGAAATTTTACAATGATAATGAATGGAGAAAAACATGAATTAATACCGGGAAAAGTATTGGTAATTCCATCAAATGTGCTACATGAAGGAATTGCAAATACCAATTGCAAACTCATGGATATTTTTTGCCCTGTTAGAGAAGATTATTTAGCAAAATCATTAGCAATTAGTCAATAAAAAAAACGGCGTAATTTTTTACGCCGTTTTTTATGTTTATTCAACTCAAAACTATCTTGGAGGAATATTCAATGGAATATTGCGTTTAAGCATTTCATTTTTATTGGCAATTGCCCAAGCCGTATTAAAAATAAAACGAACTCTTTTTTCCATTAATTCAAAGTTTATTTTTTCAACCGTATCTGTTGCTCTATGATAATCTGCATGAACACCATCAAAGTAAAAAATAATAGGAACGCCCATTTTTGCAAAATTGTAATGATCGCTTCTGTAGTAAAAACGGTTCGGATCGTTTAAATCGTTAAACCGTCTATCTAACTCCATTTTAGCAGTAAGGTTTACGCTATCTGTAATCGGTGCTAAATCGGTGCTAATTTTATCGTCACCAATTACATATACATAATTACTTGTATCGCCTTTATATTTTGGATCTGTTCTTCCAACCATATCTGTATTTAGGTTAACGGTTGTTTTTGCCAACGGAAACAATGGATTTTCAACATAATATTGAGAACCCCATAAACCTTTTTCTTCACCACTTACCGTCATAAATACGATGCTACGTCTTGGTCCATTTCCTTTTTTCTTAGCGGCTACAAATGCTTCTGCCATTTCAATAACACTTACCGTTCCACTTCCATCATCATCAGCACCATAATAAATAATGCTATCTCTTTTACCTAAATGATCGTAGTGTGCTGTTAGCACAACGTACTCATCTTTTTTATCTGTGCCCTCTAACAAACCACAGACATTACTGCTTTCTAATTCATTTGTTTTTTTAGAAATTACAATTTTTGTTTCGGCAAAATAGGTGGTTTTTAAAACATCTTTCCAGGCATCCATAGGTACGGTGCTTGTTCTTCCAATAAGTGCAGAAGCTACTTCTTCAGAAATTGTACCCATAAAAAAGTTGCTAGCATCCGGCTTTTTTAAATACATATTTCCTTTTACAGCAGTAGGAATTTTTCTTGGAAAATCTTTTGTAATTACCAACAAACCTGCTGCACCTTTACTTCTTAAATAATTCATTTTTGTAAGTGTAGCATTGGCTCCACCCATTCTTGGGTTGGCATTTGGAGATGGTTTATACTCTTTAGAAGCACCTTCAATTACCACTACAACTTTTCCTTTCACATCTAATCCTGCAAAATCATTTAAATTGGCTTTTTCATCTACCAAACCATATCCTGCAAAAACGATGTTTTGAATGGTAGTATTGGTAGAATTACTTGCTTGTAATTGAAAATTAAAATCTTTATCCCAAACAAAAGATTTTCCATTTACAGATAATTTTTTCTCTATCAAATCATCTTGATAAACAGGATATTGTTGTTGATAGCTTTCGCCATTAGTTGGTTTTAGTCCTAGTTTTTTAAATTGTTGCTCAATATAAGCAGCAGCTTTTTTTTGACCCGGGGTTGCTGTTTCTCTTCCCTCCATTTCTGCACTTGCAACAATGGTTAATTTTTGTTTTAATTCTTTACCAGTTATGGTGTTAGAAAATGCAGCAGCATCTTCACTTTTTTGAGCATTTACAACCATTATCGATACAAAAATGGGTGTAAGCAGCAGCAGCTTTTTTTTCATGCATGTGTGTTTTTAAGCATTCTTAAATTCATTGGTTTTTTACCAAGCCGAAACGAAAGATAGTGAGTTGCAATTGTTTATAAACGCAATTATTGGATGAATGGAATAAAAAATACCATTTTGTAATGAATGCCCTCATCTATAAAAAAATTCATTACCTTGTATTGTTCATGTTTTTTCATTTTTCAACCAATTCTTTTTGTACATTTATTTTATGGTAACAATAGCATTTTACAACTTAAAAGGCGGTGTTGGCAAAACAGCCTCATCTATTAACCTAGCTTATTTAGCAGCTGCAGGTGGTTATAAAACATTGTTATGGGATGTTGATCCTCAGGGCTCATCCTCTTTTTTTTTAGGTGCTACAGCCACCACAAAAAATGAAGCTAAAAAGCTCATTAACAACGAAATAGATTTGGCATCTACTATTCAACCATCGGCTTATGAAAATTTGTTTGTAATTCCATCCGATTTATCGGCAAGAAATGCAGATGTATTGTTGAATGATTTAAAGCAATCGAAAAAACGTTTTGCAGCTTTATTGTCGCCATTAAAAAAAGAATACGATTTAATAATTATTGATTGTCCACCAGGTATTTCATTAATACATGATAATATTTTTCAAGCAGCCGATTGGGTTTTAATGCCCAATATTCCAACCACACTTTCTATCCGATCATACGAAACAGTAACAGGTTATTTCGATGAAAACAAATTAGATAAAAGCAAAATAAAATGCTTTTTTAGTATGGTAGATCATCGAAAAAATTTGCACCATGAAACCATGGCTAGTTTTTACAAAGACAAAGTATTTTTTAAAAATTATATTCCTTATTTAAGCGATGTTGAAAAAATGGGCGTACATGAAGCCCCATTAGAAACCTATGCAGCAGGAAGTTATGCAGCACAATGCTATAAAGAATTGTGGAAAGAAATAAAGAAAACTTGCTTGTAAAAAAAGCGTTGTTGTTAAATAAACTTACCTAAACTACCCTACTACTAAAATGCACAAATACACCACATCTTGGTATAGTCCATCTTTAAATAAAGAAATGCCCATTGCTACTTATGGTTATTTTGGATTTTGTTTGTTATTAATACCCACAGCAGCAGCAGATTATTTAGAATACGAACGCTTTCAACTTATTCAAGCTTTAGAGCCCTATATAAATACAGGAAAACTTAAGGTTTATAGTATTGATAGCATGAACAAAGAAAGTTGGATGAATAATGAAATGATTCCATCACATAAAGCAATACGGCACAATCAATTTAATCAATATGTGTATGAAGAAGTAATTCCATACATCAGAAATCAATCTGGTCAAAACACATTTGTATATACTTGTGGTGCTTCTTTCGGTGCATTACATGCTATGAATTTATTTTTAAAAAGACCAGACATTATTAATGGCGTAATTAGTATGAGTGGTGTGTATAATTTGGCAGAATATACCAAAGGTTTTTGGGACGATCAGGTTTATTTAAATAGTCCGGTTCATTATATTCCCAATTTAACCGATAGTTGGTATATCGAAAAAATAAAAGCCAGTCATCATATACATATCTATACAGGAAGTGGCGATCATGAAGATCCAGAAGCCAATAGAAAATTTTCTCAAATATTGTGGGATAAAGGCATTTGGCACGACTTAAGCGTTTGGGGCAACGATGTAAAACACGATTGGCCAACATGGCGTAAAATGTTACCTTTTATTATTGAGAATAAGTTTTAGAAAAAAGTTTATTATATAATGCCCTTTACAAAACAAAGGGCATTGTTGTGTACATACAATAAATAACATTTAACATGGCTGCACCGAATAAAAACGAATTATTTCCATTGCCACATTACAATAGATTATGTTTCTTAAAAAACAAAATTCAAAATCCCAACATTATTGTTGGAGATTATACTTATTACGATGATTTTGAAGATGTAAATAATTTCGAAAAAAACGTAAAATATCATTTCGATTTTATTGGCGATAAACTAATCATTGGTAAGTTTTGTATGATAGCATCGAATGTTCAATTTATAATGAATGGTGCTAATCATCTAACAAATGCGGTAAGCACTTACCCTTTTGCCATTTTTGGCAATGATTGGCAACATGCTATGGATGGAAAAACATATCCAAACAAACAAGATACAATTATAGGTAACGATGTTTGGATAGGTTATAATGCTACCATTATGCCAGGTATAAAAATAGGTGATGGAGCCATTATAGCAACCAATGCTACAGTTGCAAAAAATGTAGAACCATACAGTATTGTTGCAGGAAATCCTGCTACTTGTATTCGAAAAAGATTTTCTGATGCCGATATAGAATGGTTGTTACAACTACAATGGTGGAATTGGGAAGAAGAGAAAATTTCCAAATATGTGCATTTATTAACCGATCAAAATGTACAAAACTTAAAACTTGCAGTTGAACAAAACCTGATATAAATAGTTAAAATTGAATTATATCTCCAAGAGAAAAACCAAAAAACAGTTAATTCGTAACCAAACAATACATTTATACAGATTGTAACTTAATATTACACACAATTTTTTCTCATTGAATACACTTGTACGCAAAATTTGCTGTTCTATTGTACTGCTAACTGTTTTTTTTACAGTAAAAGCTCAGCAATTTGTAACCGTTAGTGGCACTGTATACGATGTAACTGCAAGAAACCCTTTAGAAGCAGTTGCTGTTCTTAGCACATCTGGCAGAGGCACCATTACCGATTCTTTAGGTAGATATAGCCTTACTGTTTTAGCAAAAGATTCTATTTGGTTTTCACTCATTAATAAATTTACAAGAAAATATGCTGTTGATACCATTACCAACTTAAGCGGTTTTGATGTAAGCGTACACGTAAAAGCAGCAGAATTGCCAACAGTAACGGTTCGAAATTCTAATTATAGGCAAGATTCTATTCAAAACAGAAAAGATTACCAGAAATACTTCGATTTTCAAAAACCTGGCATAAAACTCAGTAGGTCTAACACCTTTAATCCTTCAGGTGGTGTAACAGTAGGTTTAGATTTAAATGAGTTTATAAATATGTTTCGTTTTCGTAGAAACAGAAATTTGCAATTTTTACAAGATCGACTTATTCAACAAGAACACGATAAATACATCAACTTTAGATTTAATAAAGTATTTGTAAAAAAAATTACAAAATTGCAAAGTCCAGAATTGGATAGTTTTATGAAATATTATAGACCCGATTATGAATTCTTAACATCGGTAAACGAATTAGAATTGGGCGTATATATTCAAGAATGTTTTAAAATGTATAAATCTAAGCGTTATAAAGGAAGTTTAAGACGGAGAGATGATTAAACAATTCTTTTCACCGAATAAAATACTGAATAATAGCTTTAATTAATACATTCGTAAAGAAAATAATAAGATAAGTTTATGAAAAGTTTTTTTCTGTTGTTAGTAAGTTGTAGCATAGTACAAATGGCATTTTCGCAACGAATAGATTCTACAATGGGTAAATATGCTGAAGATTACCAACAAGAAAAAATTCATATTCATTTCGATAAAACTATTTATAACCGTGGAGAAACAATTTGGTACAAGTCTTATTTAATTGCTGGTATAGAACCATCTACATATAGCAAAAACTTTTATGTAGATTGGTTTGATGATAAAGGAAAACTTTTAAAACACACCATGGCTCCCATTTTTGAGGCAAGTGCAAGGGGGCAATTTGAAATTCCTGAAAATTATACAGGAAAAATGTTACATGCAAAAGCCTACACACAATGGATGTTGAATTTTGATACTGCATTTTTATTTCATAAAGATATTCAGGTAGATCAAACGATTCCATATACTCCACCCAAAACAGTAAATGCTAAAACAAGCACAGCAACCAATACAACAGATAATTCAACTACAAAAACATCGGCAACAGATAATGAAATAAAAGCTACGATACAGTTTTTTCCAGAAGGAGGTGAAATGGTGGTTGGTGTAAGTAAACGAGTAGCCTTTTTAGCCAATAATCAATATGGTTTACCGGTAAAAGTTTCAGGAGCCATAAAAAGCAGTAAAGATGAATTAATAGATTCTTTTATTACCGAACACAACGGAATGGGTAGTGTGTTTATTGAGCCTGTAGCCAACGAAAAATACACAGCATTTTGGACAGATGAATATGGAAAACAACATACCGATACTTTACCAATTGCCAAAAACAATACAGTTGCACTACAAGTACAATCACTGAAAGGAAAAGCCTTATTCTTTGTAAATAGAACAAGTGAAATTTCTGAAACCAGTAAAATGGTATATGTAATAGCACACATGCATCAACACCAAGTGTACAAATCTCGAATTAATCTTTCTGAAAAAATGGCAACAATTGGTGAAATTCCTACAAAAGATTTACCAACAGGTGTTTTACAAATTACTATGTTCGATGTAAATTATGTACCTATTGCAGAACGTGTTGTTTTTGTAAATAATTATCAATTTTTGTTTACGCCAGAAATACGAGTTACCAAAAAATCGATAGATAAACGAGGAAAAAATACCATTGAAATAGAAACCAAAGATTCTGCATTTACCAATATGTCGGTTTCTATAACCGATGCATCTTTATTAAATAATAGCAATAGCAATATTGTTTCTAGTTTACTTTTAAGTGCAGATTTAAAAGGATACATTCATAATCCTGCTTATTATTTTTCGAGTAAAGCCGATTCTGTGCAGCAACATTTAGATTTGGTGATGCTTACACATGGTTGGAGGAGATTTAAGTGGAATGAAGTAACTGCTGGTCAATTACCATTTATTACCCAACCAAAAGAAACCGATTATTTACAATTAAAAGGTACTATTTATGGCAATGCTTATGCAAAATCTAAACCCAACCAAACGATAATTTTGTTTTTACAAGCAAAAGATAGTAGCAAGCAAACCCTATTTTTACCCGTAGACAGAATGGGAAATTTTGCTCAAAGAGGTATTATGTTTTACGATACCATTAAAATATTTTATCAATTAAGTGGCGAAAAATCATTAACCGATAGGGTAGAAGTTCGTTTTCAAAATGGTTTATTACAAGCACCATTAAAAAAATATGGTAGCAATTATACGAGTCCGTTTTTATTACCATATACACTAAAAGACAGTACATTATTAGAGAGAAGTAAGTTTTTCTTTAATGAAAAAGAAAAAGTTGCCAAACGCTTAGCAGCAGCACAATTAGATGAAGTAACTGTAAAAACCAAAGTAAAATCGAAAACAGAAATTTTAGACGAAAAATATGCAAGTGGCATGTTTAGTGGAGGAGATAGCTATCAATTTGATGTGTTGAACGATCCGATAGCTCAAGCTGCTTTAGATGTTTTTTCTTATTTACAAGGAAGGGTGGCTGGTTTACAAATTAACAATTCAGGGGCAGATGTTTCATTAAGTTGGAGAGGCGGAACTCCAGATATTTTTTTAGATGAAATGAGAACTGATGCAGATCAATTACGTAATATTTCTATGAACGATGTAGCCTATATAAAAGTATTTCGTCCTCCTTTTTTTGGTGCTCCAGGAGGAGGAAGTGGTGGAGCAATAGCTGTTTACACTAGAAAAGGAGGCGACACAAAAACCACTCCAGGCTCAGGTTTGGCAACACAAATTTTAGCAGGTTATACACCATACAAAGAATTTTTTAATCCAAATTATAGCACTACAACATCTACCGTAAACGATGTACGCACAACATTATATTGGAATCCATATTTATTAACTGATGGAAAAAATAGAACGGTACAAATAGAGTTTTACAACAACGATATTTCGAATCGTTTTCGCTTAATTATCGAAGGCATGAATAGCGATGGAAAACTTACCCGTGTTGAAAAAATAATCGAATAAATAAATCTTCTAAAAATTCATTCTATAAAATTGGCAATCAGTCTATAAGATTGGTTGCCAATATCCTAATTTTGAGTTTTCTGCAATCAATCAATTAAGGTTAGAATGAACAATCGGCTTCAAGCATTAGCATCACAACTAGAAGGAGAACTTTTTTTCGATAATACCATGCGTATTTTATATGCAACAGATGCATCTGCATATAGAGAAATGCCGTTAGCCGTTTGTATTCCTAAATCAAAATCAGATTTAATAAAACTCATTCAATTTGCTAGAACAGAAAAAACATCACTAATTCCAAGAACTGCAGGTACATCATTAGCCGGTCAAGTTGTAGGAAATGGAATAATTGTAGATGTATCTAAACATTTTACCCAAATACTAGAAATCAATACCCAAGAAAATTGGGTACGTGTACAACCTGGTGTGGTGAGAGATGAATTAAATATGTTTTTAAAACCACATGGTTTATTTTTTGGTCCAGAAACCTCAACAGCCAATAGAGCCATGATTGGTGGAATGGTGGGTAATAATTCTTGTGGATCTAATTCTGTAGTTTATAGAAGTACAAGAGAACATGTGTTAGAAATAACCGCTTTGTTGAGTGATGGATCTGAAGTGGTTTTTAAATCGTTAACCATAGATGAATTTCATCAAAAATGTGAAGGCAATACATTAGAAGCCAATATTTATAAATCTACTAGAAGCATTCTTAGCAACTACGATAATCAACAAGAAATACGAAAAGAATTTCCTAAAAAAACCATTGAACGTAGAAATACAGGTTATGCTGTAGACATATTGTTAGATTCTGCACCATTTACTGCTGGTGAAGCCGATTTTAATTTTTGTAAATTAATTGCAGGCTCAGAAGGAACATTGGCACTAATAACAGAGATAAAATTAAATGTAGTTCCACTGCCACCAAAAGAAATTGGATTATTGTGTATTCATTTTAACACCGTAAACGAATCGTTAAGAGCCAATTTAATTGCGTTGAAATATGCACCAAGTGCTAGTGAATTAATAGATCATTATATTTTAGAATGCACAAAAGACAATATTGAACAAAGTAAAAACAGATTTTTTGTTCA
>Ga0209398_1001347_pt1 | contig 12768 bp, 9 predicted proteins | sample AshMeaBigSpring_FD_184125 | JGI IMG/M metagenome (GOLD analysis project Ga0209398, IMG submission 184125) | Groundwater microbial communities from Big Spring, Nevada to study Microbial Dark Matter (Phase II) - Ash Meadows Big Spring (SPAdes)... | ecosystem: Environmental > Aquatic > Deep... | reverse complement strand
CCGCAATGGGTAGGTGAGGCACCGCAATGGGGTAGGAAGGCGACCGCAACGGGTAGGTGAGCGACCGCAATGGGGTAGTAGAGCGACCGCAATGGGTAGGTGAGCCACCGCAATGGGGTAGGAAGGTGACCGCAAAGGGTAGGTGAGTGACCGCAATCGGGTAGTAGAGCCACCGCAAAGGGTAGGTGAGCGACCGCAATGGGGTAGTAGAGCCACCGCAAAGGGTAGGTAAGCGACCGCAATGGGGTAGTAGAGCGACCGCAAAGGGTAGGCGAGCGACCGCAATCGGGTAGTTGAGTCACCGCAAAGGGGTAGTAGAGCGACCGCAAAGGCTAGGTAAGCGACCGCAAAGGCTAGGTAAGGCACCGCAATCGGGTAGAATAACAACAGCAGAAGACTCTCCCCAATCTGCCAGCCGAGAGGCGGGTTTTGATCAACGACTGTGCTTCGGTTTTTTTTCAGGCATTGGCCGACAGAGATAAAATATATTGCTTGCGATGGGTTGCAAATAAAACTTTTACAGAGTAAGGAAATAATTATCGTTATATATTGTATAGTAAGAAATCTTTGCTAATTTTACGCCGATAATAGAATGAATGCAAGGCAAAGGAGATGTTTGCGAACAAGAAGTTCACATGGCGGAAAAATTGTTTGGATTAGGGAAATGTTATGGGCAAGTGTAAATCAATAAATATATATATAAGTAAACTAATGGGTTATGGCAGAAAAATACAACGCTTCAAATATAGCAATTGAACAAATTTTGAATTTTATTAAATCCGAAGAGATTGCAATACCTGAAATTCAAAGACCATTTGTTTGGAAGCCTAAACAAGTACGAGACTTGATAGATTCACTTTATACAGGTTATCCAACTGGGTATTTAATTATTTCCCAAAGTCCAAATATGAAGCTAAAAGATGGAAATCTGTCCGAAGGGAAAAAGATAATGATTGATGGTCAACAACGTGTTACAGCACTTATGACTTCGATAATGGGACTGGAAGTGATTAACTCTGACTTTGAAAAGAAAAGAATTAAAATTTCATTCAATCCATTAGCAATAGATGAAGACGAAGTTTTTAAGGTTCAAGACAATGCAATATTAAAAGACAAAAAATGGATTTCAGATATTGCAGATGTTTTTAAATCAGATTTTAAGCGAGGAAGCTTTGTTTCTCAATACTGCCAGTCAAATACTGAAATGGACTCAGATAGATTACATGATATTTTAGATAACTTAATTGCGATCAAAAATCGTCAAATTGGTGTAATCACGCTTGACAAAGAGCTGACGATTGATGAAGTTACTGAAATTTTTATAAGGATTAATAGTCAAGGTGCAAAACTAAATCAATCTGACTTTGCGATGTCAAAAATTGCTGCAAATCAAAAATATGGAGGCAATATTTTACGTAAAGCAATAGACTATTTTTCTCACCTAGCTGTACAACCTGACTGGTACAATGAAATGATAAAAGACAAAGATTTTATGGAATCAAAATTTGCTTCTAAAATCAAATGGCTTAAAGATGACAGAGAAGAGATTTTTGACCCAGGTTATGGAGATATATTGCGTGTTGCATTTATGTATAAATTCAGTCGTGGTAAAATGAAGGATTTAGTGAGTTTACTTGGTGGTCGTGATTTTGAAACACGTGACTACAAGGAGGAAATAGCTGAAGCATCATTTGCTAAATTAACAGATGGAGTTGTGGATTTTATGAATGAATTTTCATTTACAAACTTTATACTTTCTTTAAAATCAGCTGGATTTATTTCAAATAGGTTGATAAACTCTCAAATGACATTAGATTTTGCTTATACCCTTTATTTGATTTTAAATACTAATAATCAAATCGACAAAACGCAAATTAAACATTTTGTTTCAAAATGGTATGTGTTTTCAACATTAACAAGTAGATATATAACATCACCTGAATCGGTGATGGATTTGGATATACGCAGAATTGCGGATAAAGGATTTTTAGAATATTTTAACGAAATCGAAGAGGCAAACTTGTCAGAAACATTTTGGGAAATTGGTTTAGTTCAAGATTTAGAAACTTCTGCAATCAATAGTCCATTTTTTAATGTTTTTATAGCTGCACAGGTTCATGCCAGCGACAATTCTCTTCTTATGAACGGGACGAAGGTGCGCGATTTACTGACTACAATGGGAGACATTCATCATATTTTCCCAAAAGCTTATTTGCAAAAAAATGGAATAACCGACAAATCAAAATATAATCAGATTGCAAATTACACATATCTTGATACCCAAACAAATATCTCAATCGGAGAAAAAGCACCAAGTGAATATTTTAATACAGTGTTTGAACAATGTGTTTCAAAAGAACTTATATTTGGTAATATCTCAAATACATCACTTTTAAAGGAAAACTTGATCTTAAATTGTATTCCCGAAAATATTGTTTCAATGGACGCTTCTCATTATGAAGACTTTCTTTTGGAGCGTAGAAGATTAATGGCAAAAAAAATAAAAAACTATTATTACTCTTTGTGACATTAAAGGCCTACCGTCTAACATCATAGGATTTAAACGCAACACCCCGAACGCACCACACCCCGCCAGTCACAACTCCTGGCGGGGTGTTGCTATTTAGCATGTTTATTCCGGATCAAACACTTCTCCCTTTTAAAATTACACCTGCCGTAAAACGCTGAATTTAGATAAAAACAGCATCGTTGTGCATTAAAATAAGATGAATGATGGCGAATCGACCCTGTTAGGTCTATGTGTGTTTTCTCCAATCACACATTTCCTGGTAATACAGAATAAGTAAAATTCCAATTAGCTGCGCTGACCGATGGTTCCCGCTAACGGAACAACACCATTTCACGGCATATCCGGGGCGAAGGATTGCTATTCTACCCCCGAAAAGTTTTCGGGGGTTCCGTTGCAATGTTAAAGTGGCCTTTGATGCCATCAAAGGGCACCAATGCAATTGTATTTTATGCCCGAAAAGTTTTCGGGGCCACCAATGCAATGTTTTTCTACCCTCAAAAAGTTTTCGGGGCCACCATTACAATGTTTTTGTACCCTCGAAAAGTTTTCGGGGCCTCCGTTGCAATGTTAAAGTGTCCTTTGATGCCATCAAAGGACACCTATGCAATTGTATTTTATACCTGAAAAGTTTTCGGGGCCACCTATGCAATGTTTTTGTGCCCCCGAAAAGTTTTCGGGACCTCCTTTGCAATGTTAAAGTGCCCTCTGATCCCATCAAAGGGCTCCAATGCATTTTAATGCCACCTGCAAAATTAATCCTGCTGTAAAAAACGCTGAATTTAGATAAAAACAGCATCGTTGTGCATTAAAATAAGATGATAATGGCAAATCCACTCTTTTACCGGAATAAATAGTTTCAAACTTTTCAAAATTCCTTTGAATTGTTTAGTAGTTGTATAAATTGTTTTTTGTAGTTTTGCCAAACATATAAGTAGAATACTATGAATATCGGTCAAATCAACTTAAATCTCGAGAATCTTATACTTAATTTTGATAGAGAAACCTTTATCAATGATCTTCTTTTGGCTTACGGCACACCTAAGGCTACCATAGAGAGGGCTTTGCTGCGGGAGAAAGAGAAACACGAAGAGAGTACCAGCGACTTGATAATCAGGAAAAAGTTGTTTTTTCGGATTGTCGATACCGGGGAACTGCAAACCACATTTGGCGAACTCCGAAAAAACGACAAAGTGCGGCGGAAGGAACCACGCTTTATTCTGGTGACCGACTACGAAACACTGCTTGCCGTGGATACCAAAACCACCGAAGTGTTGGATATACCTCTTATAGACATCAACCGCCATTTCGATTTCTTTCTGCCCTGGGCAGGAATGGAAAAACACAAAGTTGCGCAAGAGCAGGAGGCCGACCTCAAGGCTGCCGACAGAATGGCAAAGCTGTATGACGAAATTTGTAAAAACAATCCGACAGAAACTCCCGAACAGGTACACAGCCTGAATGTTTTTCTGTCGCGACTTCTTTTTTGCTTCTTTGCCGAAGATACCGATATATTTGAGAAGAATCTTTTTACCAATTCTATCGACTCGCATACTCAAACCGATGGTAGCGACCTCAGCACCTATCTCGATACGCTGTTTGATGTGATGAATACCGATTACAAAGACCGAAACCGCGAGTTGCCCGAATATCTGAAGGTTTTTCCGTATGTGAATGGCGGATTGTTTCGAGACCTGCATGCTGCACCGGTTTTTACACAACGCAGCCGACGTATGCTTATCGAAGCCGGAAGCCTGCAATGGAGCGATATCAATCCCGATATTTTTGGCTCTATGATACAAGCTGTGGTTACGCCCGAACACCGCGGTGGGTTGGGCATGCACTACACCTCTGTGCCCAATATTATGAAGGTGATTGAACCGCTGTTTCTGAACGAATTGCGCGAAGAATACCAGAGAATAGTAGAGATGAGGCATGCCTCGTCTCAAAATTCTGATAAATCGGTACAAACGCGGCATGCCACGTCCCTGCAAAATTTGCTAAAACGTCTCTGGAAAATAAAAATATTCGACCCGGCTTGCGGAAGCGGCAATTTCCTGATTATTGCCTACAAAAAGCTGCGTGAGCTGGAAATGGATATTTTCAACGAACTCGGCACTTTTGCTTTCTCGGAGATTAGTCTCGATAATTTTTACGGTATCGAACTCGACGACTTCGCCCACGAAGTGGCCACCCTTAGTCTTTGGCTGGCCGAACACCAAATGAATCAGGTGTTTAAAGCCCGCTTTGGCGATGTAAAACCGGCACTCCCTCTCAAGCAAACCGGAAATATTGTTCATGGAAATGCTTGCCGTTTGGATTGGGAAACGGTGTGTCCGAAAAACGAGGGCGATGAAGTGTATATTTTGGGAAATCCGCCGTATTTGGGTTATGCTTTACAATCACCTGAACAGCGTAAAGATATGGCAATTGTATTTATAGAAAATGATGATTATAAAAAACTTGATTTCATATCTTGTTGGTTTTATTTGGGTAGTAGCTTTATCAGTAATCACAATTCAAAATATGCTTTTGTAACAACAAATTCAATATGTCAAGGTGAACAGGTAGCGATACTTTGGCCAAGGATTCTTCAAAATGGATTAGAAATATTTTTTGCATATGAGTCATTCAAATGGAAAAATAATGCAAAAGAAAATGCAGCCGTCGCTGTTACAATTATTGGAATTCGAAATAATGAAAAGAAAATAAAACACCTTTATAGCAATGATAAATATGTAATTTCAAATAATATTAATCCATATTTAGTTTCTGCTTCAAATTCATTTATTCAAGCTCGTCAAGATTCAATATCTAAATTTCCAATAATGATTAAAGGTTGCTCTCCAGGTGATGGTGGTAATTTGATATTGACTATTGCCGAAAGAGAGACTCTATTGAAAAAGTATCCAGAAGCGAATACTTTAATTAAGAAGTATGTAGGAGCAGATGAGTTTATGAATGGTGGATTAAGATATTGTTTATGGATAGATAGTAATCAAATTAGTTTTGCAAATTCAATTCCAGAAATAAATCTAAGATTATCTAAATGCAGAGAATTTAGATTAAGTAGTAAAAAAGCTGCAACAGTAAAAAAAGCAACTACACCATATTTTTTTGATGAAAGAAAATACACTGAGAGTGATTCTATTATTGTTCCTCAAACTGGTTCTGAAAGAAGAATTTATCTTCCAGTTGGTTTTTTGAATTCTGATACAATTGTTTCTAATGCTGCTCGTATTGTATATAACGCAAAACCTTATTTATTTGGGGTATTATCATCAAAAATGCATATTATTTGGGTGAAAGCGGTTGCCGGTCGTCTAAAAATGGATATGCAATATTCAAATACACTTTGCTACAACACTTTTCCTTTTCCCCAAATTCCCGATAAACAAAAGCAAGAGCTCGAAAAGCATACGTACAATATTATCTCGGAGCGAGAGCGACACTACCAAAAAACCCTGGCTGAGTTGTACGACCCCGACAAAATGCCCGAGGGACTGCGCGAAGCGCACCGGCAAAACGACCTGGCCGTGGAACGATGCTATCGCAGTCGCCCCTTCGAAAGCGACGAAGAACGCCTCGAATACCTCTTCAAGTTGTACGAGCAAATGATTGCTGAGGAAAAAGAACGTGGTTCGTTGTTTGAGGGGGAGAAGAAAAGTCGAAAGAAATCTGCCTCCAAACCCACTAAAGGGAGTTAAAGAGCAAAACTGATGTATAAAACGATGTAAACGAAGTCTATTGATGCATAAACAGAACGCCGTAGGCGTTCCCTTTGCATAACCCCCGGATTTATCCGGGGGATGAAAGAGCGCTAATGGTAGCTGCAACTCCGTAGGAGTTGACCAGTACGTGCAAAAAAAACGAAAAAATAATTGTTGTAATATAAATCCTTATGAATGAGCAAAATAACAAGCAAAACATAATCATATACAACACACCTGATGGCAAGGCGAGTGTGTCGTTATATACAAATGATGGCAAAGTGTGGATGAACCAGAATCAGATTGCCGAACTTTTTGACACCTCCAAACAAAATATTGGTCAACATATTGCCAGCATACTGAAAGAAAACGAGTTACATAAGGATTCAGTTGTAAAGCATTACTTTACAACTGCTTCTGATGGGAAAGACTATAATGTTACTTTTTATTCATTGGATATGATTTTAGCGATAGGGTTCAGAGTGCGTAGCAAAAGAGGAACTCAGTTTAGAATGTGGGCTAATCGGAATCTGAAAGAATATATGGTGAAAGGCTTTGTAATGGATGATGAAAGATTAAAAAATCCGGATGGACGACCTGATTATTTTGATGAATTATTAGAGCGGATAAGAGAAATTCGAGCTTCTGAAAAACGATTTTATCAGAAAGTCCGTGAATTGTTTGCGCTTAGTAGCGATTATGATGCAACCGACAAAGCAACTCAAATGTTTTTTGCTGAAACTCAAAACAAATTATTATTTGCCGTTACCAATAAAACTGCTGCCGAAATAATTATATCGCGTGCCAATGCTGACTTACCTAATATGTCTTTAACCTCATGGAAAGGCGCAGTTGTAAGGAAACAAGATATTTTTACTGCCAAAAATTATTTAACTTCTGATGAAATTGATACGTTAAACCGATTAGTTGTTATCTTTCTGGAAAGTGCTGAATTGAGAGCTAAAAACAGAATGGATATAACTATGTCGTTCTGGAAAGAAAATGTGGATAGAATGTTGGAATATAACGATAAAAAAATTCTAACAAGCTTAGGCTCGGTATGTAATGCACAAATGGAACAAATTGTACATGAAATTTATAATAGTTATGATGCAAAAAGGAAGCAATACGAGGCTCTGGAAGCAGATAGACAGGATCTTGAAGATATTGAAAACGAAATAAAAGAGTTAAAAGAAAAATTATAATCAACCAATATGCCCGACTTAGTACACGTTACTTACGCCCAAATGTTTATTCCGGAGCAAACAGTACCACTAATTCCGGAGCAAACAGTGCCAAATGAAAAGCAACCATTCACCCAATGCGATTGATTTGGTGGTTAAACAGGCGGAGGATTCGATTTGTGGATTTGATTGAAAGGAAATAGAATTTGGCTAAAGCCAATAGGGAGGATGAATTCTTTATCCCTCCAGCTAAAGCTGGAGGCAATTCAAAAGCTGGAGGCAATTCAAAAAGGGGTAGCGGGCATCAACCGCCGGTTGTATACCAAATACGGGTTGAGTGATGAGGAAGAGGTCAGTATGCTCCGTTTTATTGATTGATAACGGCATTGAGTTCGACGAAAAGTATCTTTTTGATGATTGCTAGATGGTGTTGGTGAACTCCTACGGAGTTCTGGTCATAGTATGATCGCATTCCCCCGGTTTCACTGGGGGTTATGCACAGGAAACTCCTACGGAGTTAAGGAAAAAAGTCTTTTATAGAAGACTTATAGAATGCATAATCAGAACGCTGTAGGCGTTCACTTTGCATAACCCCCAGTGCAACTGGGGGATGAAGGAGAAAAGCGAGTCTGCAACTCCATAGGAGTTGACCAAAAATAATAAAATACAGAAAAAATGGAATTACCCGTAAATAATGTATCGTATACAGAATGGCTAAAAGATGTCAAAAATCGTATTCAGTTAGCGCGTGTTAAAGTTGCATTGGCAGCCAATAGCGAATTGTTGATTTTCTATTGGGATCTAGGTAAAATGATTTCTGAGAAAGAAGGTGCTTGGGGCAGCAAACTAATTGAGCGTGTGGCTAAAGACTTGTAAATCGATTTTCCCGAAATGAAAGGACTTTCAACAACCAACCTAAAGTACTGCCGTCAGTTTTATCGATTTTACACAATCGCAATTGGGCAACAGGCTGTTGCCCAAATTGAAAATGAAGCACCAACAATTGGTCAACAGGCTGTTGACCAATTGGAAAACAAAAAAGTTGTTGATGTTTTCCAGGATAATATTAGAAAATTAGCCTTTCAAATTCCCTGGGGACATAATATTCATATTTTCACAAAAGCTAAGTCGGCGGCAGAAGCTCTTTTTTACATACAGCAAACTATCGAGAATGCCTGGAGCCGCGATGTATTGGCTTTGCAAATCAAATCGCAATTGTATTTACGTCAGGCAAAAGCTATCAACAATTTTCAACTCACCTTACCTGAACCACAGTCCGATTTGGCTACTCAAACCCTTAAAGACCCCTATATCTTTGATTTTATGACCATGACAAAACCATTTCATGAAAAAGATATTGAAAATCAATTGCTAAGTCATATAACTAAATTTTTACTTGAACTGGGAAAAGGTTTTGCTTTTATTGGCCGACAATATCAATTGCTGATTGGAGAAACCGATTATAAAATTGACTTGCTCTTTTATCATATAAAATTAAGATGTTATGTGGTTATAGAGTTGAAAAACACTAAATTCATTCCGGAATATGCCGGAAAACTTAATTTTTATTTGTCAGCTGTTGATAGCCTGGTAAAATCAGATGTTGACAATCCAACAATTGGAATTTTGATGTGTCGGGATAAAAATAATTTTGAAACCGAATTTGCTCTTAGAGACATAAATAAACCAATGGGTGTAAGTGAATTTCAATTGACCGAGATACTTCCCGAAGAACTTAAATCCAGCTTACCAACTATCGAAGAGATTGAAAATGATTTAATAAAACTCGAAAAATAAACAACCATTATGCCCGACTTAGTACACGTTACCTATGCCCGGACAGGCAAAAGCGCTCAAACTAACCCGCTGGGTATGCGCGAAATGCAGGAAAAAGCCTTTCAGGCCCGCGATGCTCAATATTTATTGTTGAAAGCGCCACCCGCTTCGGGGAAATCTCGCGCACTCATGTTTATTGCGTTGGATAAACTTGTATATCAGGGTATTAAGAAAGTGGTTGTGGCTGTTCCCGAACGCTCCATTGGTGGCTCGTTTCGTAGTACAAACCTCAGGAGCAATGGTTTTTTTGCTGACTGGGAGATAAACGACAATTTCAACCTATGCACGCCTGGCAGCGATGGCAGCAAAAGTAAGGTGGAGGCATTTACCCGCTTTATGCGGAATGATGAGAAAATTCTTATTTGCACACACGCCACACTTCGTTTCGCATTCGAGGAGTTAGATGTGTGCGAATTCGATAATTGTTTGTTGGCTATCGATGAGTTTCATCACGTTTCGGCTTCGGGTGATAGTCGTTTGGGGGAGTTGCTGCGCTCTGTTATGGAAAAATCGTCGGCGCATATTGTCGCCATGACAGGTTCGTATTTTCGCGGCGACAGCGTACCGGTATTGCATCCGGATGACGAAGAGAAATTTACGCCCGTTACATATACCTACTATGAGCAGTTGAATGGCTACACATACCTGAAATCGCTGGGTATAGGATACAATTTTTATCAGGGAAAATACACCGAAACTATCATGGATGTGTTGGATACGGATAAAAAAACTATTTTGCACATTCCCAATGTCAATTCGGGAGAATCGTTGAAAATGAAATACGATGAAGTGAATTTTATTATCGATTCGATAGGTAAAGTCATTAAAACAGATAGCGAAACGGGCGTGATCTACGTAAAACGCTCTGCGGATAATAAGATAATAAAAGTGGCAGATTTGGTGAATGATAACCAACAGGAGCGAGACAGAATAGTGAATTATCTGCGCGAAATGAAATCGCCCGACGATATGGATTTGATTATTGCACTAGGTATGGCAAAAGAGGGTTTCGACTGGCCCTGGTGTGAGTATGCTCTGACGGTAGGATATAGAGGGTCGCTTACCGAGGTAGTCCAAATAATTGGACGTGCTACCCGGGATAGTAACAACAAAACACATGCTCAATTTACCAATCTTATAGCGCAACCCGATGCTGAAAGCGACGATGTACGCTTTTCTGTAAATAATATGCTGAAAGCCATTACTGCTTCGTTGCTGATGGAGCAGGTGTTGGCACCCAACTACAATTTCAAACCCCGCGTGGATGAAACCCAAAAAGCAAAGGCGGGTGAAATTTTAGTTAGAGGATATAAAAAACCTTCGTCGAAAAAAGTAAACGATATTATTAATTCGGATATCAACGATCTGAAAGCAACTCTGTTGAAAGATAATGGTATTTTGAATGCTTTGCCCGGTTCATTGGATGCCGAAGTGATTAATAAAGTGCTTATTCCTCAGGTTATTCAGAAGAAATATCCGAACCTGAGTGAAGAAGAGGTGGAAGAAGTACGTCAGTATGTGGTGATGGATTCTGTTTTCAAAAATTCCGATTATATCAATATAAAGGAACTGAAAAAGGCTATTGAAAGCGATGAAAGCATACAAAAAGCTATTGAGGATAATATTTCGAAAGAGCAAATCAACAATGATTTGGTGCCCAAAGTGGTGAAAAAGATTTATCCGGGCCTGACAGATGATGAAGCGCAATCGTTTTGTAAAATGGCGATCAATACCAATCAAAGTGCTGCGGATGGGGGAGCTGTCGATCAGCGATTTATTCGAATGGCAGGTAAATTTATTAATATCGACGACCTGCATATCGATTTGATAGATCAGGTGAATCCGTTTCAACGTGCCTACGAAATACTTTCGAAATCGGTTACAACCAGAGTCCTGAAAATTATTCAGGAAGTGATAGAATCAACCCGCATACAGGTAACCGAAGATGAAGCGGTAATTATGTGGCCAAAAATCAAGCAATTTGTCTCCACATTCAATCGCCAACCAGATATTCATTCGTCCGATGCGTTGGAAAAACGTATGGCCGAGGTGTTGATTTATATTAAAGACCAAAAACGCAAAAGGCAATATGGCAAATAAGAAAACGCTCGATGATATTTTCAACGACGATGACCCGTTTGGATTGCTCGATATAAAAGAGCCAGCATCATCTTATCAATCAAAGGATGAGCAGCAGATAATCAAGTTTGAAGAAATTAACGCCTTTGTAGAAAAGAATGGCAGAGCTCCAAAATTAAACGGGGGTATTCAGGAGCATAGTCTGGCTGCCCGATTAGCAGGTATTGTTGAAAATAGAGACAATATGGAGCAATTATTGCCACTTGATAGATTTAATTTGTTAAGTGTAAAGTCGTCGGAAATAAATACGTTAGATGATATTTTTGAGGATGATGAGTTCTCTGTTTTCGACGATGACGAAGGGTTGTTCGATTTTGCTCTGGTACGTCGTCCCGATGAGCGCGCGAGTGCCGATTTTGTTGCCAAGCGCAAACCTTGCGCCGATTTCATAAATTACGAACAGTTATTCAAGAGTGTTCATGTTGATTTAAAAGAGAACAAGCGCAGTTTTGTGGATTTTAAACAGGGTAATCTGAAAGAAGGTGCATTTTATATGCACAATGGAATGCTCTTGTACCTCGAAAAAATCAATATCAGCCAGTACGAACATTACAAACCCGACGGCACCCGCATAAGGGAAGATGGCAGAACACGTTGCATTTTCGAAAATGGTACTGAGTCGAATATGCTGAAGCGGTCGGTTGAAAAAATATTGTATGCAAACGGAAAAGCGATAACCGAAAAGAATGATTCTACACTGGAATCCTTTGAGAAAAACTTCACGAAGATTACCAACGATGATTGTCAATCGGGCTATCTTTATATCCTGAAATCAAAAAGTATGAATCCTGAAATCTTATCAATGAAGCATTTGTATAAGATTGGATTTACGACTACCACGGTAGAAGACCGAATTAAGAATGCAGCCAATGATCCTACCTATTTATTAGCCGATGTAGAGGTGGTAATGACTTATAATTGCTACAATATGGACACTCATAAACTGGAAAAACTATTACACAATTATTTTGGAAATTCGTGCATGCAAATTGATGTGTATGATAATGAAGGAGTAAGGCACTCGCCCCGTGAGTGGTTTGCAATCTCTCTTTCTGATATTGAGGAGTTTGTTGAGACAATAATCCCGGGGCGTTGCCCATGGCCCATGGGTTGATGATGTATAAGGCCTTCAGCCAATAATATTCGGTAACGCCCTGAACCAAAGGTCAGCGAAGCTAAAGGGCAATATAACATCAACCCAACGGCAACGCCTTGGGAAAAAAACGCAGTTCCTGGTAATACAATGTTTATTCCGGAGCAAAGTAAGCATTCGGCTAACCCCATATTGCAGCATTAAAAATAATGTTTATCTCCGGATTTTTGAGCAATCAGACCCGATAATTTTATATTTGGCTTTGTGATGCCGCCCATT
>Ga0209398_1001345_pt1 | contig 12781 bp, 12 predicted proteins | sample AshMeaBigSpring_FD_184125 | JGI IMG/M metagenome (GOLD analysis project Ga0209398, IMG submission 184125) | Groundwater microbial communities from Big Spring, Nevada to study Microbial Dark Matter (Phase II) - Ash Meadows Big Spring (SPAdes)... | ecosystem: Environmental > Aquatic > Deep... | reverse complement strand
GACCTGAGGGAGTGCTTCCTCGATTGTCCGGGGATTGCGCCCGAAGGCACCGGGGCCGACGGAGCGCTGCGCGCCGGTCAATTTGCCGCCCGCATCTCGGCTCTGCGCGGGCTCCTTGACTTCGGGGCGCGGGAAAGCCGGTATTTCCGCACCCGGCTCGCCACGTATTTTGAGCTGACCGTGTGCCTGGCCCGGATTGCCAATGCGATCGCGACGATCCGTGAGCCGCTGCCGCCCGGATCGCTTTACCGCCAGGAAGCCGGAGGGGAGCTTGACGCCCTGCACCGGGCAATTGCTGGCGCGCTCGAGGAACTCTGCCGCCCGGAGTCGAGCGGGGCCGGCAGGGAGCAATGCCGGCACGCCATGGCAGAAGCGTTTAAGGCCTTGGAGGGCCGGCTCGAAGTGTTGAGGAGCGACCCGCGCCTGAAGCTGCCCGGAATCGAGGCGGCGCTTGTCCTCGGCGTTCACTCGCTGGCTCTGGATGAGATCCGCGAGGCCATCGCGCGCGCGCACGTGCTGATCGACTCGCTGCCCGCGGGGAACGAAGCGGGTTCCGGGGAGCCCGGACAGATCATCCCCCCCTTGCCGCCGAAGCTCTGGATCCACAGTGGAATTAAGAGCGGGCTGGCGATGGTCGTCGCCCTGGTCATCGACAACTGGCTCAGCCCTCCCGGCGGGCCGATGTTCGTCCTCGGGACCTGGGTTTTCACCGCGATGAACCCGGCCAGCCCCGGCGGTCAGGGCGACCGCAAGGCTTTCTTTTATGTCACGACGAGCGCGCTGACGCTGGTCGTGCTGAGCTTTATCCTGCTGGCCGCCCGTCCGCTGCTCTCCAGCTATGCGGTGATGAACACTGTCCTGTTCACGTGGCTTTTTGTCTGGGGCTATCTTTCCTACCGCATCCGGGGGATGAACCAGCCCATGCAGTTTGCGATGCTCTGCATCGTCGGTATCCTCGGTCTGAACGGCCAGGAACCGATCAGCTTTCAGGCGATCGTGGGATTTTTCTTCGGCCTGGCCCTGGCGGTCGTCGTGTCCGCCGTCATCCAGCGCGTCCTCTGGCCGTCGCTCCCGCAATGGGAGGCCCGGGACCGGTTTGTCGAGCTGATCGGGATCTGCCGCGAGCTGATCCGCTGCGGACCGGCCGACCTGCCGCTCTGGCGGCGCACCCGCTTTGCACTCATCCCCGGCGAGACCGGCCTCCGGATCGGACTGCTCGATCCCCCGGTCTGTCCGGAGGGCGAGCAGGACCGGCTGCACGATGTCCTCCAGACACTCAGTCGCGTGAGCGGACACCTCATCGTCACGCTCCGCCGCCTTCTACCGCTCATGCCCGCCGAATTCGATGGAGACGCCGGCCCGCGCATCGCGCGGATGGAGTCGCTGATCGATGCCAACCTCGCCGCGATCCAGAAATCCTTCGTGGAGGCGGCGCCCCCGGCTTCCGGCGAGGACGGGCTCCGCGCCGCCATAGACGAATGGATCGCATGGATCGCGGGCGTGCGCGAAACCATGCTCCGGGCCGACGCCTCCCCAATCCTCCTTCTCAGGATCCTCGGCCTCGCCGAGCGCTACCGCCTCGCTGGCGAGGACGTCCTCGAAGCCCGCCGCCTCACCGCGCAGCTCCGCCTCCCCCTCTACATGGGGGACTTTGAACTCTGAACATGGAAAATCCGATGCTCAAACCCGAATTGTTGTCGCCTGCGGGCGATTGGGACTGCCTGCGGGCTGCCGTGGCCAACGGGGCGGATGCCGTGTATTTCGGGATGCCCCGGTTCAATGCGCGGATGCGGGCGGACAACTTCCGGGACGACGAGCTGGGCGAGGTGGTCGGGTTTTTGCACAGCCACGGAGTAAAGGCGCATGTGGCGCTGAATGTTTTGATTTTTCCGGGCGAGCTGGAGGCCGCCGCCGACGAGCTCCGGGCGCTGGAGTCGGCGGGTGTCGATGCGGTGATCATCCAGGATGTCGGGCTTGCGGAGATTGCGCGGCGGATGTTTCCCGCGCTGCGCGTGCACGCATCGACGCAGATGACGATCACATCGCCGGAGGGTGTCGTGTTTGCGGCAGGCCTTGGGGTGAGGCAGGTCGTGCTGGCACGCGAGCTGTCGCTGCGCGAGCTTGAGAAGTTCTCGCCGCTGCTGCCTCTGGAGGTTTTTGTTCACGGGGCGCTGTGCGTGGCCTACTCGGGGCAGTGCCTGACGAGCGAGGCGCTGGGCCGGCGGAGCGCGAACCGCGGCGAGTGTGCGCAGGCGTGCCGGATGCCTTATGAGCTGATCGTCGACGGGGCGCTCCGCGATCTCGGAGACAGGCGCTACCTACTTTCTCCGCACGATCTGGCAGCCGTGCGCGAGATCCCCGCGCTGATCGATCGCGGGGTCGCCAGCTTCAAGATCGAAGGGCGCCTCAAATCGCCCGAGTATGTGGCGGCGGTGACCGATGTCTACCGCCGGACGATCGACGCGGCGCTGGCCGGCCGCGACTGCGAACCGGACGCCTCCGACCGTTACCGGCTCGAAATGGCGTTCTCGCGCGGGCTCTTCAGCGGGTGGATCCATGGCGTGAACCACCAGGAGCTTGTCGGCGCCCGCTATGGAAAAAAGCGGGGTGCCTTCGTCGGGCGCGTGCTGAGGTCCGTCCGCGACCATGTCGAGCTTGAGCGGGTTGAGGTCGCCCTCAAGCCGGGCGACGGCGTCGTTTTCGACACCGGCGGGGACACCGACCACGAGCAGGGGGGGAGGCTCTTCCAGGTTGATGGAAACAGGCTGTTCTTCGGGCAGGGGAAGGTCGATTTTTCCATGGTGCCCGCGGGCGCACGGGTCTGGAAGACGAGCGATCCAGCCCTCGACCGCGAGCTGCGGAAATCTTTTGTGGGCAAGCTTCCCTCGCGGCCCGGACGTCTGGTTCCGATCGATCTCGTCGTGACCGGATCGTCCGGATCTCCCCTGTGCGTCGAGTCCGGCGGGATGGCGGTTTCCTCCGGCATGCCGCTTGAGCCGGCGCGGACGCGTCCGCTGACAACCGCTTCGCTGCGCGATCAGTTCGGCAAGCTCGGAGGGACGCCGTTCGTGCTGGGGACAGTGGACAACCGGATTGCCGGGGATGTGATCCTGCCGTTGAGTGAGCTCAACCGCCTGCGGCGCGAACTGGTTGCAAAGCTGGCGGCATCCCGCGCCCCGGCGGGCGGGAGGGTTACCTTGGAATCACTTCTGCCCGGGGCCGGGCATGCCCCATCCGGCGACCCGGAGCTGGTTGTGCTGGTCCGCACTCCCGCGCAGCTTGAGGCCGCCTTGGACGCCGGCATCCGCGAAGTCCTTATCGATTACGAAGATATCCGCCGCTACAAGGATGCCGTGGCAACCGTTCGGGCGCACGGGGCCGCACAGGTTCTGCTCGCCACGCCGCGCATCCAGAAAGCCGGTGAGGAGGGGTTCTTCAAACTCATCGAAAATGCCGCGCCCGACGGCGTGCTCATCAGGAATGTCGGGGGGATCTCCCACTTTTCCTCCAGTTCGCTGCGGTTGGTGGGCGATTTCTCGTTGAATGTGGCAAACCCGGTCACGGCCGGCGTTTTCCGGGGGCTGGGGGTTGGGCGGATGATGATTTCACACGACCTGAATGTCTCTCAGATCCTCGACCTTCTGCGCCTGGCGCCACCGGAGTGGTTCGAGCTGACCCTTCACCACCACATGCCGATGTTTCACATGGAGCACTGCGTGTTCGCTGCATTCCTTTCCAGCGGGACCGACTACACCAACTGCGGCCGGCCGTGTGAAAAGCACCGCGTCCACCTCCGCGACCGGGTCGGCATGGAGCACCCGCTGCGCGTCGATGTCGGCTGCCGGAATACGCTCTACAATGCCGTCCCGCAGTCCGGCGCGGGATTTTTCCATGACTTCCTCGCGGCCGGGCTCCGGTGCTTCCGGATCGAACTGCTGGAGGAATCGGCGGAGGATTCCCGGCGTATGATAGCCGGCTATCAGGATCTTCTGGCCGGCCGCGCCGACGGGGTACAGCTCTGGCGCGATCTCAAGGCTTCCGCTCAAGTCGGCGTGACCCGAGGAACATACGAGTGATCGCCCTACACACGATTCTGCCGATCCTCCTGCTTGTCGCCTTGGGTGCCGGGCTCGCCAGGATGAGGTTTCTCGGGGCATCCTTCATGGCGGACTTGAACAGGCTGGCCTTCTGGGTCGCGCTGCCCGCGCTGCTTTTCCGCTCGGTTGTCCACGCCGAATCGCCGGGCCCCCAAACCTTCCACCTTCTCGGGGTAATGGTGATTGCCACCTTGCTCACGGCCGTTATCGGGTGGCTGGCGGCAATCCCGCTGCGGCTACCGCCGGGATCCCGCGGAACGCTCTCGCAGTCCGCCTTCCGCGGCAACATGGCGTATATCGGGATCCCCGTGCTCGCATATGCCTTTGCCGGGGTTCCTGGCGGGAGGGAAGCCTTCGCAACCGCTGTGATCGTGATGGCGCTTTTGATGGCCCTCTACAATGTGATGGCGGTTTTCGTCCTGCAGGCGAGCCGCCCGGTGGACGCCCGGCAGTTTTTTCCCACCGTCCTGCGCTCGATATTCACGAACCCGCTTTTGATCTCTGGTCTGGCAGGACTCCCGTTCGCCTTCACGCACACGGCCCTACCGGTGTCTGTCGACCGGGCGCTTGAGTCGCTGGCGGGGGCAGCCGTTCCGATCGCGCTGCTGTGTATCGGCAGCTCGCTGGCCCACGCGCGGCTCGGGCGCCGCCTCCACGGAATCGTCTCTGCCGCCCTGATGAAAACCGCCGGCATGCCCCTGATCACGTTCCTTCTCCTCCCGGCCTTCAACCTCCATCCTGCCGAAGTCCGGATCGCCCTTGTCCTGGCGGCGTGCCCGACCGCCGCGGCGGCCTACATCATGGCCCGCGAGATGGACGGCGATGAACAGCTGGCGGGCGGCTCGATTGTCTTGAGTACGGTTTTTTCCGCCGCGTCGCTGCCCCTCATGCTTCTCCTCTCGGCCTGAGGGGCGCTCTATCCGGCCTTATTCCGCCTTTGCGGAGGTCTCGTCCTTGTCCTCGTCGTAGAAGAGCGAGAGCTTGGAAATTTCGCTCAGGTCGCATCCCCGCCAGAAGACCGCATCCCCGCCATCAACCCAGACGATTTTGAGATCCCACTTCTTGGCGGAGAGCTTCGGGTGGAATGTGACTTCCAGCGTTTCGCCGTCTTTCAACGGCGCCTTCAGGATGTTTTCCTCCCAGTCGTCGGAAGCCGAGGGGGAGACGTAAACCTCCTTGATGCCCCAGCCGGTCTTGTTCACCAGGTCGAAGTCGAGGTTTAGTTCCTCGTCCGCCCGGGCAGAGGTGACCAGGCTGAGCGCCAGGGTGAGCAATGCGATGAATGTGATGCGCGTCAAAATTTTCATAGATCGATTCACGCTTGTCCGATTTGTCCGCCGCGTCAATCGCAAAGCACGTTTTGTTGTCGAAGGTCAATTGCGCCGCTTGATTTTTTGCCAAACTCCCTGCGATACTGCGCGGCCATGTCTGAAACCGAGCCGAACGAAACCCTCCGAACCGCCGCGATTGTTTTTTCCCTGAGGCGAACGCCTGTCTTTGCGGGGCTTGCAGAAGACGATCTGGCGATGATCGCCGGCTTCTCGCTGCTGAAATCTTTTGCGCGCGGGGAGTACCTTTTCCGCCAGCGGGAAACTGCCCACGGATTCTACATCGTCCGGCGGGGGATCATCAATGTGCACCGGGTGGCTCAGGACGGACGCGAGCAGGTGATCCACCTGTTCCGGCCCGGCGAGTCGTTCGCGGAGAATTCGATCGTGAGCGACGAGGGCTATCTGACCGATGCGCGGTCGGTGGGCGAAAGCGAGGTGATCCTGGTGCCGAAGTGGGAATTCCTGCAGATCCTGCGGCAGCGGGCCGACATTTCGTTGCGGATGATGGCGTCGATGAGCCAGCATATGCGCGGGCTGATCACCACGCTCGAAAGCATCGCCCTGAAGGATGCCGAGACGCGCCTGATGAACTGGATTCTGCGGCGCTGCCCGCGGCCGATTTCCCGCAAGCCGGCGGAGGTCGCCATCGGGATGACCAAGGCGATGCTGTCGAGCGAGTTGGGGACGCGGCAGGAGACGCTGTCGCGTTCGCTGGCCAAGCTTCGCGAGGCCGGGCTGATCGTCGTGCGGGGCCGGACCCTGAAAATTCCGGATCCCTCGAAGCTGCAGGCCGCATTCCGCAAAAACCTGGTCGACGGTTGAGGGGGCATCGCCCGCGCACATGTTGAACCCCTACGAGTCCGGAAAGCTGCTTTCCGAATATCTGTTTTTCCACTATGCGTCGCCCGCCGGGTTCGCGGGCGGCATGCCCGTGCCGGAGGGCGCGCTGGATTTTCCCGCGAGGGTTGTCCGGGAGCTGCTTGATCCGGCCCGCCCCGCCGGGCGGGCGCTCGACGTGGGCTGTGCGGTCGGCCGTTCCTCCTTCGAGCTGGCAAGGACATTCGAGTACGTGATCGGAGTCGACTTTTCCGCCGCGTTTATTGCGGCGGCCCAATCCATGAAGGCGGCTGGGGAGGCCACCTGCTCGGTGGTCGAGGAGGGGCGACGGATGCGGAAAGTCGTTGTGAGCGCTCCCGGCGGGGTGCACCGCGAAAGGGTCGATTTCGAGGTGGGGGATGCGATGGCGCTGCGCGCGGATCTCGGGGCCTTTGATCTGGTGCTGGCAGCCAACCTGATCTGCCGCCTGCCCGATCCGCGGAGGTTTCTCGCCCGCCTGCCCGACCTGGTTTTGCCTGGCGGGCAATTGCTGCTGGCGACCCCCTTTTCCTGGCTGGAGGAATATACTGCGGAGGATAAATGGCTCGGCGGCCGGCCGGACGGCCCGGCATCTTTGGAGGTGCTGAGCGCCCTGCTGGAACCGCATTTCGAGTTGCAGGAAAAACGGGAACTGCCATTTCTGATCCGTGAGCACTCCAGAAAATTCCAATACGTCGTCTCCCTCGGGACCCGCTGGGTGCGGTCCTGACTGGGAGGCGGCCTACCAGAGCGGCGATACGCCCTGGGACAAGGGCCGCGCCCACCCGGCACTCCTCGGATGGCTCGCACGTCACCCGGTGGCCGGGCGCGTTCTTGTGCCCGGTTGCGGTCCGGGGCATGACGTGCGTGCGCTGGCCGCCAGCCCGCTGGCGGACGTGCTCGGGTTTGACCTCGCCCCTTCGGCGGTGCTGGCTGCGTCGCGCTACGGGCGGGCGGGGACCGAGCGCTACCTCGCCGGCAACTTTCTCACCGGCGAAATCCCCGGCGCCCCATTCGACTGGATTTTCGAGCACACCTGCTTCTGCGCCATCGACCCGGCACTGCGGTCCGCTTACGTGCGCGCCGCCGCGCGGGCGCTCCGCCCCGGCGGCCACCTGCTCGCGATTTTCTACCGGAACCCCGGGCACGGGAGTGGCGACGCTCCGCCGTATGGATGTCCCATGCCGGAGGTCGACCGCCTCTTCGCGCCCTGGTTTGCCACCGTGTGCGAGGAGCAGGACTTCGCGACCTTCGAGGGGCGGGAGGGCAGGGAAGTGCTGCGCCTGATGCGCCGGACCTCAGCCGCGTGCGAGGTCCTCCCGGATCCGCCGCAGGCCGGCCAGGACCGCGACGTCCTCGCGGGTGAGCCTTGAGGCCGGGAGATTGAACTCCATCTGCTGGTGGACCGGACGGGCCGGACGCTTCGTGTTCCAAAGAATGCTGCGGATTGATTTCATGTTCATAGCGCCGCCATCCTGCAATATGGCATGGGACACCAACTGTCCTATGCCAGATTTTTCCTGGAAAATTTTCCGGGACCGCAGGCCGTGTGCCGGAGGGGTTGAAGCCCGTGGCAGTTCCGGCTAGAGTCGGGAATGCGATGGATCTTCCGGCATCGGGCGGCAGCGGTCGCCTGCCTGGTTCTCGCCGCCCTGGGGGCGGCGGGGTGCTGGCTGTTCTGGGGGCACGATGACAACTACGCGCTTCAGGAGCTGGTGTTCCGCGCGCGCTACCGGCGGTATGATGAGCTGATTGTTCAGGCGGGAGCGCGCTACGGGGTCGATCCCGCGCTGATCAAGGCGGTGATCTGGAGGGAGACGCGGTTTCAGCCCGGGATGGTCGGGGCGCAGGGCGAGCGCGGGCTCATGCAGATTACCGAGGGGGCCGCTCAGGACTGGGCGCGCGCGGAGAAGATCGAGACGTTCGTTCCGAACGATCTCTTCGACCCGAAGACCAACATCGAGGCGGGAACCTGGTATCTCGCGAAGGCGCTCAAGCACTGGGCGGAAAAGGATGATCCGGTGCCCTTTGCGCTGGCGGAATACAATGCCGGGCGCACGCGGGTGAAGCGCTGGGAGCGGGACTCGAAGCGGGGAGGGGACTTCGGGGCGGACGACCTGCGCGGCGCCATGGATTTTCCCTCGACCAGGCATTACAGCCGCTCGATCATCGAGCGCTACAAGGCCTTTCAGGCGGCGGGCGAGTTTTCGAAGAAGCCGGCGCCGTAGAGCAAGCTTTTTCCTCGACAGAGGGCGGGGAGTGGGCATGTAGTTCCCGCCTATGAAAGTTGGCGTCTTTTCAGCGATTCTCAGCAACCTTCCCCTCGAAAAAGCCCTGGAGCACATCACGGCCCTCGGCTGCGAAACCGTTGAGCTCGGGACCGGGGCCTACCCCGGCGACGCGCACTGCAAGCCCGTTGAGCTCCTGGCCAGCAAGGCGAAACTCGATGCGTTCACGCGGACGATCGCAGCCAGCGGGCTCGAAGTCAGCTCGCTCTCGTGCCACGGCAACCCGCTGCACCCGGATAAGAAGCTTGCCGCCGGGCACCACAAGGCGTTCGAGGCCTCGGTGAAGCTGGCCGCCCGGATCGGCGTGCCGGTGGTCACAACATTTTCCGGCTGCCCGGGCGACCAGCCCGGCGCGAAATATCCGAACTGGGTCACCTGCCCGTGGCCACCCGATTTCCTCAGCATCCTGGAGTGGCAGTGGAACAAGGTGGCGATCCCGTATTGGAAAAAGCAGGCCGCGTTCGCGAAGGCACACGGCGTGAAGATCGCCTTCGAGGCGCATCCGGGGTTCCTGGTGTACAACCCCGAGACGCTGCTCAAGCTGCGCGACGCCTGCGGCGAAACGCTTGGCACGAACTTCGACCCGAGCCACTTCTTCTGGCAGGGGATCGATCCTGTGAAGGCGGTTCGCGCGCTTGCGGGCACGATCTTCCACGTCCATGCGAAGGATACCGGGCTCTACCCGGTGAACGCGGACGTCAACGGCTATCTGGACACCAAGCACTACGGCGATGAGAAAAACCGCGCATGGATCTTCCGCACGGTCGGCTACGGGCACGGAGCCGACTTCTGGGGCGACTTCGTGAGCACCCTGCGCCTCTGCGGATACGACGGCACTCTCTCAATGGAGCATGAGGATAGCCTCATGACGCCCGCCGAAGGCCTCCGCAAGGGCGTCGAGTTCCTGAAGGCGGTCGTGATCCGCGAGCCCAAGGGCAAGGTGACCTGGGCGTGAGCGGGCGACCGAGATGATAAAAAACGTGATTCTCGACTGGTCTGGCACGCTGGCCGACGACCTGTCCTCCGTGCTCCGTGCGACGAACGCAATCTTCCGCGAGTTCGGCCGCCGCGATCTGACGCTGGAAGAGTTCCGGCACCACTTCCGGCTGCCGTTTTCCGGCTTCTACGCCGAGTTCCTGCCGGAGGCGAGCGCGGAGGGTCTGGAGGCCCTCTACGAACGGTTTTTTCACGGCCTGCAGGACGAGATCGAGCTTCTGCCCGGCGCGCTCGACTTCCTGAATTTCTGCCGGGCCACCGGCCGGCGGACGTTCCTCCTGAGCACGATCAAGGCGTCGCATTTCGAGATCCAGGCCGGCCGGCTCGGCGTGCGCGGGCACTTCGAGCACGCGTATGTCGAGATCATGGACAAGCGGGAAAAGATCCGCGAGATCCTTCAAGTCAACGGGCTGGACCCGGCCGGGACGATGTTTGTCGGGGATATGGTTCACGACATCGAAACCGCCCGTCACGGCGGGGTGCTCGATGTGGCAGTGCTCACCGGGTTCGACCCGATCGAAAAGCTGCTGCCGGCGCGTCCGACGGTGATCGTGCGCGACATGCCGGCCCTCCAGAAGCTGCTGTGAGCGAGATCCTGATCAGCGGGCTGCGGGTCGAAACCCGGATCGGTGTTCCCGATGCGGAGCGCGCCGAGCCGCAGGAGGTCGTGCTCGATGTCCGGATCGAGCCGCGGCTCGGGTTTGACGCGATGGGAGATGACATCGGGCTCACAGTCGACTACGACGCGGTGGCCCGGCGCATCGCCGTGTTGGCACAGGAGCGGCCGCGGAGGCTGATCGAGACGCTTGCCGCGGAGACCGCCCGCATGGTGGTCGCGGAGTTTGCTGCACGATCCGTGACCGTGGAGGTCCGGAAGTTTATCCTTCCGCAGACCGATCACGTCGCCGTCCGGTTCCGACTGGAAGCCGAATGAGGTTTCTGCTTTTTTTCGGCGTTCGCCCTGCTTGAATCTTCCGACCCCTATGTCCCTGTTGCGCCTTTTTCTCTTCGTCCTGGTTTCCCTGTCCGCGATGCCGGCCGCAATGCCGGCCGCGGGCGATGTGACGCTTTCGCAGGATGGGAATAATGCCATCCTCTCCAACGGCCTGGTGACCGTGATGGTCAACACGCCTTCGGCAACCGTGCTTTCGGTGAAGTACAAAGGGAACGAGTTTGTGAGCAGCACGGGCCGGCACAAGACGATCTATTTCAGCCGCGACGGGGGCAAGGCGTATGAGAGGCTTTCGGGCTGCGTGTTTTCCGTGACCGCCCGCACACCCGATATGGTCGACATTTCCTGCAAGAGCGTCTTTTCGCCGGAATCCGGAGACCGGGCGCCGTGGGACGTCGACGTGCATTTCGTCGTCCGGCGCGGGGTGCCGGGGTTTTACTTTTACGTGGTGACCTCGCACCCGCCGTCATATCCGGATTTGAACGTCGGAGAGTGGCGGATTGTCTGGTCGACGCCGGAGGTCAACGGCCAACACCTTCTCGAGAAGATCTACGTCGATGCCGCGCGGCATTGGGAGATGCCGTCGCCGGAGGACATGCGCAAGGCGGTAGCGGTGCCGGGTGCCCCCATGGAGATCACCCGGGTCACGACCGGTCTCTGGAAGGACCGCTACGAGTGCAAATACATGTACAATGCCCGCTACCGCGAGATCGGCTGCTGGGGCTACGCGAGCGACAAGAACAACCTCGGCGGCTGGTGGGTTCTCGGCGGGCACGACTTTTTCAACGACGGGCCAACCAAGCAGGACCTCAGCGCCTCGGTGGGGGCCGGGCTGGTCCACCTGAACAGGAACCATTACAACAGCCCTTCCTTCCGCATCAAAAAAGGCGAGGACTGGACGAAGTTCTACGGGCCGATTCTGTTTTACTGCAACGACAAGACCGGGGCGAACGCCTGCTGGCTGGATGCGCAGGCCCGCACGCGCATTGAGGAGGCAGCGTGGCCTTATGAGTGGGTCAGGCATCCGGCCTACCCGCCCGCCAGCGGGCGCGGATCGGTCCAGGGGAAGCTCGTCATCAGAGACCCGCTCAAGCCCGATTTGACCGCCGCGAATGCCTGGGTGGGCATTGCCAAGCCGTCCAGCGATCCGAAGGACAACTGGCAGTTCCAGGCGGATGCCTACCAATACTGGGTGCAGGCGGGGGCGGACGGCTCGTTCCGGATACCGCACATCCGTCCCGGCACGTATGCTCTCTATGCGTTTACCAAGGGGGCGGTGGGCGAATATTATCAGGATGGCATCACCGTGCAGGCGGGACGCGCGACCGCGCTCGGGGACATCACGTGGACGGTGCCGCACAAGGGATCGAAAATTGCGTGGGAGATCGGGATGCCCGACCGTACCGCGACCGAGTTCAAGTTCGGCAAGGAGTTTTTCCTGCCGATGCAGTTCGTTCGCCTGCCGCGCGAGCTGCCGAACCCGCTGGAGTATGACACCGCCAAGGGCGACTGGGCCAACACGTGGGCCTATGCGCAGAGCACCAGCCGGGATGCCAGGGGCCAGTCGGTGCCGGCGAAGTGGAGGATCCGGTTCAATCTGCCGGAGGTGCCCACCGGACCTGCGACTCTTACCGTGGCTGTGGCTGGCGCGGATTTCACACGCCTGTTCGTCTACGTGAATGACGAGACGAAAGCCCTCTGCCGCCTCAATCCGAAGGTGCAGGGCGGCAACGCATTCATCCGCGAGGGAGGGCACGCCAAATACTGCGTCGAGTATGTCCAGATCCCCGCCTCGCGTCTCAAAGCCGGCGAGAATGTCATCACGCTCGAGCAGACCAATCCGAGCGGCCACGTGATGTATGATTATCTGAACCTCGAGCTGCCCTGAGCCGGGCTTATCCGGCAGGAATTTTCCATTCCGCGAGGACCGGCCGGACCTGCTGCCAAGTGAGTTCCTGGCGGTCTGCCCCGCTCAGGCGCGGATCCTCGCCGGAATATTCGATGTGGACCTTCCCGTCGTTGTGTCCGGAGACCGGGGCGGTTTCGTAGGTCACGGTGATCTGCTCGTTGAAGGTTCCGTCGACGGTTGTGTAAGTCTTCGGGCCGGTGTGGATTTCCTGCTCGTGGATCCACTCTAAGCCGGCAGGGGATCTGCGGAATGCGACCGTCCGCGATGTGCCCCCGTGGATGTGGAGCATCACCTCGTAAACGCCTTTCGAGTGCCTCTCGATCCGGATGCGGGACGTCGGTTCGAGCGGCGTG
>Ga0209398_1001342_pt1 | contig 12811 bp, 5 predicted proteins | sample AshMeaBigSpring_FD_184125 | JGI IMG/M metagenome (GOLD analysis project Ga0209398, IMG submission 184125) | Groundwater microbial communities from Big Spring, Nevada to study Microbial Dark Matter (Phase II) - Ash Meadows Big Spring (SPAdes)... | ecosystem: Environmental > Aquatic > Deep... | reverse complement strand
CCACCTTCATAGCTGTCAAATGCAATGGTGGTAAGTGATTTACCGGTTAATGCTCCTGCATCTTTCAATATTTTTCCGGGATAATTGTCGAAATGAATTTTTACGGCGTTTCTATCCATTTTATCGCATTCCAAACCCTCCCCTTCTGCTGGACCTTGCACAGGTGTTTTGCCAGTTGTAGTATGCCCATAACGGATGATTTTCCATTTGCCCGCAGGTGCTTGCCATGTTAATACACCTTGAGTTGACATATATTTAGAAATATCCAATATATCTGATTTTGATACGGTGGTAGAATCTGCCGGATTGATTTTAATGGCAATAACAGCCACATCTTTATAAAAATTCCACTTTGCATCTACTTTAGGTTGAGGTAATTGCAGTTGTATAGTTTGATTTCCATTTACCCACGCATTTGCCCAAATCAATTTTTGCATTGATTTTTCAGGGGTAATCCAAGGGCCACCACTAGCACTCCAGCCAAGAGAGTTGTGCACTCTAAATTCTAACCCTAATCTGTTGGCTTCTTTGATAGAAAATTGTATTAAATCCCACCACTCTTTGCTCAGTGTTTGTACATTGGGTAATACAGAGTTTGGGTTATTAGTAATGTCTGGAAGATTTGGTTTTAATTGAAAATGATATACACCACCAATGCCTACTTTCTTCATTTCTTCAAAATCCCTAGTAATGCCGGCCTTGCTTATTTGCCTACCATACCAACGCCACCAAACAACTGGTCTAGTTCTAGCAGGTGGATTTTTAAATTGTTGCTCTAAATCTTGTTCAACTTTTTGACCAAATGCCAACGTTGACATAAAAAGTTGTAGAACAATAAAAGTGTGTATTCTATTCATTGAATCATTTTTTTCTTATTCGCCTCTGTATAAAATAAATTCAGAAAGGCTTGGGGCTTCTTTATCATTCTGTAAAATCAATCTGAATTTTTGTGCTTTTACTTTTGCAAACTGTTCTGTGCTACCTGTGCCATCGGTTGTTGTTTTCAAAATGGTTTTCCAATTTTTACCATCCCAAAATTGTAGTTCATGTGTTTGCTTCATGCTAGACCAAGGATGCCAAGGTTCTACTAAAGCCAAGCATTCAATAGAAGTACTTGCACCTAAATCAATTTCTATAGTAGCAGTTTTTTCAGCTTTTGCAGCTTTCCATCTTGAAGTAGGGTTACCGTCAGTTAATGATTTTATTTGAGTAGTAGTATCAGTAGACGAAACAATAGCTTGCTTTGCTAAAGTTGGTATTGGTAATACTTTAGGTTCGCCTTCAAATTCAATAGCAATAACAGATGCCACTTTATCTGGTGCAAAAGCAGGTAATTCAATACTGCTGTTTGTTTGTGTAGAAATTACTTTTAAGTTAGTTTTTTTATCTGCTAACAAATAAGCTCTTTTAATTTTATTGGCAAATGGAACAGTCAGTTTTTTATTAACTGGCCAATCGAATACATGTAGATATACGGTTTGATTTTTTCTGGTAGCTCTACCATAAGGCAAGTATGCAAATGGGCTAGCATTGGAGCCATAAATAGCTTCACCATTTAATTGTAGCCACTCACCTATTTCTTTTAAATTCTGCTGACAAACTTCTGGAATAACACCATATTGATTAGGCCCAACATTCAATAAAAAGTTACCGCCCTTACTTACAATATCCACCAATTTTTGCAATAAATCTTTGGTGCTTTTCCATCTATCATCAAAAGCATTGTAGCCCCAATGACCATTCATGGTCATACATACTTCCCAATTTCTACCAGGAAAACCTGTAGCAGGAATAAATTGTTCTGGTGTTTCCAAATCGCCACCCATGCCGGCCCCTAAACGATTGTTAGAAATAATATTTGGATAAGGCTTTAATTCATTAGCCAATTTTTGACACATTTCTTTAGTCATATTAGCAGGCGTATCCCACCAAAGTACAGCAACATCACCATAGTTTTTAAGAATCTCTCTTACTTGAGGAACAGCAATACTATCAATGTAATTAGCCATGCTGCCTATATGTGTGCTATCCCATTCTTTACCACCAGAAACGACACCACCAGGATGGTACCAATCTTGTGCTTGTGAATAATAGAAGCCGAGTTTCATATCATACTTTCTACAAGCATCTGCTAACTCTTTTAAAATATCTCTTTTAAAAGGCGTTGCATCTACAATATTGTAACTACTAGCCTTTGAAGCATACATGGCAAAACCATCATGATGTTTGCTTGTAATTACTATGTATTTCTGTCCTGCTGCTTTAGCAACTTTTACCCATTCTTCTGCATTAAACTGTGTAGGATTAAACTGCTTGGCTAGGGCTGCATAAATATTTCTAGGAATCTTTGCTGAATGCATTATCCATTCACCATAAGTCGTTTTATTATCCCATTTACCGGCAGCTTGAGCATAAATACCCCAATGGATAAACATCCCAAACTTGGCATCTTTCCACCATTGCATTTTAGGATCATCTTTTTTGGTGGTAATGGTTGCTTCTACATTTTGTGCGTTCGTAAAAAACGTAACAAATGCAAAACAAATACTGAACATGACTTTTTTCATACGTAATTGCAATTAGTTTTAAAATAATAATGGAAAAATTACTACCTATTTATTTCATTTTACTGAAAAAAAAGAAATGGTATAAGTGTATTGTTTAAGTGCTTGAAGTTTTACTTTTTTAATACTGTTTTTATACTGCAATTGATACCATCCTGAATATTTCGGTGTTACAGTAAACTGTGTTAATTCGCCATTCTGCCAATCTATTTGTACTGCTACATTACCCCTTGCTTTTATGCCACTAATACTACCTTGCTGCCAAACATCTGGCAATGCAGGTAATAAATGAATTGTTCCATTTTGACTTTGCAACAACATTTCTGTAATACCTGCCGTATAACCAAAATTTCCATCTATTTGAAACGGTGGATGAGCATCAAAAAGGTTCATATACAAGCCACTTTTTTCACCACTTGTCATCGTTGTTTTTGCAGGCGTAAGTAATGCTTTAATCAAACTGTGAGCTTTGTTTCCTTCTTGTAATCTTGCTCTAATGTTCATTTTCCATGCAGTGCTCCAACCTGTACTGATGTTGCCTCTAGCATCTAATGATTTAATAGCAGCATTTGCTAAAGCAGGATTAATACTTGGGCTAATTTGCCTACCAGGATGTACAGCAAACATGTGAGAATTATGCCTGTGATGGTCTGTAGAATCATCCCAATCTTCCATCCATTCTTGCAATTGTCCCCATCTGCCAATTTGTGGCCCTAATAATTTAGAACGCATTTGTTCTATCTTTTTACGGTATGCTTCATCTAGCTTCAAAATCTTTGCAGCGTCTAAATAATTGGTAAATAAATCATACACAATTTGCTGATCGTAAGAAGCACCAGGGTAAGGTTTTTTGTCTTGCTCGTTTTTAAAAGGCCCGTGTTCTGGGCTCCAACCATCTGGTGTTATCAATTTTCCATCTTTGTTTTCTACTAAATGATGTTCCCAAAAACTAACTACATCCTTCAACATAGGATAAGCCCTTTGTTGTAGAAACTTTGTATCGTTTGTAAATGCATAATGTTCCCAAAAATGTTGGCTCAACCATGCACTACCTGGACGATGCAAACGCCATCTACTTGGTCCGCCCATTAAATTATTTGTACTGTAAGCCACCCAGCCATTTGCTACTTTTAAGGCACTATCTTTTGATGCTTTATTTACTGCTGCTAAATTTTCTACCCAATCAAATAAAGGAAAATGACATTCACTTAAATTGGCTTGTTCAGCTAACCAATAGTTCATTTGCACATTAATATTGGTTGTGTATTGCGAATACCAAGCAGGCTTAAATTCATTGTTCCAAATGCCTTGTAAATTAGCAGGCAAGCCACCTTTACGTGATGAAGCAATTAACAAATAACGACCATAATGATATAACAACGATTCAAAATCGTTATCCGCTACACCTTTGCTGTATGCTATTAAACGCTCATTAGTTGGTAACGCATTATTTGCTGCACCTAAAGAAAACTGCACCCGATTAAACAAACTAGACACATCATTTATATGTGCATTTTGCAACTGTTTGAAAGATTTTTTTGAAGCTAATTGTATTTGCACAAGTAACTTTCTATGAGGATGTTCACCTAAATAATTCTGCCCAGAAAATGGAACGAATGAAGTTCCTGCTGTTAAGAAACAAGTTAAGGTATCAGCATTTTGAATGAGAAAAGAAGAATCAGTTGTCGCCAATTTTCCGCCACTATTATTAATGGACAAAATAGCTTCGTATTGCATTTTGTTGTCTAATGCACCGCTAAAGGTCAATGTATTTTGATTGCGATTTGTTCTTGCTTTGTGAGCACTTGTTAATGTAATGGTTGTTGAAAGTGATTGCGGCTTGCTAGCTGTAACCTGCATCACCATTACCTTATCAGGAAAACTAATAAAATACTGATGCTTGTAAGTAACATTATTAACTATATAAGTAATGGTATGAATTGCATTGTTCAATAGCAATTCTCTTTTGTAATTGGTTACATTTTTATGTTGCCAATTAAAATACACATCACCAAAAGGCTGATAATTACCTACTGTTTCTGTAGTACCTGTACAAAAAGAATTTTCGTTAAATTGTATGCGTTCAACACTTGTACCACCAAAAACCATTGCACCTAACGAACCATTACCCAATGGCAAAGCTTCTAACCAATTATTGGCAGGTGCATTATACCATAAAGACTGCTGTTTTATCGACTGAGCAAAAGAATGCATAGTAACTGAGCTGGCAGCTAACAACACTAAAAACAATAAAGACTTCTTATTTGACTTTAATTCCATTGCAGTGTGTTTATAAGTGTTTTATATTTTGATAAATTAATTGAACTGTCCCTACCAAACCCGCAGGTTGTAATTTGCTATCTGTTCTATAATAATACCATACAGAAAAAGTTTTACGCCCTTTTGATGGTCTTGGTTGGTTGTTTATAAACCAATCTGGGTAAGCCTTGATTGCCCTTCCATTCGTTCCTCTATCGCTGCCCCATTCAAAATCTGCAGGTTCTTGTTCATCACCAATTAATCGATTTGCCCAATTATTAGTTACAGCAATTTCAATGCTATTGTCACCTTTTAAGAGCAAGTTTGTAACATCTACTTGGTACGGTGGATACCAAAGTACACCAGCATTTTTGCCGTTAATTTTTACAGAAGCAATATCATTAAGCGTACCTAAATCTAACAGTAGCCTTTTATTGTTATCAATAGAATTGATACTAATTATTTGTTTATAAATAGCCGTTCCAGCAAAATATTTTACTTTATTATTTGTGTGTTTACTAAAATCAATTAGCTGCGTAAAAGACAATGTAAACTGTATATCAATTTTTGGGATAAAATGCACTTGCCAGTTGTTTTGTAATGCAATAGTATCAGGCTTAGCAAAAATGAAAGATTGAGTTTTATTGTTAGAATACTCAACGCTTACAGTTGCGGCAGCATTTGCAAAAATGATTGGCTTTATCTGATTTTGAACGTTCACCAATGTCTTGCCTTCTACTACTTTTAACGACGTTGCATGTACAATTGAATTGGATTTTTTTCTAAATACTACAAAAACAGATTGAAAGTCTTTCAAGTTCATTTGCACATACGTTCTACCATTTACTTCATTCCAAATGGGTACATTGGTAATTGTACCATCTTCAGGATTCCATAATTCTGGTTGTAAGTTTGACTGTTTAAATGACACTATGATATCCTGTAATTTCTTGTGTGTATTGGCTAAATAATACACTTCACCACTAGTACCTGTACGATGTATGCATTTCACTAAATGGGTAGAATCTGCTTGTTCAATTTTCCAATCAGGCTCAATTGATAAATGTTGCAATGCTTCATCTTTGGTTTTAAAAACCTGCGTTTTTGATGTGGCATTGTTGGTGTTGTTCCAAAGCCCATTGGCAATAGAACGTATTTGTTCATCGCAAGCTGGATAATTTTTTAAGCTGTACGATTCTGTGGGTTTATTGCCCACTATGATAGCACCCTTTTTTACCAATGATTCAATTTTAAATAATACCTCAGGTAGTATTTTATTGCCATCAGGTAACACTAAAAAAGGATACTTTCTTCCAGAGGGCAAAACAATTTTACCATTTGTTACTTGTATATTCTGTTGTAAAAAATCTTGTACAGAAATTACATCAGCCTGTTCATCGGTATTTTTTTCTAAACACAAATAGTCAGAAACCTGCTCACCGTATTGCAGCATTACTTGTGTTTTGGCCAAGAAATTAAAAAATGCTTTTCCAGGTTCAGCCCATGTTTGATAACGACTAAAATGAGTACCCCACCAACCCATGCCCATACCAGGCTGGTATTTATCATCAAAAGGCTGATGTACCCAATGATGCAGAATTAAACGATTAATTCCCAGCCCATATGCCCCAACAGCGGAAGGCTTTAAAAATGCGGGATCTTCGTTATATTGGCTGTATGTAGGTGCACCTGTAAAAGATTCTGCCCCAACTACTCTTTTGCCTGCTGCCCTTGCTGCACCTGCAATATCAGGATTAAACGTTACTTTTCTAACCGTCCAAAACTCAGCCATAGGTATATCTGCTAATGCAGAACCACTTACTGTATTAAAAGGACCACCATAGGCTTCAAACTGCAATTTTAAATTGTTTTTTTGCAAGATAGACTTAGCCGTTAACCATCCTTTTTCATAATACAATTGAGCAATTACATCTTTAAAATCCCAATCAAAACGTGTGGTTGCTTGTTGGCTATTTCTTATTCTTTTTTCTGAATTTCCAGCAACATTAAAAGAGACTGCACTGCTAAAAGTTAATAACCAAGGCATAGGATCATAAGATTTTCGCTTGATAAATTCTTGCCTAAAATCATCTGTCCAGTTTTGATACCCTGCCTCATAACTATCAATCAGCATGTGCTTGAACGAAGTGCCAAATTCTTTTCCAAAATATTGTTTCATTGGTTTTATAACAGTATTCCAATGAAATTCAGATTGTGCTTGGCTCATTTTATCAGCCTCTAAACAAGTGGTCATAATTTCATCAGGTGCAGGATGTGGTGTAGACATGGTAGGTGCATAACCTATTCTATAAACAATCCAATCACCGGCAGGTAATGTGGTAATGAGTTTTCCAGTAGTGTCAAATTTTTTTGTTACATCAATACAATTTTCGTAGCGATTACTATCCTTTAATGCAATGGCTAAATAGGCAATATCTTTATACCAAGTAGATGATAAAAAGGGTAAACTTCTTCTACCCCATCCAATTGAGTCAATTACAGGTGCAGGCTTATTGATGACAATATTGGTTGACTGATTTTGGGTAATAATTTGTTTCGACCAAACTAATTTTTTCATTGCTCTTTCTTCAGTAATCCAAGGACCACCCGTGGTAGAATAACCCACTGTATTGTGAATACCCAATTCTAAGCCTAAACGCTTAGCCTCAGCTATTGCATGTTTTATGGCATCCCAATAAGCAGCACTACGATAAGTTTGATTAGGCCAAGGATTGTTTAAAGTAGGCACATGCGATTCTTGTACAGCAGAACTTAAATTAAAAATGGTAGCACCACCAATACCTTGAGCTTTCATGGCTTCAAGGTCTTTTGTAATACCAGATTTTGAGAAATTAGAACCCATCCAATGCCACCAAACATAAGGCTTTGCAGAAATGGGTGGATTTTGAAATAGCTGTTCTAAAGATTGCTTTTCGATTTTACTATTTTGAGCAAAAGATTGAATTGCAAACAGTATTAGCAGGTAGGTGAAAACAAATTTTAACTTCATGGTTTAATTTTTAAAACCTATCATTTAATAGTGAGATTCTTGATGCTATTTCCCAAAAACTTCTGCTTTTCGCAATTGAAACATTGTTGGCTCTTCAAACAGCACTTCTACTTTAATGTATCTTGTTTGTTTACCGGGAATTTCGGCCCCAGTTTTTAGTTCAGTAAAAGGAATTTCCCAATAATCTTTATCAAAACTGCCTGAATATACTTTCTGCCAACTTGTAGAATCTATGGACACGCTAACCACTAGCTTTCCATTATACTTAGCACCTGCTACATTCGTTAAAGCAATACCAGTAGTATTTTTTATATCTTTCAAATCAATTATTACAAATGGATTTTTCTCTTTTGTAGTAGCGAAAGCATAATCACTAGCAATAGGATTACCATTTAGAAAAGCTAGGTTGTGCTTGCTGTTGTTTTTAATATTATCTATGGAACTAAAAGAAGCTGTGGCTACACTGCTAATAATATTTCCAAAAGTTATTTCATCTGAAAAAATTGAAGCCCTTGAACCAACTAACAAAGAATCTGAAACAGTTTGTTCGGTAGTTAGCTCTAATACTGTGTACAAGCTATCTCTATCAGCTGGTGTAGTTTTAAATGTTACTTGCTTAGATGATTGTATAAACTCAACCGCTTTTTTACTGTTTAAGAAATTGACTTTGGTGATGTTATAAGGTAAATGCGATAAGCTAATTTCGTTATTATCCCAAGACTTTATAAACAGGTACATTTTATTATCCTTATGTGTTGAACCACCCCAACTGCCATTTCTGTAAGGGCCTGCTCTTGTACCATAAATAGCTATTGCATACTTACTGGTAAACTTACCCATTTCATTTGCAATTATTATCTCTTCTTCTGGAAAACTGCCTAATTCTGTTGGATCAAAATTGAGCAACAAATTACCCCCACCTGTAAGTGTACTTACAAGCATGGTTATGCAATCTTTAAATGGGGTAAAATATTTATTGCCTCTGTTACTCCAGCCTTCACCTACATGAATACAAGACTCCCAATCTTTCTTTATGTCCATTGCACCAATACGCCCTTCTGGTGTGTTATAATCGCCAAAAGCCATCTTTCTAATATCTTCACTTACAGGTGCTACTGATGGAATAGCGGCTGCACCCGAACCAATAAATAACGCTGCTCTATTGTTTACTATTAAATGTGGTTGCAACTGATACATCATCTTAAACAAAGAGTCCATTCGCCATTTAGTCCAATCTTTTCCACCAACATGATCAAACCACATGATGTCGATTTTACCATAATTGGTTAGTAATTCTCGGATTTGATTTCTATAAAATGCATCGTATTTTTTATTATCACCTTGCAAATAATCTGAATGGTACCAATCTCTTGTAGAATAATACAAGCCTACTTTCATATTCTCTTTGTGGCAAGCATCTACAAACTGCTTGATAATATCTTTACGATATGGTGAAGCCATAATATCGTAATCAGATTCTTTACTGTCGAACATTGAAAAACCATCATGGTGTTTGGTAATTAATACCATGTATTTCATGCCTGCGGCCTTCGCTAGTTTTATCCATTTGGTTGGATTGTATTCTATGGGATTAAACTGTTTATAATAGTTATCATACACCGAATCTTCTGAACGCATCCCATTACCATGCTTATTAATATCCCAAGGGCGGTTTCCATTTCGCCCCCAACCAATTTCTTTTTTCCCTACTGTACAAGGCCCCCAATGAATAAACATACCAAACTTGGCATCTCTAAACCATTGTAAACGTTCATTTTTTTGTTCTGGTGTTTGTACAATTTGTGGCACATTACTTAACGACACCATTTCGCTTTTACTCGACTGAGCTATTAATTGTTTACCTAAACCAAATAATAGAAAATAAAAAAATACCTTTTTCATATAGAATTGTTATCGTTAATTAATTATACAATACCCATTCTGCTAAGCTTGGTGCTACAAGTGCATTGGTTACTTTCAATCGAAAACGTTGGGCTTTTACAGGCTCAAAATCTCTTAATTCGCCTGAACCATTGGTAGTAACTTTTGTAATTGTCATCCAATCTTTACCGTTCCAATATTGTAATTCATGTTGTTGTTTACGATGTTGCAATACACCATCTGCTGCTGCTGCTTCAATAAAACCAACTGCACTTATTAGCTGAGGTTTTACTAAATCAATCTCTAATAGGGCAGTTGTATCCTTCATTTTCGCTTGCCACTTGGTAGCAGGATTATTATCGGTTAAAGCAATTGCATTGCTAATAGAATCAATAGAAGATACATGTACTTTTTTGCCAAAAGAAGGTGTCGCTCCTATTAATGGTTCACCTTTAAACTCAATGGCCACAACACTTGCATTGTTATCTGGTGTGTAAGCTGGTAATTGTATGGTATTGTTGCCTTTATTTTTAGTTACTTTAAGCAAAGAATTTTTGTCGGCTAATAAATAGGCTTTTGAAATGGTATTTGCCATTGGCAACACTAATTGTTTATTCGTTGGCCAATTGAACACATGTAAATACAGTATTTGATTTTTGCGTGTTGCTCTACCAAAAGACAAATATGGAAAAGGGCTTGCTGCTGTACCATAAATAGCTTCACCATTTAAGTGTAACCACTCACCTATTTCTTTTAAATTTTGCTGACAAACTTCTGGTATTACACCATATTGATTCGGCCCAACGTTTAATAAAAAGTTACCGCCTTTACTTACTATGTCAATTAGCTTTTGTAAAAGTTCTTTGGTAGATTTCCATTTATCATCGTAAGCATTATAACCCCAATGGCCATTCATTGTCATACAAACTTCCCAGTTTCTATTTGGAAACCCTGTTGCTGGAATAAACTGTTCTGGTGTTTCTAAATCGCCGCCCATGCCTGCACCTAAACGATTATTGGTTATGAGGTTGGGATATTCTTTAACAATATTTGCCAGCTTTTGACTCATTTCTTTTGTCATACCAACAGGTGTATCCCACCACAAAACAGCTACATCGCCATAGTTACTCAATATTTCTTTTACCTGAGGAATGGCAATACTATCGATATAACGATTCATTGAACCAAGGTGTGTGCTATCCCACTCTTTGTTACCCCAAACAGCCCCACCAGCATGGTACCAATCTTGTGCTTGTGAATAATACAAGCCCATTTTTATGCCGTACTTTCTGCAAGCATCAGCATAAGCTTTTACAATATCTTTATTAAATGGTGTTGCATCTACCACATTATAAGCAGAAGCTTTTGATTGAAACAACGCAAAACCATCGTGATGTTTACTAGTAAGTACAATGTATTTTTGACCAGCTGCAATGGCTAATTTTACCCAATCTTCTGCATTAAATTGTGTAGGGTTAAATTGCTTGGTCAATTGCGCATACTCTACTCGAGGTATTTTGTTTTGCTGCATAATCCATTCACCATAGCTTGTTTTATTGCCCCACTTTCCCGCCGGTATTGCATACAAACCCCAATGAATAAACATGCCAAACTTTGCATCTTTCCACCATTGCATTTTAGCATCTATAGCAACATTATTTTGCTGAGCTAAACCACCCAAAACAGTAGCAACAAAACAGAGGACAAGTAATATTTTTTTCATTGAACTTACTAGTTTATCGTTTATTCAATTTAAAATTCACCTCAGTTTCTAGTGTATTGCCTCTTGTATCTTTTGCAGACTTATTAATGAATAATTTATAAGTAGCATTTGCAGGTAAAGGCTTTACAAGCGATATTTTAAAACGCATAGAATTGATAGCAATTAGGTTATACCCTACAGTAGATGTAGTTGAAGTAGTTATAGATATCGCATCTCTAATAGTTGCTACATCCATAGGCTTATTAAACTTAATTACCCATTCGTTTGCACTACTATTTACCAATGAAACAATTGTATCTACTTTAGGCAACCATGTAGTTTCTTTATATACCCTTACCCAATCGCAAGCCATATAGCTACCATCAATTCTATCTCTATCAAGCGGCCCATCAAAATAAGTAACTACCGTACTTATCATGATGTTGTAAGGGAAATTGGTGGTTTTACCCAACGGTGTGTTGGGATCAGTTTTATCGGAATAAAATCTTGGATAATCTTTTACTTCCCAAGTAATTTTTCCATCCATACCATAGAACAAATCTTTATTGTTTAAATAGCCAGAAATGGTATGAAAATCATGAGCCAAATTAGTTGGTGTAGCGAAATCATGAAAGTTTGTTCCTGACTTCATGAAGTAATTATTGTTAGAAACACTGTTGGGATAAGTACCTTCATTATAGTTAAAATCACCACCTTTAGAGCTTGTCCAAAATGAACTGTGTGAACCATAAGCTTTGTCTGGATACTTATATCGAGCTTCAAAGAAACCATAGGTTTGCCTGAAATTACTATTAAGATTGCCACTGCTATAAGGTACTATGTGATTATCCATGTAGTTATAACCTTTAAACAAACCATCTTCTACCACACAGTTTTCTTTCCACTTAGCACTAACGCCTTTAAAACGAACCGCATCATCTGCCAACCATTTATTCCAATCAACCGCATTACCCTCAAATTCATCAACAAAAGAAATATCCCAATCTGCTCTTGGTGGTGGGCCAGAACACAGGACTTGTTCATTAAATTCTTTTAACAATAAAACGGCATCTAAACGTGTTAACTTTTTACTGCCTTCAAGCCTATTAGTAGCATTTGCTTTGAGTACATTCATTTCAAGCAATTTGGCAAAAGCTTCTTTATACTCAATAGAAGCGTTATTTCTAAACTTTGCTAACGCTTGTTGCGGTGAAGCTTTAAAATAGTTACGAACATTGGCATAGCGACCAGAAACTTCCATTGCATTCAACATCAGTTGAGCAGCTTCATCTAGTGTAATATTTCTTTCATTTGCTGCATTTACATTTACTAAATGATGAAGTGCAACATCGGTGTATTGTACTGCTGCTGTATCTAATAAAGTCTTTACAATTT
>Ga0209398_1001339_pt1 | contig 12831 bp, 11 predicted proteins | sample AshMeaBigSpring_FD_184125 | JGI IMG/M metagenome (GOLD analysis project Ga0209398, IMG submission 184125) | Groundwater microbial communities from Big Spring, Nevada to study Microbial Dark Matter (Phase II) - Ash Meadows Big Spring (SPAdes)... | ecosystem: Environmental > Aquatic > Deep... | reverse complement strand
TGACAAATCAGCAACAAACTATATTCAAAGTGATACAGATGGGCATTATATGGAATATGGTACGTTTGGAACAACCTATTCAGGTTCTCTTTTTGGCTTACCTTTAGCCGGTTCAACTGCAATCAATATGTTTCCTAAAACATCTGGTTATGGATTGCTTGGAACTTGTACTTCTGCACCTTTAATTGTAGGTACAAATAATTTGGAAAGAGTCAGAATTGACCAAAATGGAAATGTTGGTATAGGCACAACATCACCCCAAACAAGATTAGATGTAAACGGAGAAATCAATTTTGGAACGAATGAATCATATAGCTTATTTACAGGACATGCTGCAGGAGCTGCTATTAAAATGGGAACAAGCTCATCCACATGGGATAGAAACATGCATTTAGGCTTTGTTGATAATAATAGAGTTTTTAGCTCAGCATTAAGTTTAATACACCAGACAGGCTATATTGGAATTGGTACCAATACTCCACAGACTAAACTTGATGTTCAGGGTGAAATAAATATGCTTGGACGAATAGGTATGTGGATTTATGATCCCACCCAATGCTTTACCTACGATTCAAAATCTATGGGGCATTACTCATTGGGGTGGATACAAGAATCGCAATGCACCAATTACGGTCCGTCACTTTTAATGAGCGGATATGGTGGTATAAAGCTTTTCACTACAGGACAGCAACGTTTGACAATAACCGCTAACGGCAAAGTAGGTATTGGATTTCAGAACCCGGATGTTAACTTAGCCAATGCTCAACCCGATGAACTTCTAACCGTAAACGGCACCATTCACGCCAAAGAAGTCCGCGTTGACCTGACAGGGTCACTTGCTGACTATGTTTTCTCCCCCGACTACTCCCTAATGCCGCTCCACAAAGTAGAAGCCTTTGTGAAAACCAACAAGCATCTGCCTGAAATACCTTCGGCTACCGAAGTAAAGGAAAAAGGGTTGAGCATGGGCGAAATGCAAAACAAATTGTTGCAGAAAATTGAGGAACTGACGCTGTATGTGATAGAGCAACAGAAACAAATAGAAAAGCAAAGTGCCAAAATTGAAGAATTGGAGACAAAAGTAAAATAGTAATTAAAAAACGAATAGTCATGAATAAATTAATTTGTTTTATTTTATTATTTCTGTCAATGGGCATTTACTCCCAATCGCCTAATGTGTCGTTCGAATACGATGACGATGGAAATATGAAATTAAGAAAAATCATTGTTACAGGACCATCGAATATAAAAAGAAATCAACCGGACGAAGTCCCTTTAGAGGATATAATAGGGGAGAAAAAAATTCTTATTTATCCAAACCCCACTGTTGGTGTTTTTCAGCTTTCAACTTCGGGATTAAATGCAAAAGAGATTAACTACTACTGCCTCTATTCGCTGAATGGGACGTTACTATTAAAACGAACTATATCAACCGAAATGACAGACATTGACATATCTGCTTTTTCGGTTGGTACTTATTTAATGGATATACACCTTGGTGAAAAAGTTTCACGCTGGAAAGTTATCAAAAAATAATTCAAAGTAACAGTATGATTACAAAATATATAATAACTTGCTTGTTTGCAGGTTTTGTGGGAATTGTTTCCGCACAATATCAGAATTTCGAGTTGCAAAACCCTGAAACTGATTCAAAAACATACGTTGGACGTGACTATGTACGCTTACTGCCCGGATATAAGTGTAGTGCAACAGATGGACAAAATTTACATGCAAAAATTAGTAGTGGGCTTACTACGGAGGAAGCGGATAATTTAATTGCTCCTTTTGTGCCAGATACAAGTATTTTTGATCCTAACATTTTCCAAGGTTTACCAACTTATCCTTGGTATAATAAACCAACTAAAACCTATGATGATATAACTTCAATAAATAAGAACTTAGCTGTTGGTGAGATTCCAATATCTTCAATTGTTAGCCCTTCAGGAGCAAAATGTTATAATGTGCCAATTGAGGTTGTATCTGGTCGAATGGGATTTCAGCCCAATATATCGCTAACATATAACAGTCAAGCTGGAAATGGTTTGTTAGGAATAGGCTGGAATTTAAGTGGATTATCTGTCATTGAACGCGAAAATAAGAATATCTATTACGATGGGAAAAACGAAACGCCAAAACTGTCAAACGACGATGCATTTACGCTTGATGGTGTTCGGTTAATTGAAATAAGTAGAAATTCAACACAGATAAATTACGAAACAGCAATAGGAAATACACAGGTTATTGGATATTTATCTCAAAGTCTTATTGGCAACCCTACTTTCATAATATATTTTAAGGTTTTATTTCCCAATGGAAATGTTGGTGTTTTTGGTAAAGAAAATAATCGTGATTTTGCAAAAGTAACCTTTCCAATTTCTAAACTAACTGATTGCATTGGGAATAAAATTAATTTTAGCTACATTTATGATGGTTTAGGTTTTAATGAAACTTCTGTATACTTGCCATCTCCAAGTAATCAAGCTTATTATATCGATGAAATTAATTACGGTAGCAATGATACATCATCGGATTTTGCGAAAATAAAATTTAGTTACGAAGATAGACCTGACCAAATATTTAGTCTTGTATCTTCTAAATCGTATATTTACCGCAAAAGATTATGTAAAATTGTATGTTTTGCAAATACCAATGTGTTAAGAACTTATAATTTGTCTTATACCAATAACGATCCGAGAAATGATACGAATCAAAATGATATTTCGAGGTTAATACAAATTGAGTGTTCAATTAATGAAAATATTAAATTAAATCCTGTAAAATTTATTTATGGACAAACAGATCATTTAAAAATAAATTCACAAAAGACATCATTTGGTAATAATACCTATTATTATTTATCGAATATAAATGTAATTAGAGGAAAATTTGATACTAACAATCAAAATGACGCATTAATTGTTTATCCTAAAGGTGAAATTTATCTTAATGAAGATGGTATTTATAAACATAATTATCCCGCTAACAATAAGATTAAGATATATACCAATTTAAACCAATCAACTGCAAGTGTTGATGAAACAATTTCTGCTGAAGCTGATTTCGAGGAATTATTAGCAGCTAATATTGATGGGACTGGAAGCGATGAGATTGTGAAAATAAGTTCAAACTATACTAACGGACAAATTGAGTCATATGATCATATAACATTTAAAATCTATTCAATTGAAAATAACATTATCTCACTTTCAAATTCAAAGGTATATTCATGTGGGCAATCTTCAGGATATTATTTTCAATATGATGGGGGATTTTGTTTAACTCCAAGAAAGTACTATACTGGTAATTTTACAGGACTTGGCAAAACTGAAATATTAGCAATCCCAGATATTAAGCAAAATGCGAATTACTCAAACTTCACTTACAACAATAATCAATTTATCTTTGATTTATCCAAATCTGACTTAAACCCTGTTTATAACGGTATACCTTTTATTAAAGCTGAATCAGACATCATATATCCTTTGGATATTGATGGTGATAGCCAAACGGAAATATTACACATAACCGCCACCAATACAAAAATCTATAAATACAAGCAAGGAAACGGGATTATTAATGTTGGCACTTGGTCATTAAATAAAGCGGATTTTGAAAACAGACAAATTCTGTTTTCGGATCTTAACGAGGATGGGAAAGCTGATATAATCATGTCACCTAAAGCACCTTTAGCATGGAGTTATGAATATCCGGCAAACAGTTTTAATGTTGGCACTACCGTAAAATGTCCAAACTGTGGGCAGTTGAGGGCAGCTTCTACAGATGGTATGTTACAGACTGTTCAATGTTCTAAATGTAACCATTCGTTTGATGGTTATCCTTTTTTTATGATAGAGGACTGGAGGTATAATCCTCGATTTGTAAAAGTTAGTAAATGTGTGTTATGTAATCAAACAACTGATATTTATTTTAAATGTCCAATACACGGAACTACAAATAGCAGTATTTACAAATATAATCACACGCAATTAGATACTTATGATTCAAAATGGAAATATTTATATTCAAAGGGTTTGAATTCCCCTTTAATTGTTGAACATGATTTATTTAAACGAGAATTTAATCATCAATATACTTTGTTGGATATTGATAGCGACAATTCGCCTGAACTTATTGTAAATATGAATGGAGGGATTAAAGTATATCCATATAGAAATGATATTCATGGATTTGAAAGCACTTCTATTGCAGATTTTAACATCACAAGCACGTCCGAATTATTAAGCTTTGATGTAACATCACAAACAGTTAATGTTGATATAAATTCGGATAAAAAATTCACTCAAATTATTGCATTAAAGGGAGAAGGTATTGACAGAATTTCTTTTTCGCAAAATAGGGCTAAAAACAATCAAATCTCATTAATGATAAACAGCATAGGTAAAATAGAAAAAAATAGTTACGAACAGCTCTATCAAAGTTCAAATTATTTACCCGGTAATCAATCAGTTTTCCCAGATGTCGATTTTCAAGGTCCGATATGGGTGACTACTCAAACGAGTAATATTTTCAATAAACAAATTATTAATAATGAGAGCTATTCGTATACAGGAGCTGTTTTACACAAACAAGGACTCGGATTCAGAGGATTTAGTTCAATGAAAAGTACAAATCTTTTGTCTAACAAAGAAAGATTTTCCGAATTTGACCCGTACAAACAAGGAGCAGTTACAAAATACAGTTCTGATACTGAAGAAATAAACATAGAGTATAATTATTCAGTAGCTACCAATAAAAAAACAACATTATTGCCTCTCAAAAAAACTGTTACAGATAAATTAAAAGGGAATACCGTAACTGTAACTTATCCATTAGCAGATTATGACAGCTATGGTAATGCAAAAAAAGAAATAACCAATTTTGGGAGTGGCATTACATCAACAGTATCAAATACTTATGAAAACAGGCTTGGGGATGTCAACCTGATAGGATTGCTAAAGAAAAAAGAAGTAACTAATGAAAGAGACGGAAAAGCTTCGGTAACAGGAGAGAATTTTGATTATAATGGCTATGGACAGCTTTATTTTAGAGAAAATTATATTGTTAAACCGAATGTTAATTTGATTTCTGAAACTAATTATATTTTTGATCCAAGCTATCATACCCTGACCTCAGAAACCACACATAGCTATCTGACAGATGATTATTTAACAACCTCGTACACTTACTGGGATGACGATAAATGTTCGTTGCATACCATTACCGACCCGCTGAGTAGGGAAGCGACATATACCTACGATTTTACGAAAAGATTATTAACCGAAACGAAAGACGTTTATGGCAAAATCACTTCGTACGGATACGATGATTGGCGAAGGTTAAATAAAATTACCCGACCGGATGGAACTGTTACAGATATAACAGTAAATTGGAATAGCGTAGATGACCCAAGGTATTTAATAAAAGAAACTACTGTTTCAACTGGCCAACCAACCACCTATAAACTTGTCGATGCTTTTGGAAGGGTAACGCGGAGTTCAGTGGCAGGTTTTGCAGAGGGTACTGAGGTTTTGTCGGACAACGAATACGATAGCTTTGGACGAATGCACATAAGCTCTGCTCCATACAAAGCAAATGAAGTTCCTCTGGTAAATACATACAGTTACGATAAATTCGACAGAATCGAAAAGGTTAAAGGTTTTAACGGAAGTGTAACGAGCTATGGTTACTCTGGTAATACAGTGACAACAAATAACGATGGTGTTGTAAATTCAAAAACAACCGAAGCCACAGGCATGCTTGCAAGCTCTACCGATGCCGGTGGTACTGTTACTTACACTTACCGTGCCGATGGACAACCCGATAAAATTAATGCTGCAGGAGTGGAAACAAGTTTTGAATATAACGACCCGTATAATCGCCAAACAAAACTCATCGATCCAAGTGCGGGAACAATCGAAACCCAATACGATGATACAAACCGAAAAGTAAAACAAATATGGAATAGTGGAAAGGAGATTACCACTGAGTTTAACACGAAAGGTCAGGTGCTTGCTAAATACACACCCGATTTTAAAGCCACATATAGTTACGAAAAGGGTAAATATAAAGATGTAACATATACTGACAACTCAAGGGCAATGAGTAAATCGAACACCTACGATGAGTATGGAAGGCTCTGGAAAGTAAACGAATTGGTTGACGACAAAACTCTTGAACAGGAGTATTTATATGATTTGGGTAAATTAAATTCGGTAACATACAGGGCAAACACCGGTTCTAATTTGTTAACCTATCCGGTAGTTTATAAATATAACACCAACGGTTATTTGTACCGTCTCGAAGATGAAAATGAAAACCTGCTTCGTGAAATAAACAGTGTCAACGCTTTTGGGCAGGAAACTTCGGTTGGTTTTGGTAACTGGCTTACAACACAATCGACATACACTCCTTTCGGGATGCTTACTAATCTCAAAACATCCATAATTGGCACTTCTAATGTTATTCAAAATATGGGTTATGATTTTAACCCAATAAACGGAACGTTAAACTCACGTACGGACATTAAAAATAATAATTTGTCTGAAAGTTTTAATTACGGAGCTTTGTATCGTTTGGAAGGATACGGAACAACAGCTAACCGACATAGTGTTGGATATAATGCAAATGGTAATATCGAAACCAAAACCGATGCAGGTGGATACGCCTATAATTTAAACGGCAAACCATATACTTTATCGGGTATTAACACTACGGATAATTCGGGTCAGAAAACGCAATTGGATGTAAACTATACAGTCATGTCGCGCCCCACAACTATCAGCAATGGCATGTACACGGCTTATATTGACTATAACGATGCTTACGAGCGTGTTTTCGAAGAGTTTAAACAAGGAACAAATGTATTAAGTACCAAACACTTGTTGGCTGGCGGACAGTACGAAGTGGAAGCAAAAGCCGGGGTGGAAACACAACGCTTGTATGTGGATGGTTCGCCCTATTCGGCATCTGTTATTGTTGAGAAAGTAGGTAGCGCAGCAGCTCAGCCTTTTTACCTGCATCGCGATTATTTAGGCAGCATTACACAAGTTTCGGATAAATTTGGTAATTTAGCCGCCGAATACAGTTACGATGCGTGGGGACGCATGAGGAATGCAACTAACTGGCAACTATATGCCGCAGGAGCCGAGCCTGAATTACGCTTTGGACGTGGATATACAGGACACGAGCACCTAAATAAGTTTGGTTTGATTAACATGAATGCTCGTTTGTACGATCCTGTTTTGGGACGTTTCTTAGCTCCCGATCCACACGTTACAGCTCCTGATTTTACGCAAGATTACAACAGGTATTCGTATGGGAGGAATAATCCGATGATGTACACCGATAAAAATGGTGAAAATCCATTTTACTGGTTAGGTATGTTAATCTCGTCGGGTATAAGTTATTTAGCAAGCGTTCGCGATAAAGATTATAAGGACTGGACACCACGAATTAATGCAATAGGTGTAGGCTATTCGGGTACAAATGGAGCTTACGCAGGTGTCTCGTTCGATGGCGGTGCTCACATGAATAACTTTGGATACAATAATGGTTTTACATTGGGTAGCTCTGCTTATGGAAATACGACGATGGGTAGAGTATCGAATGTTAATGACCCTTATTTATATGTGATTCAACGAGAACAAGAAATGCGAAGCGAATATTTTACAAATAAAGGTATGGAGCATGATAATATATCTGGTTCAATTCTCGATTATAGTTCATTAATCTTTGCTGGGGCAACAAATGTTTTAGATAAAAGTCATAAATATCTTGAATCACTTCAAAACGTATCAGGCAGATATAGTTTAGGACTAAATTACAGCAACGGTATAGATAAACTAGGAAAATTAACTGCATTAACTAAATTCGGTGGTGTTTTTCTTTCAACGGGTAGTTTAAGTTTTTCTACTTATAAATTTTTAAATACGAAAGAATTTAATAAGGAATCAGAGTATTTTATGGATATGTTTGTAGGTGGAGTTGGCTTTGCTCCTGGGGTTGGTACTGGAATCTCATTTTATTGGACCTTTGGAGGTAAAAATCTTCATTGGGAATGGACAAATAAAGTACTTCAGCCTCAACTTGAATTAGGAGTGCCAGCTTACACAATCTTTCCTACAAAATAATATATATATATGAAAACATTATTTGAATACTTGTATTATCGAATCTCAAAATTCTACAAAATTTTTGACAATAAAGATTACTGTGTATACGGTAGTTCAGTGCTTTTCTCAACATTTTCATTGCTTTTTCAATCTGCATTGTCTTACCTATTGTTTGTTCTTGGGTTAAAAATTAAAGTTTATTTGTTTTTTACATTAGCACTTTTAATAGTTGCTATAAGTTACTTTTTCATTGACAAAAATAAGTATAATGCATTGGATGAACTGTGGAGGAATGAGCGATACAATAAGCTAAAAGGTTTTCTAGTCATTCTGTACATATTATCCACTGTAATATTGTTTTTCATAGCTATGTATAACTTTAGCTCTGTCATTAATAGTTAATATTTGTGGAGTCTACCGACCTGCTTATCTTTCAAAAGGGCAAGTAAGTTTTGGAAACGGTTCTGGCGGATTTCATGATAACTCAAGTTCGGTGAGATTAGATAAAAAATTTGCGAGTTCTGTGGTGCAGGCGGAGCAATTTGCAAAAAACAAGTTCAATGATTATAAATCTTTAGCTGCGAATTATTCGTCAAATATGAGTGATTGGTTTGAAAATCACTTTCTTTTTGAATTCGAGGCAAGAATGGATTATGGTTTAGAAGCAGCTTTAGGGGTGCAAGCATCAGGTCTTAAGTTGGCAGGTAAGTATTCTAAATCGTCTAAACCAATAGCACAATTGGGATTTGGATATAAAGGAGGCTGGTATGGAGAATCTTATGATCCTGTTTTAAATCATAATTCGTATGGTTATAATGGTATTAGCGATCCAATAAGAGAAGAGTTAGGATTAAAGGTATTATTTTGGGGTTCTGAGAACTCTTATTATCCCAACAACCACTTGCTTTTTACATTTGACCATAAGTTGAATTCCCAATCATTTAGTACTTGGTATGGTAATTATACCGAAATATTTAATTACAGTCAGCGTAAAATTGAAACACAATATTCAGTTGATTTTGGTTCAGAATTAGCACTTTTATTTGGGTTTCGTTGGAAATTGAGAATTGGATATTATAAATAACTAATAGAATGAATTATATAATTAAAAGATTTATAGCATTTTACATAGACCTTGTTATAGTTTTCATACTGTCACATCTTATGATGATTATTTTAAATCATTTTTGGGATAATATTCCAATAAAAGAAATACAAATACCATTGTTTAGATATGTTTTAATGTTTTTTGCATTTGATTTTATATTTTATTATTGTATTTGTGATTACGTTTTGGGACGTTCTATTGGAAAAATAATATTAAAGTTTAAAATTATAGGATTCGAAAACAGTAATAGAACTAAATTTTTATTACAAATTCTCATGCGAAATATTAGCCGCTTCATTCCATTTGATGTTATTTCAATTTTTTTTAATAACAGTTATCAGCCATGGCACGATTTGATAACTAGAACTAAAGTAGTTTTTAAATAATAAAATTAATGATTTTTGTATGAAACACTTATTGTTGCGATTATTAGCATTTTATTTAGACATAATATTTGTTATGATACCATTTAGTATTGCCTCTGTATTATCCCCCGCAGATGCTTTATACCAATTGTATTCTGGTATTTTGGTTTTAGCTTACTTTGTTTTTTGTGATTATTTTTTTGGTCGCTCAATTGGAAAAATGATATTCAAATTGAAAATCAGTGGGTATGAAATAACTAAAAAGAAAATATATTTAAAGCAAGTATTTATTAGAAATTTATTTAGAATTGTACCTTTTGATCAAATTTCATTTTTTTTCAATAATGATAAAAGAATGTGGCACGATATAGTTTCTAAAACGAGCGTAGTTGCTACAAAAAGACAAAACTAAACATTGGTTTTGGACAGCCCGGTTTTCAGATTGGCTAAAATTCAGCTGGTGGATTATTTGCTAATCCAACTTACAATGGTGCTTAATTTGGGCCATCGGCTTATTATTCCAATGGGCAAGTAAGTTTTGGAAATGGCTATGGCGGTTTCCATGATAACTCAAGTTCGGTAAGATTAGATAGGAAATTTGCGAGCTCTGTGGTGCAGGCGGAGCAAGAAGCGAGAGGTAAGTATATCGACAACACAAGTTCTGCTTTAAATCATTATTTATTTGGAGATGGTTCTCCTGCATATATTGGAGATAATACTTTTAATGCTCTTATAAATAGTGAAAAATTTCAAACCATGCATTCGTCATTGATTTTAGGTACAAATAAAAAGCGTGAAGGTACCTTCTCTGTTGATATGACAAATATTGTTTTTCATATCGGTCGGACAAATATTGATTATAAACTCGAACTAAAAAACAATCAATCTAAACTAACTTACAACGTTTTTGTGAATGATGGTTTTTGGGATCCAGACCTTATAGATGAAAGATACGGAAAGAATTTCGGGAATTCGAGTAATTTTATCCCAGATGGAATGGGGCCAAATCTAGAACGATTTGGAGGAAGACCATATCATTATATATCACGTCAACTTATTTATTATATTCCATAAGGATAAGTAGTAGTTAAAAATAAATTATCAGGAATTTTTTATATATGGAAATTTTTATAGCAATAATAGACTTTTTAATTTTTGGGTTATTATTAGTAATACCCATTTTATTACTTTTTCTTTTAAGAAAATTAAATACTAATTATTATAGCATTTATTATTTCTTGATAGGACTACTCTTGGCAGGTGTAATAATTTATTTTTTCGCATGGTGGTCATACCAGTCTAATTGTTTTCTACTTGAATATTATGGTTATAATATAAATGGATTAAATGAAACCGAATTATTTGAGAAAGTGTTGCATGAAAACAAAGAACGTGTAATAAATATTGAGAAATCTATAATGGGGATAGGCTGGACATTAAAAGCAATATTTGGTTTTGTCGTATTCTTTCCTTATTTGTGTCTTATTTTCATTATCAATAGATTTTTAGAAAAAAGCAAAATATGAAGATTCTACTGCACTCTACAGCATATTACGTTTGACTTAAGCTGTGTTTTTAGGTGTATAAGGTTAGGATATTACAAATAATTCATTTATGAGAAACAAATATTTATTAAGACGATTTTTTGCGAATTATATCGATGGAGTAATTAGTTACTTACTTTTAAATACATTACTTTACTTATTTAATATTAAATTAGAACACATGTCATATGAATTGTGGTTGTTGATTTTGCTATTTTCTATATATAGCATTACTTGTGATTTTATTTTTTCAAGAAGTCTCGGAAAAATAATATTAAAAATGAAAATCATTGGTTTTAATAGAAGTGATAAATTTGAATTTTTTAAACAGGTACTTATAAGAAATTTGTCTAGATGGATACCTTTAGACCAAGTTTCTATCTTTTTTAATGAAAATTTCTTAATGTGGCACGATGTTATCTCAAAAACTAAAGTAGTTATTAAATAATATAAATAAACCGTACTTTTGGAAGTGGGCAGGGCGGATTTCAGATTGGCTATAATTCAGCTGGTGGATTATTTGCTAATCCAACTTACAATGGTGCTTAATTTGGGCCATCGGCTTATTATTCCAATGGGCAAGTAAGTTTTGGAAATGGCTATGGCGGTTTCCATGATAACTCAAGTTCGGTAAGATTAGATAGGAAATTTGCGAGCTCTGTTGTGCAAGCGGAACAAGCGGCAAGATCTCAGTGGTATGATAATTTAGGAGTTTACGCCACAGGGGCAATACTTACAGCAGAAGATATTTATAACAATTTTGGGCATAATCATACTTCATATCCTACAACAAGAGGTGGTATGAAAGATTTTGGTGATTACAAAAGAATTTCTGATTATTCGGACCAAGCATTAAAATATAAGAAAATATCAAATAATATCAAAATCCTTGGTGCTCTGGGTTCAGCTTTAATGACTGCACAAGCTGGTACAAAAATTTATAATGAAGAAGCGACTGCATGGGATTATGGCGATTTTACTGTTGGAGCAGCAGGCACAGTTACAGGTGCAGCTGAATTGCTTGGTTTGAGCACAGTGCCCGTTGTAGGTGAGGTAGTTGCAGCATATAGCTGGTTTAGACTGTGGTATGATTTGGGAGATAAATATGGTCCTAGCAAATGGTATGGCACAGATGATAGAAAATGGTTTAAATAAAAATGTTATGATTAATTATTATTATTTATATTGGGTTGATGCAATTATTAGTATTAAAACAAAGAATCCTAATAGAAAAGATTGGAAGTATACTTTGTTTATATACACTACATTGTGCAATGCACTAAATGGGTGGGTTTTGATGCTATGGTTAAAGTTTTTTGATATATATACTTTTAGAATTGAAATAAACATTTTGTCAGGAAGTATCTTAAGTAACGCTATTGGTTTTATTATCTATTTTGCATTACCTTTTATTATACTGAATTATTCATTAATTTTTTATAAAGATAGGTATAAGAAATTACTTGATAGGTATACTCATAGAAATGGGAAGTTTGCAATGGGATATATATTATATAGTGTTTTATTAGGTTTTATTTCAGCAGTAATATATGGAGTTATAAGTTAATATGATTTTTGTATGAAACATGTAATATTGCGATTATTAGCATTTTATTTAGACATAATATTTGTTATGATACCATTTAGTATTGCCTCTGTATTATCCCCCGCAGATGCTTTATACCAATTGTATTCTGGTATTT
>Ga0209398_1001335_pt1 | contig 12845 bp, 6 predicted proteins | sample AshMeaBigSpring_FD_184125 | JGI IMG/M metagenome (GOLD analysis project Ga0209398, IMG submission 184125) | Groundwater microbial communities from Big Spring, Nevada to study Microbial Dark Matter (Phase II) - Ash Meadows Big Spring (SPAdes)... | ecosystem: Environmental > Aquatic > Deep... | reverse complement strand
TCGCCGATGCGCGCCGCGCTGATGTTGGCGGCACAGGTCTCCTGCTCGGGCAGCGGGGCGCGATACATCACGCGGTCCATGCCGGTGACCATCGATTCCTCACCGCTGTCATCCTGATAGTCGAAGGTTCCGAAGACCCTCCATTTGTTTGCGTCGGCATCGAGGTAGTCGCGGGTCAGGGCGAAATCGTAAACGAACCCGGCGCTTGGCAGGCTCTGGTAAGCGGCGAAAGTCTGAGTCCAGTCCATGCGAGCGACGGCGAGCACGCTGGCCAGGCCGGCGCGGTAGCCCCACTCGGTGCTGGAGTTGAAGTCGGTGTAGGTGAAGCTGCGTTTTTTCAGCAGAGGCGCGGCAAAATGCGTCGGGCCGGTGTAGCTGCCGGTGAAATGGGTTTGGCCCGGAGCGGCCGCAACGGCATCGCTGGCGGCCGCGGCCATGGCATCGCGGTCGGTCTGGGCCAGGCCGGCGGGCACATGGGCCGAGGTGGCGGCATTGCGGGTGGTGATGTGGCTGTAGATCGCGGCGGCGGTGGTGTAGTTGCCCTGCAAATTCGGGCGTGTGCCACTGCCTTTGATGCCTGCTGCCAGATTGTTCCAGGCATCACCGGCGGGGATCACGGGAACGCCGGTGGCGGACCCAACGCGGTAAGCCATCTCCGCGAATCGGGCGGTGTTGTTCGAAGCGTCGGGACTGGTGGAACTGGTCCACGTCATGACCAACGAAGGCTGGCCGCCCGCTTGGCGGACGTCCCGGGCAATGGCGCGCACGCCTTCGAAGGCATATTCCGGAAAACGCGAGGCCACGTAGGGGTCCTCGATCATCACCACGTGGTCCCAATCCTGCGCGAGCAAGGCGAGCGTGGCGGCACGGGTGAGCGGCCAGAAATAACCACTCATCAGGCTGCGGCTGCTGAGCGTCTGCGTGAAGGTCTGGGTGTAGGCCTTGGATTGATGGAGATCCGCCGCGGTGACGGTGATGACTTGGTTAGCGAGCGCGGGATCGGCGAGGAGGATTTGCCGGAGTTCATCGGCCACTCCTGCGGGCGGAAAGGCGGCCTCGGAGGCGTTCAGGGCCTGCGAGTTTCCAAGTATGAGCACTTTGAGCGGGATATCCGGCGGCGACACGGTCTGGCGCACGGCGGACACCTCGGACGAGTTGACGCTTTCACCAAAGGAGTTGGTCGAGGAAACGACATAGTAGTACGTTACATTGCTCGCCACATCCTCATCCACATGGCCGGTGACCGTCGGTTGGGCAATGGTGACGTAGGGGCCGCCCGAAACCGTGGCGCGCTTGACTCGGTATCCGCTGGCCGCAACTGGAGCGACCCATGCCAAATCAATGCCGCTCGGCGTGCCGGTGGCGGTGAATCCGGTGGGGGCGGTGGTGGCGGTCTGACCGGTGGCGGAAACCTGGTCGAACACCGCGGTGTGCAGCGTGGTGTTGTCCATCGAGCACACGACAAGCGCACCCAGGACGGACGACGGAACGTTGCTGATCTGGAAGCTGCTGCCAAGCTGGGTCCAGGAACTGCCGTTCGCGCTGTGATAGGCGGTGAAGGTCGAGCGCTTGCTGGAACGCGTGACGGTCAGGCGAAGATAGCGTGGCAGGCTCTGACCGGTGGCCGTGGCACCCACGGTGACGTTTCCACCCGAACCGGTCCGGTTTCGAAACTCCACCAAACCACCGGGTGAGACCCCTACGTAGGCGAAGCGGGCGCCCGTGGCGGTGGACTCGCGCAGCATGATGCCGACCCTGGCCGCGCCGCTCGCGGAGCCCACATCCGCCACGCGGGCGGTGAAGGTGACCGCACCGGAGAGCGTGAGGGAGCAGGCGTTGAAACTGTCCGAGGAACCCGTCAGGGAGTTGCCGGAGCCTCGCACGGTGAAGGCCCCCGCACCGTGATCCGCGCTGCCGGCAAGGCCCACGGAGCCGATGTCGGAATCGCTCCAGGCGGCGGGGAGTGGCGCTAGATTGGTGGTGACGGAGACCGGATTGGCAGGACTCCCCTCGCCCTCCAGGTTCAGCGCCGTGACCACATAAGTGTAAGTGGTGCGGTTTGACACGGTCGTATCCACGAAACCGGGAGTGCTCACGGTGCCGACCACGGTGTAGGTGGATTCTCCGGAGGCCATGCGTTTCACGCGATAACCGGTGGCCGTGGCCACGGCGTCCCAAGTGAGCCGCACGCCATCGAGTCCGGCACTCGCGGTTAGATTTCCCGGAGTGAGCGGCCCGCTGAATCCCGTGACGGAAAGTTGGGAAAGCCCGCTGGTCGTGCGGGTGGTCGTGTTGTTTGCCGAGACGGCGATGCCCGCGATGAAATCTCCGGAGAAATCCAGATTCAGATCGCCTCCGACCTGCGTCCAGGCGCTGCCGTTGGCGCTGCTGAAGGCCCGCAGGATGTTGCCAGCGCGCTCCAAGCGCAGCCAGCGCGGCACGCCGGCGTAAAGCGAACCTTGGGAGGCGGCCGAGGTTCCAGCGGCTGATCGGTATTCGAATTTCACCTCACCAGCCGGGGTGACGGCGACGAAGGCGTACGCGGCATCGGCCGCGGCGGACGAACGGAACATCAAGCCGGACTTCGTGGCGTAGTAATTGACGTTTGTGAGCGAATCGACCCTCACGGTCATCGATCCGTCGCCTGAAGCGGATAGATAGCTGTAGTTGAAACCGTCCGCGGCGCTCCACACGCCAACTCCAGCGGCCTGTATGGTGTAAACCCCGGCCGTCAGGCTAACCGAACCCGCCAATCCCACGGTGCCGATGTCGCGGTTGATCCATCCGGCCGGAAGATAGCTGGAACGGGGCGTGGCGGAAACCTCGGCGGTGGGCGCGCTGCCGCCCGAAGCATTGGTGGCCCGGATCACATAGTAATATGTCGTGTCGTTGGTCGCGGCGGCATCGGCAAACCCGGTCGTGCTGACAGTGGCGAGCGGAGTGTAGGGACCGCCGGAAAACGTCGCCCGGGAAACCTCATAACCGGTGGCATAGGCTGCGGGCGACCAGGCAAGGTTGACCGTGGAGTTTCCGGCCAGGGCCTCCGGTTTCGCCGGGGTGGGCGGGCGCGGCAGCGGAAGACCCGGGGCGGAAATGCCGTCGAACTCCGCAAGGTTGAGCGCGCTCGTTTGGCCGGAGCAGAGGGCCAGACCGATGGAAACATTCGCGCCCATCGCCACCGTCACCGGAGCGGCGGTTTGCGTCCATGTCACGCCGTCCATCGAGTGGTAGCCAGTGAAAGTGGAACCGGAGCGGGTGAGTTTGAGCCAGCGTGGGGCGAAGAGGTTGGAGACCGTCGTGCCGGTGGCGGCCGCACCGGTGCTGGCGCGCGATTGCACGGACACGCCGTTCACCGGGGTGACCACGATGTTGACGTAAGCGGAGTTGGCGGCGAGCGACTCGCGGATCATCAGGCCCGCCTTGGCCCAGGGGGAGGTTTCCTCCATCGAGGCGACCCGGGCGGTGATGCTGCCGTCACCGTTCAGCGGAACCCAGGCGAAGCGGAAGGCATCCGCGCTGTTCCAGATGTCGCTGCCCGCGCCGCCGAGGACGACCGTGCCGCCACTATCGCCGGCATTGCCGCCTACGCCCGCAGTGCCGACCGAACCGATGTCCTGCTGGGTCCACGGCGCGGTGAGCGTGGACCCGCGCGGCGTGATGGAGCGCGGCGCGGAGGGCGCGCCTTCACCCTGGGCGTTCACGGCGCTCACCTGATAGGTATATGCCGTGCCCGTGGCGGCGGTGGTGTCGGCGTGGCTGGTGGTAGTCAAGCCGCTGGCAAGCACCGAGAACGGTCCGGCGGATGAGGTGGCGCGCTTGACCGTGTAACTGGTGGCGGTGGGCGCGGCGGCCCAGGCGAGTTGCACGCCCGATCCGGGCGCACGGGCGGTCAGTCCGAGCGGTGGTGGCGGCACCGTGGAGACCACCGGCGGGTAAAGCCGTTCGCGCGGGATGATTTGTTTGGCCAACGTCGGCGTGGACCATGCCAGCGCGGCACGGCCGCCGCCGGTGGACGCCGAGCTGAAATACTCCATCTTCACCGTGGCCGGCTGGTTGGCAGTCAAGGAAATGGATCCGCTGGATTCCGTAGCGGCTTGGGAAACCCATTGATCGATGATGATCTGGCCGTTCACCCACAGGCGGACGCCGTCGCTGGTGGAGGCGTGGAAGGTGTGGGTTTCGGTGGTCGCTGGCAGTACCTGCCCTTCCCAGCGAGCGCTGAAGCCGTTCGGGCCGAGCGAGGGCATGGGCGACTCCGCAGGACGGGTGAACTCCGCTGAAACGTAGGTCTCAGGCGCCCAGGTGAAATCGATGACCGGATCGACTCGCCGTTCGCTCAGTCCGGTTAGATCGGGATTGTCGAAATACGTGGCCGCCAGTCCGCCGCCGCCGGCGGCATCGCGCCAATGGAAGGTGGCCACCGCTCCGGCGGGCATCGAATAAGAGACACGGCGGCCGGCGACGCCGAGGTCTTCGAGCGTGAACGACTGCGTGCCGCCCGAATCATTGAGCACTACGATCGACTTGGAACCGTCCGGATTCTGATAGGCGGCATAAAGCAGCGGACCGCTGAAATATCGGGTCGTCGAGTCGCGGGAATTGTTGGTTTCAATGCGCCGCGCTCCCTTGCGGATGAATTTGCTGAAGTGGCCGGTTTCGTAGTATTCGCCGTGAAGCTCGTAGCCCTTGCCGTCCGGTGCGATGCGCACGAACGGCCGGTCGCCAGCGAGCGTGTTTTCCATGTTGCGCGAAAGCTGCCAGACCAGGTTGCTCCGCGCGCCGTTCAACGAGGGCACGAGGAAAATGTGGCGCAGATGCCAGGCCAGCGAGCCACCGAAGCCGCGGCTGGGATAGCTGCCGGTCTGCTCGGTGAAATGGACGTCCTTGTCCGGATGCTCGTCGGTGAACTGATAGATATCGGAGGTGGTTCCGCCGTAGGCGTGGAAAGCCGCCCCGTGGATCCAGTTGCGGGCGGTCGTATCGTCCATGACGGCGATCGGGTAGCTCATTTCATCGCAGTTGTGATCCCAGCAGAGGATGCGGGTGGAGTGGCCGGCCTGCTTGAAAGCCGGGCCAAGTTGGAGGGCGAGAGCCGCCTGTTCGGCGGGTTCAATGCGCATGCCTTGATAGGAGTAGGGCTCGTGGTGAGGCTCGTTCTGCATCGTCACGGCGCTGATGCCGAGTCCCTCGGCGCGCCAGGCGTTCAGCCATTTCACGAAATACTGGGCATAGACGCCGTAATACTCGGGTTTCAGTTTGCCATAGCCGAGCGAACCGGAGTCCTTCATCCAGGCGGGCGCGCTCCACGGCGTGCCCATCAGCGTGAGTTCCGGGTTGAGTGTCTTGGCCTGCCGCATCATCGGGAGTTTCCAAAGCTGGTCGCCGGCGATGGAGAACTGGGAAAGCGTCGGATCCGCCTGGCCCGTCGGCAGGTCGTTGTAGGTCCGGTGCGGACCGGTGATTCCCGAGAGTCCCATTGGCACGCGGATCATGCTCAGGCCGATGCCGCTGGAGCGGGAAAAGAGCAGGCGCATCAGCTCCTCGCGCACGGCGGGGTCCGCGTCCCACAACGAGGAATCGAGTATGGAGGCCCCGAAACCATCGATCTGCTGGAACTTCGCCGCCTCATTGACCGTGACATTGGTGCTGCCCGCCGCCTGGCCGGCGCTCCAACTGAGATCGGCCTGACGCGCCAGTTTCTTGGAAGCGTCCGAAGTGGTGAGCCAGACCTGCACGGTGCCGGGTGCCGGCGGAGCCGGCACGGATTCGGGATCGGGAGCCTGGGCGAGGGCGTGGTGAGCCATCCCGAGACCGAACATGGCCAGAATTGAATGCAGGGTTTTCAGTGCGCGCACCCTCGCTTAAGCGCCTGTGGATTTCAAGATGCTTGCATTCCCGATTTTGGGGGGCGGCCGGGTTACTCGAAAGAGCCATCGCGTCCACGACGCGAACTTGAGGAGATCTGTTTCCCATTGATTCGAATCCTCACTCCACCGGCGCAGGCGGCGGACCCTCCGGCGGCTTCGGTCCGCCCTGTGGAGGTGGGGGCGGGAAATCATCCGGCGTGAGTTTCTGGTCGTGGTTCTTGTCCATCGCCTCGAATCGGTCCTCCTGTTCATCCTCCGTGAGATTCCTGGCCATCGGACCGGCACGGAACTCCTCGAACGAGAGCGCGCCGTCGGCATCTTTGTCGAGCTGACGGATGATTTGGCGAGGCTCCATCCGCGGGCCATCCGGCTTCGCGCCATCGGGGCGCTTCATCCGCGGTTTTTCACCGTCGCGCCTGAAGGGAGGCTCGGGCTTGTCCTTTGGGGAAATCACCCCGTCGCGGTCGGTATCCAGCCGGCGGAAGACGGCTTGTTGTTTTTCGGGATTGAGCTTCTTGAAAAGAGGCCCCTCCTTGAACTCCTCGAAGGTCACGCCGCCGCTTTTATCGACGTCCAGTTCCCACAAGCGCGGCATGGGAGGTGCCTGGCCATCCCTAGGGCGCCCCAATCGGCTGAGTTCTCCCTGTCCGAGTCTCCCATTCCCATCCTTGTCGAGGCGCTTGAACAGCCCTTCCTGTTTTTCCGCAGGCAGTTTCTGGACCCGCGGCATCTCGCCAAACTCGTCCTTCGAGAGGGAACCATCGCGATCCTTGTCAGCGGCTTTCCAGGCCTCCGCGAAAGGGCGGTGCTGGCCACGCCGGTTCTCGCCGGAACCACGGGGCGGGGCTTCCGGCCCGGGCCCGGGCTGGGCCAGCGCGGCGATGGGAGCCAGAACACCCACCAAAATCAGGGAAACAGGGATTGTTTTCATGGAGGTTTGCCGCTTGGTTAACCCGCGTTCCGCGGAGGCGTCCATCTGGAAACTCCGGAATACGGGGAAAGTTTCTGTTTCCCGCCCGGAAAACTGGATTTTCGAAACACCCATCCGCCATGCACATCCGAGACATTCTCGCCGGTTCCAAGCCCTCGCTTTCCTTCGAGTTCTTCCCTCCGCGCAGCGCCACATCGTGGGAGGAACTCTACCAGACCATCCGGGATTTGGAGCCCTTGGGCCCCTCGTTCGTGTCGGTCACCTACGGCGCGGGCGGCACCACCCGGGAACTCACCCACGATCTCGTCGTCCGCATCAAGCAGACCACCTCGATTCCGCCCGTCCCCCACCTCACTTGCGTGGGCCACTCGGAAACCGAGGTGTTCGCCATTCTCGAACGCTATGCCGCCGCGGGCGTGGCCAACATTCTCGCCCTGCGCGGCGATCCGCCGAAAGACCAACCGGACTACGATTGGAGCCAGGGCGACTTCCGCCACGCATCCGATCTCGTGCGCTTCATCCGCACCTTCAACGAATCCGGAAAGCACCCCGATCCCCGCGGGTTCGGAATCGGCGTGGCTGGATTCCCCGAAGGCCACCCCGCCACCCCGAACCGGGTGGAGGAACTCGATTTCCTCAGAGCCAAGGTGGACGAGGGCGCGGACTACATCTGCACGCAGCTTTTCTTCGACAACCACGATTTCCTGGATTTCCGGGACCGCTGCCAACTGGCCGGCATCGATGTGCCGATCATCGCCGGGGTCATGCCCGTCACCTCGCTGCAAGGGATGAAGCGGATGGCCGAACTGGCGGCCGGTGCCCGCTATCCAGCGAAACTCATCCGCACGCTCAACCGCGCGAACGCCAGCCCCGAGGCAGTGGAACGCGTGGGCATCCACTATGCGGCGGAACAATGCGCTGGCCTGCTCGACGAGGGGGTGGATGGCATCCACTTCTACACGCTCAACAAGAGCCGTGCGACCCGGGAAATCTTCCACAGCCTCGGTCTCGACTCGCAATCAAGTCCTAGCGCTTGCCCTTGAGGTAGATGTCCTCCGTCTGCTTGAGCGTGAGATCGTAGAGGTAGCCATCGATCGGAACATCCATCGGGATGCGGCCGGTCGCGACATCCACGGGATAGGCCTGATTCAGGGCGGCGCCGCGCTCGAAGGCGTCTCCGGGAATGGTGATGCGGAACATCCCCTCGTAGCGCAACATCCGGGACAGCCGGTCGGCGGCCTGGTTCTGCATCTGCCGCATTTGAAGGCTCAGCCCCAGGCGGTCGAAAAGGGTGAGCGAGTCCGGGCTTTGCTGACCGTCCCTGATGCGCCGTGCTTCCAGGGCATCCCGCTTCAGCGACAGCGCTGCCGGGGATTCCGGCACGTCCCTCGCCGTGGGGGACCCGGCCACGCCATCCGTCATGGGTGCGTCGTTCATGCCCTCGCCCCTGGCCACCGCCTCCTCGACCTCCTTGTCCGTCGGCGGACGGACCGTCATGTTTCCCTCAAGCGTGAACAAATCACCGGCCTTGAGTTTCACATCGGTCAGCTTCATGCCCCCGCCGCCGGTTTTGATCCGGAATGAGCCCTCGCGGAAGTCGATCCGGTGGTAGTTTCTCGAATAGTCCACCACCGAGAGGGCCTTGAGCAGATGGATCCTCTCGCGCAATGCAACCACATTGCCGCCATCCAGCACGACCTCGCCGGCGAAACCAACACCGTCCGAAGTGTTCGTGGAGCCGGAGACTTGGAAATCCCCTGAAATCGTGCCCTCGATGAAGCTGCGGGCGGCCGGAGGCAGGATCTCGTCGAGCGGGAGATTGCGGATTTTCGCGATTCCACGCAGCTCCGGACGCTCTCCCCCCGAGACCCGCAATCCGGCGAAATCCACACTGCCGCCTCCCTTCCTCAACTCCACTCTCTCAAACACCAGTCCGTCAGGCTCGCAGTTCACCACCAGATTGACGATTTCCAACCCCCGAAGCCAGTTCTGGCTGAAGGTCCCGCCCTTGAAACCCAGACGCCATCCCTTCATGGTTCTCTGCGCCCTCATCGTGCTCGATTCGATCGCTCCGCGCGTTTTTTCGGAAAAACCCCAACGCAAGGTGGCGTCGGCCACCTCGAAGGCTTTGATCTCCACGTCCTCCGACCCGGAGAAAAGGACCTCGGCGAAGTTCCGGGCGGACTCCGCGTCATCCGCGCCGGCACGCAACTCGACATCCAACCGGGACAGGGAGATGACACCGGGCTGCCAGACGCCCACCAGACCGTCCAGCAATCCCATCTTTCCGCGGACGTTCCTTGCCTCCAAGGTCGTGAAAAACGTCCGGTTCCCGCCCTCGGCCGCGAGTTTGGCGATCTCAAACTGCCCGCGGGAGTGAACAAAGCCCATTTCGAGCTGCGTGGCGCAAAGTCCGCCCTTCAGATCATCGCGCAGGTTCGTGGTGAAGCTCGTCGAGGACGTTCGCTTCATCAGGTAAATCCAGATTCCCAGCGAAACCAGCAACAGGAAGACCAGAAGGCGGGAACCAAGCCGCAGCAGGTGGAACATCGTCCGGCCCTTCACGCCGCTGCCGGACATGGAGTGGCGGAGCTGGAACCAGAATCCCTGGTTCGCCATCCACTGGCCAAGCCGTTCGTTGAAATCCTGAAGTTGCTCGTTCTCCATCGTTGACCCCGCCGCGAGGTTGCCGCAGTAAAACCGTCCGCTCCCGGCGAGGCGAGGGAAATTTCCTCGCTCCCCGCCCCCTCATCTCCTACCACCCGCCCGTGGAAACGAACGACTACAAAGTCCGCCTCGAAATCTTCGAAGGCCCGCTCGATCTCCTCCTCTACCTGATCAAAAGGGACGAGGTGGACATCCATTCCATCTCCATCGAGCGCATCACCCGCCAGTACCTCGACTACATCAACACCTTCAAGCTGCTCAACATCGACCTCGCCTCCGAGTTCATCGTCATGGCGGCCAACCTCATGTATCTGAAGAGCCGCACCCTGCTCCCGCGCGTCGACCAACCGCCCGAGGAGGATGCCGAGGAAGACGATCCCCGCTGGGAGCTCATCCGCCAGCTCATCGAATACAAGAAATTCAAGGACGCGGCCGGCTTCCTCTCGCTGCGCGAACTCGAACAGGAGGGTCGCTTCGCCCACCAACCGGACCCGTCCGAGGTGCCCGAGGAGGAGGCTCCCGGCCTGGCCGAGGTCTCGATCTTCGACCTCATCCGCGCCTTCCAGAACGTCTTGAAACGCTTCGAGGAGTCCCACGATTTCGGAGACATCATCGACGACCGCTACACCGTCTCGGACAAGATCGAGCTGCTGATGGCGCATTTCCAGCCCGGGGAGTCGCGGCGCTTCGAGGAACTTTTCCAGAGTGCCACCACCAAGGCGGAAGTCATCGTCACCTTCCTCGCCCTGCTGGAACTGATGAAACTCAACCAATTCGTCGTGCGGCAGAACGATCTGCTCGGGGACATCGTCATCGAGCGACGCAGCGTGAGCGCGGTGGCCGCGCTGGAAGCCATGGAAACCGGAGCGGACACGGACTGAAACCCGCAACCGGGCGCTCAGCTCATGCGGAACACGATGCGCGCCTTGGTGAGATCATAGGGAGACATCTCCATCTTCACCTTGTCCCCGACCACCAGACGGATGAAACGCTTGCGCATCTTGCCCGAAATGTGGGCCAGCACCTCATGGCCGCTTTCCAGCCTGACGCGGAACATGGTACCCGCCAACACCGCGGAAATCTCGCCGTCCACCTCCACCGCCTTCTCTTCCTCGTCCTTGGTCGAGCGCTTCGGCGGACCGTAGCGATTGCGGTTTCCTGAGGAGCGTCTTCCGGAATTCTGTGGGCGCGGAGGCATGTTGAATGGGTAGTGGGCTGCACGGGGAAGTCACCAATCCCCGGCGGCGCTTCGGTAGACGATCCCATCCACGCCAGCAATGCAAAAAGCGGCGGCCATGGCAATTCGGCCGCTTTTCCGCATCACACGCGCTTGCCAAGCCGACGGCCACCATCCAACGTCCTGCCAGCCGCCCGATCGTCCCGGCCGCACAAAAACCACACTTCGCTTCAACGCCATGCCTGAGATTACCGAAAAAGAACTGCCCGCCAGCCTCAAGCCGCTCTGGCTCAAAGCTCTAACCGCCGTTCAGGCCTCCAATCTCGATTACGCCATCACCCTGCTCCAAGGGGTCCTCAAGGAAAGCCCAGGGTTCCTTGAAGGGCGCAAACTCCTCCGCAAATGCGAACTCCAGCTCGCCGGCGGCGCGAAAAAGAAAGGCGGCCTTTTCGGGCTACAGACCGGCGGCATGGGCTCGATGAAACTCCAGAGCCACGCGAAGAAAGACCCTCAAGGCGTGCTGCCCATGATTGAAAAGGACTTGGAGAAGGACCCGCTCAACGATCAGCTCAACGAACTGCTCTTCGACACCTGCATCAAGCTCGAGATGTTCGAGACCGCCGCCTTCGCTCTCGAGACCGTCCGCTCCGGCACCCCGGAAAACGCCAAGCTGCTCCACAAGCTCGCCACCTTCTACCTCACCCGCGAACAACCGCTGCTCGCCGCCGAGGTTTACAACGACATCATCAAGCACCATCCCACCGACGGCGCAGCCATCAAGGGCTCCAAGGACGCATCCGCCCGCGCCTCCATGCAAAAGCAGAAATGGGACGAGAACGCCGACATGAAGTCGCTCATGCGCGATTCCGCCCAGTTCGAGGAACTTGAGAAAGCCTCGCGCACCGGCCTCACCACCGACCAGCTCATCGAACGCCGCGACCGTGTCATCGAAAAATACAACGCGGATCCCAACCATCTCGCCACCGTCAAGGAACTCGCCGGAATCTACGAGCAGCTCGAAGACTGGCAGAACGCCGCCACCTTCTACTCATGGGCCCACTCGCTGAGCGCAGGGGACGTCGCCCTCGCCAACAAGGCCTCCACCATGAACGACCGCGCCATCGAGGCCGACCTCAAGTCGCTCGAAGCCGCCGTCGCCGCCGATCCCGACAACGAGGAGCTCACGGCGGCGCTCACCGCGCGTCGCGCCGACCGTCTCGCCGAACAGGTCCACGAGGCGCAGCGCCGGGTCGATCAGAACCCGACCGACCCCCAGCTCCGCTACGAGCTCGGTACCGCGCTCTACAACTCCGGCGATTTCAGCGCCGCCATCCCCCACCTTCAGCAAGCCACCCGCAACCCTCACATCCGCACCAAGGTCCTGCTCCTGCTAGGCCGCACTTTCAAAGCCAAGGGGATGTTTGACCTCTCGATCAAGCAGCTCTCGGACGCCCTGGCCGACCTCCACGCGATGGACAGCATCAAGAAGGAAGTTCTTTACGAAAAGGGCATCATCCACGGAGAAGTGGGAGACAAGGCCGCGGCTTTGGATTGCTTCAAGCAGATCTACGAGGTCGATTACGGTTACCGCGACGTGGCGCAGCGCGTGGAATCCTCATACGCCTGAGACGCGTCCGGCGCACCGGCGGTCACTGCGTTAGTTGAACCTCTCGTCAAAGGCGGTCGGCGGCATCAGCCAGTCCGCGGCCAGGACCCGGGTGATTTCGAACTGCCGGTCGCCAGCCTCATCGTTTCTCCGGATTTCCAGGGTCACCCTCCGGGTCCGGTCACCCTGCTCGAAAATCCGCTCCAAGGCCTTCGCCTGGGCCGATTCCTTCCGGCAGTAACCACTCAGTGTCTCGATCCCATCGGGAAGCAGGCCCTGCAATTCGGGAGCCGCCAGTGCGAAATTCAACCACTGGTTCTCATCCATGAACGGACCATTGTAGTAATTGTCCCTGGCCACCAGCACCCTGACCCGCGCCCGCTCCGCGCGCTTCTCGAGAAGATCCCCCCATGACGGCCGGCTCCACCGCGCAAAAGCCTCGAAGTCCAGCTTCCAAACCCCCACCTCATCGGGCACCAACAATGCAAGCCGATGAACCGGCGGCGTCCTGCCGGTGAACTCGACCAGCACGCCCTCCACCTGCATCCCTTCCACGTCCAACCCACCCAGCCAGAGAAGTTGGCCGATCCCTCCGTC
>Ga0209398_1001332_pt1 | contig 12867 bp, 9 predicted proteins | sample AshMeaBigSpring_FD_184125 | JGI IMG/M metagenome (GOLD analysis project Ga0209398, IMG submission 184125) | Groundwater microbial communities from Big Spring, Nevada to study Microbial Dark Matter (Phase II) - Ash Meadows Big Spring (SPAdes)... | ecosystem: Environmental > Aquatic > Deep... | reverse complement strand
GGTCAAGACCGCGATCAAAATCAATGAGATCGTCGTATTTCGCATTCGGTGACTCCACCCCAGAAAGCGACAATCGTTGGATTGTCACAACAGCAGGAAGAACAGACGCCTCGACAAGAAATGAGGACAGTCGGATTGCAACTTTTCCATTATACGCACGTTGATAAGGCCAAAGCAAATCAGCGACAAACGACAGGCAAGAATCAGGACGGATGAAATCTTCCCATCCGTGCCGCCATCAGGTAGAATAAGGATACGATGCAGCGATGAGGCTTGCTCTAACTACCGTCTGAGTATCACAAGGAAGTGACTTATGGCAAAACAAAAAGGCTCATTGTCCGCCGAACCGATCGGCGAATTGGCGCCAGCGCACAACGGCGCCGATCTCCTCACAAATCCTGCCGTTGCGGCCACCCCGACCGACGCCACCGAAGTAACCAGCAACCTTGACGAAGAAAATCCCAGCGGCGAGACGCCGTACGATCCACCGCCAGCGCCGCGGCGTGTCAGCGCCTATGCTGTGGCGCTGGGCCAATTGGAGCGCGTGTCTGACTTCATGGATCTGGAAGATGACATGCGCGTCTATCTGCGCACCTGCCAGCGCGAATTGATCGTACACTTCCCGGTGCAGATGGACGACGGCGCCATCCGCATGTTCACTGGCTTCCGCGTCCACCACAATATGACCAAAGGCCCGACCAAGGGCGGCATCCGCTATCACCCGGACGTGACGCTGGATGAGTGCCGTGCGCTGGCAATGTGGATGACGTGGAAGTCGGCGCTGATGAACCTGCCCTACGGCGGCGCCAAAGGCGGCGTCATTGTCGATCCCTCGACGTTGAGCAAGCGCGAACTGGAGAAGATGACGCGCCGCTATGCCACTGAGATCAGCCCCTTCATCGGCCCGGAGAAGGACATTCCGGCGCCCGACGTCGGCACCAATGCCCAGGTGATGGCTTGGATCATGGACACCTATTCCATGCACATCGGCTACTCGATCCCGGCGGTCATCACGGGCAAGCCGGTGGCGATCGGCGGCACGCTGGGGCGCGAATCGGCCACCGGGCTGGGCGTCACTTACATCACACGGGCGATCATGAAACAGCGCTTCGGGCGCGGGCTGGATGACGCCAGCATCGCCATCCAGGGCTTTGGCAATGTTGGCGGCTGGACGGCGCGCACGATGCACGAACGCGGCGCCCGCATCGTGGCAATCAGCGACAAGTTTGGCGGCATCTACAACCCGCGCGGGCTTGACCTGCGCCAGCTGCAGCATCATGTCCAGGAGACTGGCACGGTCATGGGGTACAACGGCTCGGAGACGATCTCGAACACTGACCTGCTGGAATTAGACGTTGATATATTGGTGCCGGCTGCGCTCGAAGGTCAGCTCACCAAGCACAACGCCCACAAGGTGCGCGCCACGATCGTGGCCGAGGGCGCCAACGGCCCCACCACCCCGGAAGCTGACGAAATCCTGGCTGACAAAGGCGTGCTTGTGATTCCCGACATCATCTGCAACGCGGGCGGCGTCGTCGTCAGCTACTTCGAGTGGGTGCAAGGGCTGCAATCCTTCTTCTGGAACGAAGGCGAGGTGCGCCGCCAGATGGAGCGCACGCTGCTTGATAATCTCGACGCGGTCATCGGCACGACGACGCGGCGCAAGTGCGACCTGCGCACCGCCGCCTACATGATTGCCATCGAACGGATCCAGGAAGCGATGCGGCTGCGCGGTTTCTATCCGTAAGCGCAGGAGCGGGGGAGGGGAGACGAGGAGACAGGGGCGAATTCCCAAGTCTGAATTGTGAATCGTCCATTGTGAAGTCACCTTATCTCCTCTTCTCCCTGGCTTCCTCTCTCCCCTTCTCTGCTATAATTCACACCCATGAGTCAAGACCTACGCCGCAAGTTGATGCTGTCCCTGGTGGGCGCGCTAATTCTGTACATTGTGCTGGTGTTGTGGAGCGATATCCACGCCGTACAGAGCGCGTTGCAAGCCTTTCCGTGGCAGTGGCTGCCGCTCGTGCTGGGGCTGGCGCTGATCAATTACGTAGTGCGCGTGTTGCGCTGGCACTGGTGGCTGGGGCTGGTGAACGTGCAGATCTCACGCTGGGACAGCGCCCGCGTCTTTGGCGTCGGCAGCTTGATGGTGATGACGCCGGGCAAGGTGGGAGAACTGCTCAAGGCGTACATGGTCAAGAACATCACCGGTACACCGATGAGCGTCACGGCGCCGATCATCGTCGCCGAGCGCATCATCGACGGCATTGCGATGCTGATCCTGGCGAGCATCGGGCTGATCGCCTTCCCGGAGCCGCGCGCACAGATGGTGGCAGTGGCGCTGCTGCTCGTCTTCATGGCCGGCATCATCGTCATTCAGATTCGGCCGTTGGCGCTGCGGGCGTTGGGCATCGCCCACCGTATCCCCTTCATCCACAAATTTTCCGACCAACTCTATACGATCTACGACAGCAGTTACACCTTGTTCCGCCCCGCCCCACTGACCTGGGCGTTGCTCCTCGGCATCGTGGCGTGGGGCACCTCTGGGTTGGCCTTTGGCGTTGTCCTGGTCGGCTTTGGCGCCCCGCTCGACTGGCAGACGATGTTCATGGCCGTCTTCATCTTCAACATCAGCACGGTGATCGGCGCAGTCGTGGCGCTGCCGGGCGGGTTGGGGGGCTTCGAGGGCAGCGCCGTCTTCTGGGTGGTGCGGCTCTTCGGCATGAGCACGGGCACCGCCACCGCCGCCGCGCTGGTGATTCGTTTCTGTACACTGTGGCTGGGTGTGGGGATCGGCTTCGTGAGCTTCCTGCTCTGGCACGATCTGCTGGCTGGCGCCGAAAACGTGGATCGCAAGAGCGCACTGAAAGGCTGAGCCGCTTTGGCTGCCTACCGCCGCAGCCGTGGATCGAGCACGTCGCGCAGCCCGTCGCCGACAAGGTTGAACCCCGCCACCGCGAAGAGCATTGCCATCGCCGGGAAGAAGGTGAGCCACCAATGTGTGGTGATGTAATTGCGTCCCTCGCTGATCATCACGCCCCACTCCGGCGTCGGCGGTTGTGCGCCAAAGCCGATGAAGGAAAGGCCAGCCACGGCCAGGATCGTCACACCCATATCAAAGCTGGCCTGCACGAGCAGCGGCGAGAGCGTGTTGGGGAACAGATGCCGGCGCAGGATGAGGCTGTGGCTGGCGCCGACGGCACGCGCTGCCTGGACAAATTCACGGTTGCGCAAAATTAACACCTGCCCGCGCGTCAGGCGCGCATAGACCGGCCACGTCACGACGGCGACCGCAATCAACGCATTTTGCAGACTTGGCCCCAGCGCGCCGGCAATCGCCATTGCCAGAATGAGGCTGGGAAAGGCAAAGAAGATGTCGGTGACGCGCATCATGCCTTCGTCGGTCCAGCCGCCGACGTAACCGGCTATGATACCGATCAGTGTGCCGATCACGGCCGAGATCAACACCACCCCCAGTCCGGCGCCAAGCGAGATGCGTGCGCCGTAGAGCATCCGGCTGAAGATGTCGCGGCCGAGTTTGTCGGTGCCCATCCAGTGATCGGCGGACGGCAATGCCAAACCATTGGGGATATCCTGCTGCAGTGGATCGTAGGGCGCCAGGAGCGGCGCAAATACGGCAATCAAGGCAAAAAATACGATCACGATGAGGCCAAAGATCGCTGTCTTCTCCTTGGAGAAGCGGCGCAACATCATGGCATTCGGCGACTGTATGCGGCGGTGCGAAATGGTAGGTGCAGGTGCGGTTGCTTGCATGGTTCAGTCTGCCCGCACGCGCGGGTCGATCACAGAATAGCCGATGTCCACGAGCGTATTCGCCAGCGGGTAGATGATCGCAGCGACGAGCGCCACCCCCATCACCGCCGGGTAGTCCAACGTTGTCACCGAAGTGGTGGCGTAGCGCCCGATGCCCGGCCAGTTGAAGATCGTTTCTGTCAGCACGGCGCCACTCAACAGACTACCAAAGAGGATGCCGACGATGGTCAGGATCGGCGGCAGCGCATTCTTGAAGACGTGACGCCCGATCACCAGGCGCTGCCCCAACCCCTTGGCTTTGGCGGTGCGCACATAATCCTGCCCCAGCATTTCCAGCATCGAGGAGCGCGTCATGCGCAGCAGCACCGCCGTCGAAAAGAGACCGAGTGTGATCGCCGGCAAGATCAAGTGGGCGACGGCGTTGCCGAAAACCGGCCAGTTGCCGGTGAGCAGTGCATCGACGGTATACAGTCCGGTGATCTGCGTTGGCGGCTGCAATGTCGAGTCGAGGCGCCCCGGCCCCGGCAGCCACTGCAACTGGCGGTAGAAGATACCCAGCAACACCAGACCGACGTAGAAGATTGGCATCGCGCCGCCGATCAGCGCCAGGATGCGCGCGCCGCCGTCAATCCAGGTGTTGCGGTTGAGTGCGGCAATGATGCCAAGCGGGATGCCAAGCATGATCGTGACGAGCATCGCCGCCAGCGTCAACTCGACGGTGGCCGGTAGAAAGTCGCGCAGATCGGCAGCCACGGCGCGGCGCGTGCGGATCGAGTTGCCCAGATCGCCCTGGAGCAGGCGGCTCATGTAGATGCCGTACTGCACGACCACCGGTTCGTCCAGCCCCAACTGCTGGCGATAGGCGGCAATCTGTTCCTCGCGCGCGTTGGAACCCAGCGCCGCACCGGCCGGATCCGCCGGCACCATTTGCGCCAGGAAAAAGGTCAAGAGTGAAACGCCGAGAAGGACGAAGACCAGCCCGCCCAGCCGGCGAAGGATGAAGGCAGCCATAGGTGAGAATTGGGAGATTGGGAGATTGGGAGATTGGAGGTGTAGCCAGTACACCCCTCAATCTCTCAGTCTCTCAATCCCCTAATCTCTCAATCCCTTTTTCCTATTTGCTGATCAGCCACAGGCTGATGCTGGGCGTGTCGCCCGGATCGTAGATGAAGCCCTGCACGTTATTGCGCAGACCGTAGATGCGGGCTGGCTGGAAGAGCATGGCGAACGGCCCGTTGTTTTGCATGTAGTCGGTCAGTTGTGCGTAGAGTTCGACGCGCGTGGCCGGGTCCAACTCGACGGCGGCCTGTTTGCTTAACTCAATCGCCTGCGGGTCGTTCCAACTGTTGCGCCAGGCCAGCGACTGCGCCTCGTAGTTGGCGAAGGGCGTGCCGTTGGCGTCGGGGTCGGTGTAATCCGGGCCCCAATTCATCAGCAGCATCGGCAGTTCCTGCGCGCGATACTTGGTCAGCAGTTCGGATTGCTGCATCTGCTGGATGTCGAGGTTGACGCCGATCTGCGCCAGGTCAGCCTGAATCGAAGCGGCAATCGTCGCCCACTCCACGCCGCCGGGCGCAGTGCCGGTGGAGACGACGAACGGAATCGTTGCGCCTTCCGTCACCCCGGCGTTGGCAAAGAGTTCCCTGGCTTTTTCCAAGTCCTGCGTGAAGGGATTGTTGCCCGTATGCCCGGCAAAGCCGATGGGGATGATCTCCTGCACCAATTCGGCGTTGCCGCCCAGCAACGTGATGATGTTGTCGTAATTGATGGCGTAGCGCAGCGCCTGGCGCGCATCCGCGTTATCGAAGGGCGGCATCGTGGCGTTGACCGAGACATAGAGCAACAGCGTGCTTAGCCCCTTGACGAGCGAGACGTCCGGGTTGCCTTCGAGCGCAGCCGCCTGCTCCGGGCCGATATCTTGGATGATGTCGGCGTCGCCCGTCTCAATGGCGGCTTGGCGATTGGCCGATTCCGGCATGTTCTGCAAGATGACGCGTTGCATGGCCGGTGCGGCGGCGCCCCACCAATTCGGGTTGGCGTCCAGCGTGACCGAAGCCGAGCGATCCCAGGCATTGAGCACATACGGTCCGCTGCCCGCAGAGTTGTCGTTGAGCCATGCCTCGCCAAAGTCGCTGCCCAGGTTCGGTTCGACGGCAGCCTTCTCGACGACAGCCGCTACGGTGAAGGTGAGCACTGAGAGACAGACATTCGGGCTGACCGTTTTGGGGATCTTCAACTCAACCGTGCCAGCATCAACGGCAACGACGCTCTCCGCCGTCATCTGGCAGACGTCAATCAGCAGCCAGGCCGGCGACTTGTTGCTGTCGACGGCGCGGTTCCACGAAAAGACGACGTCATCGGCGGTGACCGGGTTGCCGCTGGCAAACTTGGCGTCAGGATCCAGTGTGAAGGTCATCGACCAGGTGTCGCCAGCGTCGGTGATTTCCCACGCTTCGGCCAGGACGCCCACGATCTCCGGCGCGCCGGGATTGAACGACACCAGCGTCTCGTACATGTTGCCGACGGGCAGAATGCCGCCGAACTCGTAGGCGACGGCCGGGTCGAGGGTGATGATGTCAGTCATATCGGCGGCAAGAATTAGCGTGTTTTCGCGCGTGATCTCATCGCTGGCGGCAGGGGCGGCCTGCTCGCCACCGGCAGCCGGGGCGCTGGGCGCGGCAGCCGGGGCGCAGGCCGACACCAGCATGGCGACCAGCACCAGCAGCGCCGTCCAGCGCCATAGTCTGGCGTGTTGTGTTCCGTTCATGACAGAGTTCTCCTTGTGTGTTTTGTGGTTGACGTAACAATTGTTACACCCTACGCGCTATGTGACTGAGCCGCGTGAGGATAGACGATGATCAGGTTCAGGATACGCCGGCTGCGTCACTGCAGGGCAATGCATTCGTGGAAGTATCGTGCATTATACTCAGGACAGCGAGGCTGACAAACGCGCCGAGAGAGATGGAGAGGGATTGCGGTGGCGGGTGGTCGAAAAGTGCATAAGCTGCGCCGACAAACTTGAGCGTTGTGCATGATTCCAGGTATGCTACTTCCTATGATTCTACCGGTCTGGCTCACTACACTTAATCCGGTCTGGCTGGCGCTTTTGGCGACGCTTTTTACGTGGGGCGTCACGGCGCTGGGGGCGGCGATGGTCTTCTTTTTCAAGAATGTCGATCGGCGTGTCTTCGACGGTATGCTCGGCTTTGCGGCCGGCGTCATGATCGCGGCGTCGTTCTGGTCGCTGCTGGCGCCGGCCATCGAGATGGCGCAGGATGAAGGCAACACAGGTTGGTTTCAGGCTGCTATCGGCTTCTTGCTGGGCGGGCTCTTCGTCGGCGCCATCGACAAGGTGCTTCCCCACCTGCATTTGGGGCTGCCAAAATCGCAGGCTGAAGGCATCAAGACGCAGTGGCAGCGCAGCATCCTGCTGGTGATGGCGATCACGTTGCACAACCTGCCGGAGGGGCTGGCGGTTGGCGTTGCCTTTGGCGCCGCAGCAAGCGGCCAATCGGCTGCCACAATCGGGGCGGCGGTAGCACTGGCGATCGGCATCGGCCTGCAGAACTTCCCGGAGGGTATGGCGGTTTCGATCCCACTGCGCCGCGAGGGACTCGACCGCAGCGAAGCCTTCATGTATGGTCAGGCATCCGGGATGGTGGAGCCGATTGGCGGCGTGATCGGGGCGCTGGCAGTGCAGCTCGTGACGCCGCTCTTGCCCTACGCGCTGGCCTTCGCTGCCGGCGCCATGCTTTTTGTTGTGGTCGAAGAACTCATCCCCGAGTCGCAGCAGAGCCACAACACTGACCTGGCAACCGCCTTCACCCTACTCGGCTTCGTGGTGATGATGGTGATGGACGTGGCGTTGGGCTAAGGCGCAGCGGATGGCTCCTGTTTGCAGCACTTGCAGGGCTGTCGCGTGTTGCGGTATTTTTTAGCGGTTGGTGCTCCAAAAACGTCAGATTTTGATAGATTTTGTAGGGTGGTGCGATGACCACACTCCAGCGACAACTGCCTTTTGCCCAATTGAGTGCCGATGAGCTTGGCTTGCTTGCGCAACACGCTGCGCGCCTCCGGGCACAGCAGCGCACCCAAATTTTTCGCAGACGGAGAGTAGACTACTCACCGGAATTGGCTAGTGTGTTGTATCAATGGCGCTGTAAACGCGTTGTGCAGAACTGACTGCCCGACAGCGCACACAGGAGTTGTCCGTTGCAGAGCAGGCTGAGCTGATGCAGCCTGTTGTTGAAATTGAAACCGTCAACGCCACGCGCCTGAAATACCTGGTGGAACTGGCGAGTCTCTGGCAAATCACCCTCGACGATGTGATTGCACCTCTTGATATCAACTACTGTGAGGTTTTGCGCCACATGTCTAGTCTGCCACTCATCCTCCTAACCAACGATGACGGCGTCCACTCCTTTGGGCTGCACGCGGCGGTGGCGGCCTGTGCGCCGCTGGGCGAGCTGCTGGTGGTGGCGCCGATCACACAGCAAACGGCTGCCGGGCGCTCGAAGCCGCCGCACAGCAGCGGGCGGTTGACGCGCGTCGAAATTCACGTACACGGCAAGGTGATCCAGGCATTTGGCGTCGATGCGTCGCCGGCGCAGGCCGTCGAGCACGCCCTTTTCGAGCTGGCGCCGCGCCCGGTCAATCTCGTCGTCTCCGGCATCAACTATGGCGAGAATGTGGGCGAGGGGCTGGCGGTCTCCGGCACGCTGGGCGCCGCCATCGAGGGCGCATCCTTTGGCATCCCGGCGCTTGCGGTCTCGCGGCAGACCGACCCGGCGCACTTTCTCAATCACCGCGCTGAGTTGGATTTCAGCGTCGCCGCGCACTTTTTGCGCCGCTGGGCCGCGCATGTGCTGACGCATGGCTTGCCGGCGGGCGTCGATGTGCTCAAGATCGACGTCCCCGATGACGCCACCCCCGCGACGCCCTGGCGCTGGACACGCCAAAGCCGCCGCCGCTACTTCGTCCCCGTGCCGCCGCCGCGCGCCAACGACCACGACCCGGCGCCGATGGGTTTTGTGCTGCGCGCCGACCCGACCGAACTGGAGTCAGACAGCGACGTGCGCGCCGTGATCCTGGATCGCGTGGTCTCGATTACACCGATTTCTGGGGATATGACGGCAGGCGTGCAAGCCAGTCAACTGGCCGCCTGGAATGACGCGGGGCGGGGTTAACCGGCTTCTATTCCTCCAGCGCCAGCGTGTAGGACTGGAAGACCTTGTTGTCTGTATCGCGTACAAAGAGCACCATCTGGCGGTTAGCGACGGCGCGGCGATACTGCGCTTCCACCTGATGGCGGGAGGCGGCTTCTAGCACCATCACGAACTCCTCGAACGGAAGGGCGTGAATCTCGGCCTTCTGCACATCGACCAGCATGATCGGTTGCTGTGCGGCAAAGCGGTTGTAGGTCTCAGCAATTGCCGGCCACTGCTGCTTGATCAAGTCGAGATACGGATCGTTTGCCATTCGTTGTTCCTTGTTTATTGAGGACGCACGCCGCCGCGCCAGAACTCGAAGCGCCACAAGCTGTACACACACACCGCAAACGTGGCGCAGGCCACCACAAAGGCCTCGCCAAAGGTCGCCTGCGACACAAAGATGGCGGCCAGCCCAAACGCACAGCCGATCAAGTAACAGACCAGCACCGCCTCGCGCCGGCTGCCCAGCAGAAAGGCCAACCGATGGCTGACGTGATCCTTGCCGGGGGTTGTGAGCGGATTCTTGCCGCGTCGCAGCCGGCTCACAAACACCAGGCTAGTGTCGAAGATCGGCAACCCCAACACCAGCAGCGGGATCATCCAGGTGACGATAGTGCTGTTACTGGGAAAGCGCAGCTTGATCGCCACAGCCGCCAGCATAAAACCGAGAAAGAGACTGCCCGCGTCGCCCATGAAGATGTGCGCCGGGTTCCAATTATAGATGAGGAAGCCCGCGCACGCACCCGCCAGCGCTGCGGCCAGCGCGCCGACCAGATATTGATCGCTCAGCGCGGCCAGCAGCGTGAAGAAGATAGCTGCGATCATTGCCACGCCGCCGCTCAGCCCATCCATGTTGTCGAGGAGGTTGAGCGCATTGGTGATGCCCACCACCCACACCATGGTGATGGCGATGTCGAGCCAGTTGCCAAACATCTGCACCTGTACGCCCGAATAGATCAGAATACTTGCCGCCGCCGCCTGCCCAACCAGCTTGACATAGCTGCTCAGCCCCCAACGGTCATCAACCACGCCCATGAAGCTCATCAAGGTGGCGCCAACGAAGATGCCAACCACCTGGTTGATGTAGTTGCGGTCGCCAAAGAAGAACAGCACCAGGATGAACGCCAGATAGATCGCAGCGCCCCCCAGCAGCGGCACCGGCGAACTGTGAATTTTGCGCGCCGACGGCTTATCCACCGTGCCTGTCTGCAATGCGACGCGGCGCATCACCGGCACGGCGCCGACGGCCAGCAGCAGTGCGCTGGCGCCAATCAGCAAGAAGGAAGTCAACGGCAGGACGTCGGGCATGGGCAGCGCCTCAGCCGCCCGCCTGGGCGATCAACGCGTCGATGGCGGCCTGCTGTTCGGCGGGGGCGAGCGCCTTCGCCTGCTGGAACATCGCCAGGGCTTCGGGGCCGCGCGCCAGATTTAGTAGCGCCATGCCAGCATCAATCATGTATTGGTAGTTCTGCGGCTCAAGCGCCAGCAGCGCCTGCGTCAGTTCGAGCACCTTTGTCTGATCGCCCTGCATGGCGTAAAGCGAACTGAGCGTGCGCAGCGTGTTGACATCGTTGGGCGCAAGCTGGCGCACCGCTTCCAATTCGGCCAGCAGCGCGGCGTTGTCACCCTGGCGCTGATACAGCTCGGCGGCAAGCTGGTGCAGGCCGATCAACTCCTCGGCGCTGGCGGTGGCGCCGACAGCGAGCCCTTGCTGCACGTAAGCCAGCGCCTGTTCCACATTCCCCTGGTCGCGGGCGATGATGGCGAGATTGCGCAGCGCCTGCAGGTTGCCGGGCAGCATCTCCAGCAGTTGTTGGTTGGCGGCGGCGGCGGCGTCCAGGTTGCCCTGCCGCGCCTCAATCACGCCCAGATAGCTGAGCAGTTGGCCAGCGACCGCAGTGTTGTTGCGCGCAGTGAAGATCTCGAGGCCATGGTTCAATATCTCCAGCAGCCTGTCAGTTTGACCGGTGCGTTCAAAGAAGTCGGCCAGCAGCAGATAAGTCTGATCAAAGGCGTCGTCCAGGCTCAAGCTGTGCTCGAAGGAGGCCAGCGCCTCGTCGTTCTGCCCAGCGGCCAGGAAGGCGTTGCCGCGCTCGTTCCACAGGTGGGCGGCGTTTGGGCTGAGCGTGACCGCCGTGTCGTACATGGCGATACTGTCCGCCAACATCTGTTCACGCGTGGCCGCGTCGTCGGCAACCATGTCAGCCCAGGTGCGGTAGAGCCGCGCCAGGTTGGCGGTGTGATCGGTGTTGAGCGGGTTGACGCGCTGCGCCTCAAGCAGCACGGTCGCGGCAGCGCGCAGTAGATCAGCGCGACTGAGCTGTGAAACTGTGTCCGGCGTCAGTTCCAGCACATCGTCGAGCGTCAACGTTGCTGGCAGCGCTACCGCGCCGGTCGGCTGCGCCTGCTTGGCCTGCTCCAGCAGGGCGCGCCCCAGGAAGAGCATGTAGTGGTCTTCGGTCTTGCGGGTGGCGAGCGCCCGTTTGTACAACTCGACGCTGCTGAGCCAGTTGCCCTGGCTGTCGAATTGCTGCCCCTGCTTGTAGACGATGTCGGCCTTGACCAGGTTGACGTTGACGGCGTAGATCAAAAAAATCGCCAGCAGCACGGAGGCCGCCCCCACCCCGGCGGCGGCCCACACGCGCCCGACCGCCGGCAGCGTGCGTTCGCGCAGCGCCGGCCAGGCATAGACCGTGCCTGCCGCCGCAATCCAGGCGATCACGATGAAAGTGAAGAAGCCAAAGTGACCGCCCACGCGTTCCAGTTGCAGGTTAAGGAACTCCTGGTTGGCGATGCCCGCCGGTGGTGGGATTGGCGCCAGGCGCGCCGCCTGAATCAAGCCGTAGACCAACCATGCGCCCCAAACCACGGCGGCGTGTAAGCCTAGCCCGGTCAGCCACCAACTGACACTCGGCGCCCGGCGCTGCGCCAGTGACTCTTCAGCCAGTCCAATCACGGCGGCCACCAGCCAGGTGAAGAGCATCAGAAAGAAGATCGCCGGGCTGTTGGCGCCGGTCTTCGAGTTGAAAAAGATGCTCTCGCCGAGGATGCGCGTCGGGTCAGCCAGCCCGCTGGCATTGGTCGAGTAGATATAGACGAAGGTCAGAAAGACCAGCACATCGGTCAGCACGGTGCGCGGCAGGCGCGCGGCGCCGTTGATGGCGCGTGGACGGCGGGCAGGCGCGGCAGGCACAGCTTTGCCAGCCCTGCCACGTTTGCCGGTCGCGTGGACGGGCGCCGACTCCGGTGCGGGTTCGGGCGCCGTCATCACCAGATCGGTGGGGATGACGGGCACGAGGCGCATCCCTACCAGCATCAGTACGGCAGTGAAAATCCAGAAGTGGGTGCGCGTGGCGGCGATAGCGATCCCGAAGTGAATTTCCAAATAATGGGCGACGATGGCCGTGAGCAAGGCGATCACCATCAGCAGGCGCGGTAAGTCGGTGCGGTCAGGTTCATTGCTGGCATGGAGGAAGGCGGCCAACGCCGTGTACGCACCAAAGCCGGTCACAATGCCGAAGGGCAGCCCGACGCCAGCCATGCGCAACTGCCAGCCGTCGGTCGCCATCAACACCAGCGCGCCGACGAGACCGCCGACAGCGATCAACCCGCCAAACAGCAGTGTGTCGCGCCGCCCGCCGATCAGTCCTAACCAACGCAACGACCAGTAAAAGATCGTCACAAAGAGGGCAATGTAGCCGATGAAACCAAGCAAACCGGTGATGACGATACTGTCCCACGCTTCGTTGTGCGAGCGATCGGGGCTGGCGTTGCGCGCCTCAATCTGCGCCAGCTCGGGCGGGTAGAAGGGATTAAAGGCCACCCACATTGCTTCCGGGCCATAGCCGACCAGCGGGCGAATCAGGTTGGCATTGTCCTTGCT
>Ga0209398_1001331_pt1 | contig 12868 bp, 16 predicted proteins | sample AshMeaBigSpring_FD_184125 | JGI IMG/M metagenome (GOLD analysis project Ga0209398, IMG submission 184125) | Groundwater microbial communities from Big Spring, Nevada to study Microbial Dark Matter (Phase II) - Ash Meadows Big Spring (SPAdes)... | ecosystem: Environmental > Aquatic > Deep... | reverse complement strand
CGCTCATCTGATCTTCCTGCCCGCCTACAGCCCCGACCTGAACCCGATCGAGCAGGTCTTCGCCAAGCTCAAGCACCTCATGCGCAACGAAGCGCCGCGAACCGTCGAGGCCACATGGCGAAAGGTTGGATCACTCCTCGACCTCTTCTCACCAAACGAATGCGCAAACTATCTCAAAAACTCAGGCTATGCTTCCGTCTAAAATCGGCAGGCTCTAGGGCAAACACCATCTCATTGAGCGTGATATGTTTCTTCTCGTCGATCATCATCTCGATAAACGCCCTGTGCGCATCAAGACGCGACGGACGCCCGGAACAAATGCGCGGTGCGCGTTCACCCTTGGCAGCAAGACCGATCCAACGGATCGCTGTCGATGCCGCAACCTCGAACCGGATGGCTGCCTGTCGCGCCGAAAGACCTTCCGATGATGCCTTCAGAACCCGGTTCCGTAAATCACTGCCCAATGCCCGTCCCATGCAAATCACCCTCCATGACGGAAACGGTCAATCAGAAACGAAACGGTTTGTCACGAACTCAGCGATTCAGAACCGGGTGGACGCGCTATAAGTGTTCAACCCCTACTTGATTCCAAAACGACCAAGCCATCAAAAACCGTTATTATCAGGCATGAGTGAAAACCGTTCGATGAGCGTGAACCGCGCTTCCGCTGCATTCTGCCGGAAGAGGCGGAGAGCATCCACCATCATCCGGGCGGCACCGACTTTCTTGGCGAGCGAGCGGGCAAGAGCATCTGCCACAGGATGCGCCTGTTCCAGAGCATCCGTCAGCGTGAAATGCGGGCGATATTCCTCCAGCACATAAGGGTAGCCATAATCCATGAGATAAGCGCGTTGGCGCGCAGTCAATGTTTCCGGCTTGCGCCGCTCCGTCTCTGCTGCGCTCAGGGGAGCGCGAAAGGTATCAAGCGCTGTGACAACGGCGCGTTCCAGTGCCATGAGCGAAGCACTGGGTTGCGCGGGCACGAGGCCCACGAATGCCGTTCTCCTGCTGGCATCACCAAGGCAGGCGAGCGTAAGCAGGCCAAGATCAAATGCGGTTTGCCTTTGTACAAAATCCGCCAATACGCTGCGGAACATAGCCTCGCTCGCCCCGTCGCGCAGCCGCATGGGGGCCTTGAGCGTGGCGTGAAAGCCATATTGACGGGGTGTTTGCGTGATCTTGTGAAGAAACGCAGCAGATAGACCGTCCACCTGCAGGTGCGGAACATCCTGCCCCGTTGCCGCATCATAGCCCAGAATGGATGAGCCAAATTGCCATAACGGGGTTGAAATATCCGGGGCGAGATAGATCGCATATCGGGGGGCTGCATTCATCCGTTTGCTTCCCCTGCTTTGGGGATATCGTTCAGGATGTCCAGAAAGGCGGCAACAGCCATCTCTGGCGCGACATTGTTGTCAATCCGCGCATCCGGCGTGATTGCGAGAGCAGGTGTGCTCGCGCGTTCAAGCCGCGCGGAAAGCATCACAGCATTCTCCCGCCCGCGTGTTGCGAGACGGTGGAGCAGAATGTCAGGCGATGCAGCGATTTCGATGACAAAGCTGGGCTGGAAGCGTGCGCGGACAAGGTCTATCATCGAGCGCGAGATATTGGCGACAACGTGCCGCCCGGCTTCCAGGTCCACTCCTAGAGCAATTCCAGCGAAGATTGAGTCACCTGAAGCGCTCTATCTCTTTGTTTTTACGCAATTCCGGACGCGAAACCGGTTCCCACTTTCGCTGGAATTGCTCTAGAAGAGAGCGTGTCATGCGCTTCATAGGCGCCCGCGTTGCGGGTAATGATACGCCGCGCAAAGACAAAGCGGCCATCCCCGGCCAAGGCTGTCATCGCACCACGTAAAACTGTATCTTTTCCCACGCCGCTCGGGCCAACAACGGCAATGAAGGTGCCGCAACCGGCCTGAACGCCTGGCATTACGCGACCCGTTGCCCGCTGCGCCATACTTCGCGCATGATGGGTTGCTGCCCCGTAACTTTGACACGCAAAATATCAGCGCGGCGGCCTGCTGTTATCTCCCCACGATCCATCAGCCCGGCCGCCTCGGCCGGGTTTTTGGAAACAAGACGGATGGCACCGGGCAAGCCGCCAAGCGCCGCGACATCGGCAAGCGCAAAAGCACCCATCAGCAGGCTTGCAGGCACATAATCGGAAGAGAGGACATCAAGAATGCCAGCTTCCGCCAGCGTTCTTGCACTGACATTCCCCGAATGAGAGCCGCCGCGCACAACATTCGGCCCGCCCATCAGAACCTTCAAACCGGCTTCATGGCTGGCCTGTGCGGCCTCAACCGTAGTGGGAAATTCGGCAATATGCATCTTGTCCCGCACGGCTTCGGCCACATGGGCACGGGCGGCATCATCATGGCTGGCCAAGGCAATATCATGTGCATGGCATTTCTTGACAATCTGACGACGATTCTCGCAGGCGTGCTGGCCAGAAATCACCATACGCCGCGCGATGATGGCATCAAGCTGCGCATCGCTCGCGCCTTTCTTGCCACTGTAATAATTTTTCCATTTGGATACGTCCGAAAACTGCCGCTGGCCGGGGGTATGATCCATCACGGAGACGAGCTTGAGGTTCGGATCGACAAGAAAGGGTTCCATCTCTTCCACCACGTCACCACAGGCAATTTCGCACCGCAAATGCAGGAAATGTTCCGCCCGTGTCATCCCGCATGCCTTTGCCTCGGCAATGGCATGCGCAAGAATTTGCATCCGTGCGCCGAACTTCTCCTCATCATAATCATTGCCAACGCGCAGGGCATCAAACACCGTGGTAATGCCTGCGCCTATAACTTGCGCATCATGCGCCAAAACGGCGGAAAGGGCGGGCCATTCCACCTTCGGGCGGGGCATGGCGTGCACTTCGAGATGGTCTGTGTGCAATTCGACAAGGCCGGGGAGGAGGTAATCCCCTTCCATATCCATCCCTTTTTCAGGGGCTTTGCCTTCGCCAAATTCGATGATGGTTTGCCCCTCAATGACGAGATAGCCACGAAACTGGTGCTCCGCCGTGACAATCTCCGCATTTGAGAAAATGCTGATCCCTCTCATGCGCCTCTTGCCTCATATTTATCCAGGAATGCCTCTACCGAAAGGCTACGAAAATCATCGAGCGCAGCGCGTAAAACGGTGTGGGGCCAATCCCACCAGGCGAGTGCATCCATCCTGTCTGCAATGGCACGCGGGAAGCGCTCGCGGATACGGTGCGCAGGCACGCCGCCCACGATTGTGTAGGGCGCAACATCCTTCGAGACCACCGCACCCGCGCCCACCACCGCGCCATTGCCGATGCTCACGCCGGGCAGAATGGTTGCGCCATGGCCGATCCAGACATCATGGCCGATGGTGATGCGATGCGCGCGCCGCCATTCAAAAAAGCCGGTTTCCTGCTCGGCATCCGCCCAGTAATTATCCGCGCGATAGGTGAAATGATGGAGCGTTGCCCGCCAGGTTGGATGGTTGGTGGCGTTGATACGCACATGCGAGGCAATATTGACGAATTTGCCAATCGTCGCGCACCAGATTTCACTATCCCGCACCACATAAGAATAATCCCCGATGCTGCTTTCGCTGATTTCGCACCGCGCATAAATCTCGGTATAGCGGCCGATTACGCTGTCCTTCACCTCAGCCGTGGGGTGGATGAGCGGCCTTTCCGAGAGTTTGGGTGTGCGGGAAGCCATGATCATGCGGCTTCCCCTATCGTCGGGCTGGCAGAAAACCGTGTCACGTCCAGAACGCGATCCGCCACGCGCGCGCGCACGTCTTCATCATGGAAAATGCCAAGAAAGCCTGTGCCGCAGGCTTTGTGCGCAGCAATCAACGCAATGACGGCTTCCCGGTTCACCACATCCAGCGAGGCGGTCGGTTCATCAAGGATCATGAAGCTGTGGTTGCCAGCAAAGCCGCGGGCGATATTCACGCGCTGCTGCTCCCCGCCGGAAAAGGTGGCGGGTGGCAGCTTCCAGAGCCGTTCGGGCAGGTTGAGATTGGTGAGGAGGGTGGCAGCGCGATCCTTCGCCGCATCCACCGAAAGCCCCGCCGCGCGGGCTGGTTCCGCGACAATATCGAGCGCCGCCACACGGGGGATGACGCGGAGGAACTGGCTGACATAGCCCATCGTCACCCGCCTGACTTCCAACACCTCACGGGGGGAGGCTTGGGTAATGTCCACCACCCTGCCTTCATGCAGCAATTCCACCGTGCCGGAATTTGTGAGGTAATTCCCGTAAATCATTTTGAGGATGGAGGATTTGCCTGCGCCGGATGGCCCGCCAAGCACCACGCATTCGCCTGCGGAGACGGTGAAATTCACATCCCGCATCACGGGCAGGATCGTGGAGCCGTGCAGGTGCAAGGTGAAGGATTTTGCAAGGCCGGAAACGGTGAGTAAGGTGTGCATGATCGTGTTTATCCTCATCCGATCAGATCCTCATCGCGAGGAGCGCAGCGATGTGACGATCCAGACTTTGAAAATTGCCCGCAAAGAGAAGCAAGACTGGATTGCTTCGTTGCCTCTGCGAGGCGCCTCGCAATGACGGTGGATTGATCCTCCCCATCTCAAGCCGCCAGAACGGAGGAGACGAGAAGCTGCGTATAGGCCGCTTGCGGGTCATCCAGCACCCGATCCGTCAGCCCCGCTTCGATCACCGCGCCGGATTTCATCACCAGAATCCGGTGCGAAAGCAGCCTTGCGACGGAAAGATCATGCGTCACCAAAATCACGGCAAGGCCAAGGTCCGCCACCAATGAGCGGATGAGATCGAGCAGGCGGGCCTGCACGGACACATCCAAGCCGCCCGTCGGCTCATCCATAAACACGAGGCGCGGCGCGGTGACGAGGTTGCGGGCGATTTGCAGGCGCTGGCGCATCCCGCCCGAATAGGCGGTGGGGCGATCATCAATCCGGGAGGTATCGATCTCCACCCGTTCCAGCCAATCGCTGGCGATGGCGCGGATATGGCCATAATGCCGGTTGCCGATGCCCATCAGCCGTTCCCCGATATTGCCACCGGCGGAGACATTCATCCGCAAGCCCTGCGCCGCATCCTGATGCACAAAGCCCCAATCCGTGCGGGCGAGGAAGCGGCGTTCCGCCTCCGGCAAGGTGGCAAGGTTGCGGGTGATGCCATCCCGCATCCGGTAGGAGACCATGCCGGAATCCGGCGTTAAGCGGCCTGAAAGCAGATTCAGAAGCGTGGTTTTGCCGGAGCCGGATTCACCGACAATCGCCAGCACCTCGCCTTCCGCGAGTTCGAGCGAGACCGAAGCGCAGCCGAGGCGGTTGCCATAGAGTTTCGTGAGGCCGGAGGCGGTAAGGAGGGGGGAGGATTGATTCATCATCATTCCGCTGCCTCCAGGGGCATGTCTTCTCCGCCATAAAGATGGCCGTGATGGCCCTCCGCGCGGCGTTTTTCGCAATAATCCGTATCCGAACACACGAACATCCGCCCGCCTTTATCATCCGTCACCACCTCATCGAGGTAGGAGGCGGTGGAGCCGCACAAAGCACAGGGATGGTCAAACTTTGTGGGTTCAAACGGGTGATCCTCAAAATCAAGGCTCACCACCTTCGTGTAGGGCGGCACGGCGTAAATCCGCTTTTCGCGTCCCGCGCCGAAAAGCTGCAAGGCCGGGCAATCATCCATTTTCGGGTTATCGAATTTGGGGATGGGGGAGGGCGCCATCACATACCGCCCCGCGACTTCCACCGGATAATCGAAGGTTTTGGCAATATGCCCGTGGCGGGTAATATCCTCATAGAGTTTGACGTGCATGAGGCCATATTCCGCCAGAGCATGCATCGTCCGCGTTTCGGTTTCGCGCGGCTCAAGCAAACGTAAGGGTTCGGGCAGCGGCACTTGATAGACGATGATCTGATGATCCTGCATCGCTGCTTCGGGGATGCGGTGGCGCGTCTGGATAATGGTCGCCTTTTCTGTCGCCGTTGTGCCTTCCACGCCTGCTGTTTTGGCGAAAAAGGCCCGGATGGAAACGGCGTTCGTCGTATCATCCGCGCCTTGGTCAATCACTTTGAGAACATCCTGCTTCCCGAGGATAGCAGCCGTAATCTGCACGCCGCCCGTGCCCCAGCCATAGGGCATCGGCATTTCGCGGCTTGCAAACGGCACCTGATAGCCCGGAATGGCAATGGCTTTCAGGATCGCGCGGCGGATCATCCGTTTGGTTTGCTCATCGAGATACGCGAAGTTATAGGCTGGTGCGGCGCTCATTCGGCGGCCTCCTGATGCGCGGGGGCGAAGGTGCCTGCCTCATATTCCGCCCGCATCTGACGAAGCAGCGCAAGTTCAGCCTGAAAATCAACGTAATGCGGCAATTTGAGATGCTCGACAAAACCCGTCGCCTGCACATTGTCAGAATGGGAGAGGACAAATTCCTCATCCTGCGCGGGGCCCTTGATCTCCTCCTCAAACTCCGTCGAGCGAAGCGCCCGATCGACGAGGGACATGGACATGGCCCGCCGCTCGCAATGGCCGAAGCTGAGGCCATAGCCGCGCGTGAACCGCGCTTTTTCTTTCGTGGAGCCGGTGAATTGGTTGACCATCTGGCATTCTGTGACGGTGATCTCCCCAAGCGGAACGGCGAAGCCAAGCTCCTCCACCATCAGCTCCACCTCCACCTCCCCCATGCGGATTTCACCCACAAACGGGTGGTTGCGGCCATAGCCGCGCTGGGTGGAATAGCCGAGCGCGAGGAGAAAGCCCTCATCCCCCCGCGCGAGGTTTTGCAGGCGCAAATCCCGCGCGGCGGGAAAAGCGAGCGGATCACGCGTCAAATCCCCCACCGGCGCACCCGGTTCTGCAACGGGGCTTTTCTCGATGAGGTCATCAGCCGCGATGATATCCGTTACGCGCGGCATGGTGGCATCCGCATCAACCGGCGCGGTGGCGGGGGCTTCGATGGCCGTCTCCCCTTCAGCCGCGAGCGCAAAATCCAGCAGGCGATGCGTATAATCGAAGGTGGGGCCAAGCACCTGCCCGCCCGGCAAATCCTTGTATGTCGCGGAGATGCGGCGGCGCACCTCCATCGCGCTGGTATCCACCGGCTCGGAAAAGCCGAAGCGCGGCAAGGTGGTGCGATAGGCGCGGATCAGAAAAATCGCCTCAATCAAATCTCCCCGCGCCTGCTTGATGGCGAGGGCAGCGAGCGGGCGGTCATAGAGCGAGCCTTCCGCCATCACACGATCAACACTGAGGGAGAGTTGCTGCTCGATCTGTGTGACGGTGAGTTCGGGGGTGCTTTCATCCCCGCGCCGGGATTTGGCAAGCAGGGAATGCGCGTTCGCAATGGCCCGCTCCCCGCCTTTGACGGCAACATACATTATGGCTCTCCCGCATTATTGGCCGTAAGAATAGTTGTGCGCGGCAAGCCGATGAGCATTCCATCGCCAACAAAAACGAGATCAACCCCCAGCGGGAACTGCGCCCGGTTCGCCACGCATTGCGCCGCAAAATCTGAAGGCAGGTTTGTGACGGCAAGCGAGATTTTGTCCGCAATGCCAGCGCCTTTGAGCGTGTGCGTCGTCCCGCCTTCCAACCCGTCCACAAGGGCGAGTATGGTGGTGGATTGATCGGGGTATTCCGCATTGCCCTGATTGAACTGCGCGAGCGTGAGGGCATCCTTGCGCAGGTCAACCAGCGCGAAATCCGCTTGATCCGGGCTATTGACCCTTTTCGCGCCGGTATGAAAGGTGAGATAGTGCCCCACGCTTTCTTGCGCCGCCAAGGCAGGGGACAGCCAGAAGGTGACTTCGAAATCCAGCACCATCAACGCCAAGGCGGCCAAAGCGGGGGTGAGCGGGGCAGGGGGGGGGGTGAGCGTGCTCGCAAGCGGGATGATGGTGCCGGGGCGGGCAAGCGCATCCATCATGGCGCGGAAGGCGGTTTGTGATTCAATGCCCGGATCATCATAGCCAGAGGCAAGCGGAACAGCCTTTGTGGGAGATGTGATCATACTCAATCCTCCCCACGCACAAGCGTGAAAAAATCTACCTTCGTGGCGGCAGTTTCCGCCCTTTTTTGCTGTTTTTCAGCGCTAAGGCGGGTGCGGATGGGGGTAAGAACCGTCGCCTCCACCTGTTCCCGCGCATCATCGCGCTGCCAGAGCGCATCCAGAATGGCGATCAGCCGCGCCTGTTGCGTATCCCGCCCCAGCACCTGACCATAACCGTGTTCACCCGTCTCAAGCGCAATAACGGCGCGGGATACGGTGGTTTCGCCCAGGTTGAACGGCGCACCATCCCCTCCTATGCGGCCACGCACCATCACCAGCCCGATCTCAGGTTTGCGCAGGGTCCTTGTTGGAAGGTTCGGCCAGAACTGCGCCAGGGGTTCGGCTAACTCCGCCCGCTTTGCCTGGGCGAGAGTGGAAAGAACAGCGCGACGCTCCAAAGCAAGACCGGGAGAGGAAAGAGGCTCGTTTTGCATTCACGCTTCGTTTCATGTCTTTATGACAATCGGATAACAGGGAGAGAATAATCCCTCATTGCGCGGCATTCTTTTATTGCGCCCCTGCCATTTTCAATCTCAATCTGGTGGAAAGCCAGTCGATTGCGGCAACCGTGACCAGCACCATGAGGATGATGAAAGAGACGCGATCCCACTCATAGGTGCGGATCATCTCCGAAAGGTGGAGACCAATGCCGCCCGCCCCCACAATCCCGATGATGGTGGCAGAACGGGTATTCGATTCAAAATAATACAGCATCTGGCTCAGCAAGACGGGGAGAACCTGCGGGATGATCCCGAAGCGGATCACCTCCAGCTTCGTGCCACCGGCAGAGAGAACCCCCTCACCCTGTTTGCGATCCACCGCCTCGATCGCTTCTGAAAAAAGCTTGGTGAAGGAGCCTATATCACTCGTCATAATGGCAAGAACGCCGGCAAAAGGGCCAAGCCCCACCACATTGATCCAGATCAGCGCCCAGATCAGCGTATCCACTCCCCGGATCGTATCCGAAAAGCGGCGGGTGAAAAAGCGGGTGAGCCAATTTCCCAAAGCCCCCCGCGCGGCAAAAAAGCCGAGTGGGAACGCAAAAAACGCGGCCAGCAAAGTGCCCAGAAAGGCAATGGCGATGGTCTCCCCCAAAGCTTTTGCAAAAAGCGGGAAATAACTACCGCTTGAAGGCGGCACCATCAATCCCAGAAAAGTTTTCAACTGGCCAAGCCCCGCCCCCAGCCGTGCAAAGGAAAATTCCAGCCGATAGGCTGCAAAAACCGCCAAAGCCAACATGCCACCCAAAACAAGCGTCGTGATGATGCGTGATTGGTGTGAGGGCTTCATCAATCCCGGATGTCTCTGCGCAACGGCTGCCCGATCCGGGAAAAAATCCATGCGGGGCTTTCCGGTATCGGTCGCTTGAAAAATGCTCTTGATCTTTGTGCGCACCATCTCTTCGCTCATGTGCCATCCTCCCGTGCCAGAAGGGAATGGCGCAATTTTTCCGTCCCCAGATCGATCAGCATCACAGTCAGGATCAGCAGGACGAGGATGGCGGAAACATCCGAATAATAAAACTTGCGCACCGCTTCTATGAGATCCTGCCCGATACCGCCCGCGCCGACAAATCCCATCACGGAGGCGCCGCGCACATTGATCTCGAACCGCAGGAGCGCATAACTCGCAAAGTTGGAGAGCACCTGCGGCACAACAGCAAAGCGAATGGCCTGCCAGCGCGTTCCCCCGCTGGAAATGGCACCTTCCACCGGCTTCATATCGATATTCTCAACCACCTCGGCGAAGAGTTTCCCCAAAGCGCCGAAGGTGTGGATCATAATGGCAAGAACACCGGGAAGCGGCCCCAGCCCGAAGGCCACCACGAAGAGCAGGGCAAACACCAGTTCCGGCACGGTGCGGAAAAATTCGAGAATACGGCGAAAAACAAAGCGGCTCTTGCCCCCCGTCGCCAGATTGGCGGAAGCGGCAAAACACAAACAAAATGCGCCGATTGCCCCCAGCAACGTGCCCAGATAGGCAATCAGCAATGTATCACCGATCTTGAGGAGCCATTTTTTCAAGCCCCAGAACCATTCCCCAAAATCCGTAAAAACAAGTGCATTGTTTTCGAGATAAAAAATCCGGCCAATGTAATTCGTGAAATTGAGGATGTTCCTGCCAAGCATGGCAAGATTGACCTCCGCCATCACACTGGCAACACCTATACAGAGGAGGAGCAGGGCAATCCCGAACCACGTCGCGCGTTGCCGCTCACGCAGCACAATGTGATATGCGGCAAGCAAAGGCTCTGTCTGGCTTTCAGGCAAGCGTATGATGGCTTGAGGCATGGGCGCATCCTATGAAAAAAACGCCGCATCCCATCAAGGATGCGGCGTAACGGGGGGTTATGACCCCTTCTTGCGTAGGTTATCGACGAACTTGTTCAGCTCAACGATCGGCTCATAATCTTTATGGGTTGCGGGCGCGAAATTCTGCTGCTTGCCATCCGTCAGCTTCTTGAAACCATCGGGGTCCTTCTTCTCGAAGGCAAACATGGCGGTGCGGATTGCGCCCTTCAGATCCTCCGGCATATCGGAGAGATAGGCATAGGGTGAATTCACGATCTGCTCGGATTTGAAAAGAATGCGGAAATCATCGGCCTTGGCCATGCCTTTGCGATCCATCCGCAGCAGGTTGGATTCCTGCTCATCATTCCACCAATTGGCGGCAATATCCACTTGCCCTTGCTGAAGGGCAATGACCGCGTTTTCATGACTTCCGGTATAGACGACCTTACCAAAAAAGCTTTCAGGCGTGATGTTCATCTTGTTGAGCGCGAAGCGTGGCACATTGTTGCCAGAGGTGGAATTCGGATCAACAAGGCCCAGATTCTTGCCCTTCAAATCCTCGATTTTCTGGTAAGGGCTGTCCTTCTTCACATAAAAGACGGAGTAATAACCCTTTGCGCCATCAAGGTTGACTTCCATCGCGAAGGGCTGCGTTTTTGCGCCTGTCATTGTCGCGCGGGCATAGGAGGCCGGGCCATATTTTGCGATGTGGATTTGGCCTGCCTTCTGCCCCTCGATCACGGCGGCATAATCATTCGCCACGCGCAATGTCACCTTCACGCCCAGTTCTCTGGCGAGGTAATTCACCAGAGGCGTGTAGCGATCATTGGTGCCGGAGGCATTTTCATCGGGGATGGTAGCGAAAACGAGTTCTGGGTATTTCGCTTTCCAGTCCTGCGCAAGGGCGGGCGCGAGGGTGGTTGCAAGAGCGGTTGTGGCCAGAGCAAGGCCAAGCGCAAGACGACGATTGAGCATCGGGTTCTTCCTTTTCGTTGGTGGGTGGAAAAAGGTCAGGCAACAGCGGCGAGTTCGCGCACCGGCATGGGGGGCAGAACATTCATCGCTTCATGGGCCTCAAGGCCATAAAGTTCCCGCGCAGCGGTTACCGTCAGCGCATCGGGCAGGCCATCAAACACCACGCGCCCTTGCGCCATGCCGATGAGGCGATCACAATAATCCTTGGCAATATCAAGGTCGTGCAAATTACAGATCACGGTGATGCCGAAATGCGTGTTGAGGCGTTGCAAGGCATCCATCACCACCTTGGTGTTGCGCGGGTCGAGGGAGGCAATCGGCTCATCCGCCAAAACAATTTCCGGCTCCTGAACCAAAGCGCGTGCGATGGCGACGCGCTGCTGCTGCCCTCCGGAAAGGGTTTCCGCGCGCTGGCCAGCGAGGTTTGCGATATCGAATTGTTCAAGGGCGGACATGGCAATGGCCTTGTCTTCCGCCGTCCAGAGCTTGAGGAGAGAACGTGGCAAGGTGGTGTGATTGAGGCGCCCCATCAAAACATTGGTGAGCACATCAAGCCGCCCGACAATATTGAATTGCTGGAACACCATGGCGCAGCGCGTGCGCCAATCGCGCAGGCCTGCGGGGCTAAGCGCAGTAACCTCCTGATCATGCCACATAATCTTGCCGGAAGATGGGTTCTGCAGGCGGTTGATCATCCGCAACAAGGTGGATTTCCCTGCGCCGGAGTGGCCAATCACCCCCACAAAGCTGCCTTTGGCAATGTCCAGAGAAACATCGTCCACTGCCTGTTTTTCACCGAACTGGCGCGACACATTCCGCAAGACAAGCATGGCCTATTCCCCGCCTTTAATTGACGGTTTTATCGGGTAGCGAGTATATGCGACATCTCGATGACGTCTTGACGACGCCCCGCTAGAGCGTTTCCGGCGAAGATTGAGTCACCTGAAGCGCTCTACTCTCAAGTTTTTACGCAATTCCGGACGCGAAACCGGTTCCCACCCCCGCCTTCGCGGGGGCATGCTTTCGCTGGAATTGCTCTAAAATTAAAAACGCCTATCATACCAAAGGTCATTGAAAATGACTCTTTGGTATTCCGCACGAGAATTTTTTATCCCTTGATAAAAATAAGAAATTCTCGTTTCTTCAATGGCCTTATGCGTCAGCATCCAAGGCCGTTGGTATCAGTCGCCTCGATCTAAACCGGGACAACGTATTGAGGCTCCACATCTAGAGCACCCGGACAGGGAAGGGTTGCGCTTTTGGCGGCCAAAACAAAGCCGCCACCATGCCCTTTTCCGGGAATGATGGCGGCGATGCTTCATGGCTGAACGCCAGAGAATGTCTTGCTCTAGAGCATTTTCAAGCATCGTTGATACCGGTTCGTGTGAAGAACCGAAGGTCCGCGAAGCGAAACTGCGATAAAACAAAAAGATAGAGCGAATAAAGTGAATGCAAATTCACTGAAAACGCTCTAGCAGGGGAGAGCCTGAACCGTCCCTTTCTCCTGCCGGGTGTCTTCTCCGGCGCTTGGCCGATGCGACTTAGCGCGTATTCGCAGGAATGGCG
>Ga0209398_1001328_pt1 | contig 12885 bp, 6 predicted proteins | sample AshMeaBigSpring_FD_184125 | JGI IMG/M metagenome (GOLD analysis project Ga0209398, IMG submission 184125) | Groundwater microbial communities from Big Spring, Nevada to study Microbial Dark Matter (Phase II) - Ash Meadows Big Spring (SPAdes)... | ecosystem: Environmental > Aquatic > Deep... | reverse complement strand
CACAGTTGGTGTAAGATTTAGCAAATGGTAAAATACTGTGTATTCTAAGGCAATATATTGCCGTTTACACTGTTTGGTTTTCTTATGTTGCTTTTAGTAACGCCTCTTTTCCAAGAGGCGTTTTTTATGTATAGAAATTAATATTTCATTAAATGAAGGCTGCCATCATGTAAATAAACTATGTAGTACCTGTACATTTGTGCTTTAAAAAATTACATGAATAAATTCTTTTTAGCTTTTATTGGATTGTTTTTAGTGTTGAATGGTATTGGACAACCAACAACAGGATACTATAATAATGCTGCCAATAAAACTTGTGCAACTTTAAAAACAGCATTAAAAAACATTATTAATAATGGCATTTCGCCCAAAACCTATGGTGAACTGTGGTCTCAATATTTAATTTCTGATGTAAAACCTAGAGAAGTTGGGTCTGGCTCTGCACAAGTAATTTGGGATATGTATTCTGATAATCCAAGTGGATTAGATCCTTACAATTTTACACCAGGTACAGGTAGTGGAGGACAGCAAGATCAAGGAAGTGGAGGCGGTAGTGAAGGCGATAAATACAATAGAGAACATTCTGTACCACAAAGTTGGTTTTCTGGTAATACAGGAACACCAGGTCCAACTACAGATTATCACCATATTTTTCCAACCGATAAATATGTAAATAATAGAAGAGGTAATCAACCTTATGGAGAAGTTGCAAGTGCTAGTCAAACTTTTTTAAATGGTAGTAAAATGGGTAGTTCTTCAGTTGCAGGTATTTCAGGTACTGTTTTTGAACCCATTAATGAGTATAAAGGTGATTTTGCTAGAGCTTTTTTATACTTTGTAACGATGTACGAAAGTGAAATGTCAAGTTATTCAGGTAATACAGAAAATGCACAAGCATTTGATTTTAATACATTTCCTAGTGTAAGACTAGCCTATTTACAATTAATGATAAAATGGCACAATCAAGACCCAGTAAGTGCTAAAGAAATTGCAAGAAATAATGCAGGATTTTTGTTTCAAGGTAATAGAAATCCGTTTGTAGACAGTCCACAATACGTTCAAAGAGTTTGGAATGGCAGTTGTGCAGGTTTATCTGTTTTACCTGCTACCATTTCTCTATTTTCAGGAAAGCTATCTGAATCATCGTTTAGTTTACAATGGGATGTTGTTGGTGAAGTAAATTTAAATGGATATGCAGTAGAAAAAAGTATAAACGGTAGCCAGTTTTTTAATATAGGTTTTGTGCCAGCAAATGGAAGCAAAACTTATAATTTTACTGCCAATGTACTAGAAAATAAAGGTCAAAGAATTTACTTTAGGTTGAAAAAGATAGATAAAGATGGTAGCTATACTTACAGCGAAACCTTATCTATATATATTCCTCAAAACACAGTTTTACATTTATTCCCAAATCCTACAAACAGTCAAATACAAGTTATTTTACCAAATAATAATACACTTAAGAAGCTTGTTGAAATAACAATAACAGACGTTACAGGAAGAATCGCTTGGAAACAAACTCAAGAACAAAAGAATAATAAACTAATCATTGAAACACTACACTTAAAGAATGGATTTTATACCTTACAAATAAGAGAAGCCAAGAATGTTTATACAGAAAAAATTCAAGTGCTGCATTAATAAACTTTCTTTTCATTTATATAAATTCATTTTGAATATAATTCATGTTTGTGTAAAGAAAATTTTTTCATATTAGCATACAAATAATAAAAGCCCCAGTTATTTTGGGGCTTTAGTACAACTGATAATCTACAATCAAATTTATGGAACTATTGTAATTTGTAATTGTTTAATTACTTCAGTTCGTTTATTCATATTAATATTCGTACCTACAAAAGTTATGTTGTAGACACCTGGTGTTCTAAAAAAATACAAGTATTGAGCAAATACCCCAGGAGTTTTATAATAATCGTAAGTTAATCCAGTAAAAGCAGTATTTGTTTCGTTCTTTATCGTTACTCCTTGATCGGGGTTAACTGTTTTTAAATTCACTTTAGAAGTAATTAACCAATCATCATTATCGTCATTATTAAATGTTGTTCCTGGATCAAATTGAATAGGATAAGCAGTTCTTATAGTAATTCCATTGCTATTACGTACACTATCGGCAGCAGAAATATTTCCCGTTCCTACATTCCAAGCATTAAAGCCTGGCAAAGTATTGTTTAACAAACTTGCTTGAACCCAACCAGTATTTGCAAAAGTGCTGAATAATGGTGTTCTTGTACCATCAGCTAAAATATTAGTTAAGGTAAGATTTTGAATTTGTCTTCTTCTTTGTACAGCTGTTGGATATTTTTTTCCGATGGCTCTAAATGCAATATTTATAGATTCTACTGAATTAAAATCTGTTAAATCAATAGAATCTGAAGTTGAAAATGTTGTTGTTAAAGTAGTTGGCCATTTGGTATTTCTTGCAGTTATATCTGTCCAAGTAGCTCTAACAATTGATGCAGAATCATATCCACTTAAATTAGAAGAAACAAGTAATTGTAAAGAATCGTTATTCAGCAAAATGCCATTTTGCATTGCTGTTTGAAAAACTAATTTTGGATTACCGGCTGCAATAACCCTTGTTCTATTTTCATATCTACGACCGGCCTCTCCTGAATAAAAAGTAATAAAATCTGGACCTGATGAGAAATTGAAAATAACACTATCACCAACTTTATAAGTTTGTTTAATAGTTGTTACATTAAAATCGTTTGGTGTTGAAATATCATCGTACTTGTTACAAGCAGTTGCAAGCAAACAAATTGCAGCCGCAGCTATTTGTAATAAACTATTTTTTTTCATATGACTATTTTTTTCGTTGCTATAAATTACCAACCTAAGTTTTGAGAAAGTGCAGAATTAGCAGCAATTTCTAAAGCTGGTATTGGGAATAATGTGAATTTAGATGGATTTGTTAAGAAATTACTTGCAGCAAATGTTGATGCAAAATTGTAAGAAGCCGGTGCATTTGCGGCAACATCATTTAGTACCGCTTGCATAGCTTGTGGCATTGTTCCCCATCTTATTAAATCTTGTCTTCTTACACCTTCAAAACAAAATTCTCTACTACGTTCGTCCATTAAATCTTGCATAGTAAAAGTAGTTACATCAACTGTAGCAGATGGAGTAGTTGGGTTTAAACCAAATGCTCTACGTCTTACTTGATTAAAATATTCTACAGCAACTGCACTTGGGCTTCCGTTAACTCTTAAATCTGCTTCTGCGGCCATTAACAATACATCTGCATATCGTACAATTGGAAAATTACAAGAAGTATTGTTTTGTAAACGAACAGATGGAATATTCAACTCATATTCTCTTCTCCATTTACCAACGGGTCTTTCGTAAGCAGTAGGATAGCCAGAACCTCCTGCACTTACATTAATTGCAGTAATTCTTCCTCCACTAACTACAGCAACAGCAGTTGCACCACTACCAACATTTGTAGTTGTGTTATTAGTTGCAAAACCACTAAAGGTAATTGTTGGTGCAGATGTGTAACCAGTACCTCCATTATCTACAACAACAGAAGTAATTGCACCTGATGCAGATGTATAAGCAGTTGCAGTTGCACCTGTTCCACCACCACCTGTAATGTTAACTGTAAGTGTAAAAAAACGTGTAGTTGTGGCATTTTTGTATAAATATGGTGCAATAGCCCAGTCTCTTCTTAAATCGCCAGGAGCATATAGCCTATACAATCTATTATGTGTTCTGTAAGTACCATTTGAAAACCCTATAATAGACGTTGCTGTTCCATCAGGGCAGTATAAACCCATAATGGCACCTAAAGTTTGAGTTACAGGAAATCCGGTTCCTGCAAAAGCGCCTGTAACATTAGATTTAGATAAAAATGCTGCATCCCAAATACCTTCTGTAACATTAGGATCGTTTATATTGTTTTGCATATTATTAATAAACAATCTAGCATAAGCAGGTGTACCTGAAACAAGTGGTGTACTATTTAAAGCATGTAAGTTGGTAGCAATTAATTTTTGAGCCCAAGTTAAAGCTAGCTGATATTTAGATACATCATTTACAGGATTTCCTGCCATTGCTAAACAGACTCTAGCCAAAATAGCTTGAATTGCAGATTGATTAACTACAGTAGGCGTGGCTTGTGCTGCCTGCCAAGCTTGAGGTCTATTTATTGGCGGAACCATTGCCTCGGCCTTCGTCATTTCTGCAATAATAAAATTATATACTTCTTTTACCGGTGTTCTTGGTAAATTAAAATTAGTAACACTTGTTGTTGGTAAGGTTTTTAAAGGAACGTCGCCATATCTACTTGCTAGCAAATAGTAATAAAAAGCCCTTAAGAAAATTGCTTGTCCTTTCATATTTGCTTTCTTAGTAGAATCCATTTCTACTTTGTCAATTACATCTACAATAATATTTGCTCTTTCGATACCTCTATACAATTGTCTCCAATATTCAGCAATATTGGTAGTGTTTACATCGGCATTATACAATTCTGGTTGAAAAGTGGTTGCATTTGTTCCATTTCTGAAACATTCATCTGCACCTGCTTCTAAATAACCCCATAAACCTTGTGCATACAGTTGATCGGTATTTAACAAAGAATAGGTTCCGGCTAATTGTGCTAATAATTGTGGTTCTGTTGCATAAGTTGTAGGTTCAAAAAAGAAGGGATCTAAACTTATATCTTTCTTACAAGCACTTGAAAAAGTGATAATTGTAAGTATTATACATGCTAATTTTTTCATTGGTAACTATTTAGTTTCAAACAATTTTATTTGAAGTGATTTTGTAAGAATTTAGAAGGTAACATTTAAGCCAAAAGTGAGTGTAAATGCTCTTGGATATGGCGTTGAATCGTATCCACCTGCTAACACTGCATAGCCACTACTTGGTTGAATAAATGTATATCCTGAACCACCAACAGTTGTACTTCCTACATTGGTTCCACCAACTGGTGAATTTGCAGGATTATTGGTTCTAAATGTAGAAACTTCTGGATCGATACCTGTGTACTTAGTTATGGTGAAAATATTTTGTGCAGCAAGGTTTAAACGTACACTTCTAATTTTCATACGCTTTAAAAGTGCATTTGGCAATGTATAAGATAATGCCAAAGTTTTTAAACGTAAGAACGAAGCATCTTCAATAACACGAGATGAAGGACGAGGGTTTGTACTACCTGCATCGCCTCTATTATTGTATCTAGCTCTTGGAATATCATTTGTTGGATTAGTTGGTGTCCAACGATTGGCATAAGTAGCAAACTGATTAAAGTTTAATTGATAACCGCCATTTGATTCAAATACAATTCTATTTGCATTCAATACTTCATTACCATAACTCCATTGAAAGAAAACATTTAAAGAGAAGTTTTTATAAGAAAAATTATTACTAAATCCACCGGTATGAATTGGAAGTGGACTACCTAATGTTGTTTGATCGTTGGCATTAACAACTCCATCTCCAGTAATATCAACATATTTAGGATCTCCGGGCTGAACAGGTGTTGTTGTTCCGTAAGTAGGTACACCTGGTTTTAAAACATATGTTCCGTTAGCCAATTTATCAAAATCACTGTATTGATAAACTCCACCCCATTGGTATCCATAAAACTGAGATATTGGTCCACCAACTTTAGCTATCCATGCCGGTGCTGCTCCTGTAAGAGCCCAATTGGTTTGTATAGATTCTACACCTTGATAAAATTCATCGATATTGCTTTTATTGAACGATATATTAAAACTTGTTGTCCACTTAAAGTTTTTAGTAGTAAGATTTACAGAGCTAACGGTAAATTCTAAGCCTGAATTTGTAACTCTACCCGTATTTTGATATTGAGTATTTAAACCATTTCCATAACCAGCAATATATGGCAAACGAACACCTAATAAAAAGTCTTTGGTTTTTTTCTCGTAATAAACTGCTTCGAAGGTTAATTTATCCTTTAAAAATCCTAGTTCAACACCCAAATCTAAACCTGTTGTTGTTTCCCAAGTTAAATCGTTGTTTCCGTAAAAAAATGGTTGAACTCCTGGTGCATAAGTATTAGCCCAAGCGTAACCAGCTGCATTTTGCAAAGAACCAAATTGAGACAAATAACTAAAATCTCCTACTCTATTGTTACCAACTGAGCCATAGCTTGCTCTTAATTTAGCAAAACTAATTATGTTAGAAACTTTATTCATAAATTGCTCTTTCGATACAACCCATGCACCAGCTATAGAAGGGAAGAAGCCCCATTGTTTACCAACAGAAAATTTAGATGACCCATCTGTTCTACCGGTTAAAGTAAGGTAATATTTATCTGAAAGGCCATAATCGAATCTACCAAAAAAAGAATATAATTGATTATGAGTAGCACTTACCAATGGAAGAGTAGCTGTTCCTGAATTCATACTATAAATACCTAGGTATTCTGTTGCCTGAGGAATATTGATAGACCTAAAGCTAGATGATTTTGATTTTCCATATTGATACTCAAAACCTGCAACCACGTCAAAGCTATGAATAGATTTTAGTCTTGTTTTATAACTTAATACGTTAGAAGTAGTATAGTTTTCATTCAAAGTATTATTTAAAAACCCGTTGATACCGTTTACGTTTGCAATGGCACCACTTTGGTTTCTAAACAATAATCCTTGTTGTGTTTCTGAATTATAAAACTGCTCTAGTTTTAAGTTTGTAGCATTGTAACTACCTGATACTCTAAACTTAAATTTTTTCCAAAACGTATATTCTACAAATAAATTTAAGTTAGCAGTATTAGTAATGTTTACTCTATGTTCGTTCTGGGCTTGAACCAATGGATTAATTAAGTTATCACCTAAATTGGCAGTAGCATTACCATTAAAAAAGTCTTCTAAAGCAGTACTATCGAATAAAGAGTTTAATACATCTTGGTTTCTCACTCCATTAACAGGTCTGTACTGCCACATACCTTGTACAACTCCACCACTTCCAGATGCAGGCACTGTTCCAAAGGTTCTTGTATTAGAGTAACTAGCAATTACACCTGTGCTAAAGTGTGAACTAATTTTTTGACTTAAAGAAAACCTACCATCATATTTACGTAAACCAGAATTTAGGATTACGCCTTTTTGATCGAATAAAGAGCCAGAAACGGTATATTTTGTATCTGTATTTCCGCCAGATAAATTCAAAGAATGGGTTTGAATACTTCCTGTTTGAAGTAATAAGTCTTGCCAATCGTAGCCAGGAACTGTTTTATAATAATTTAGGTCAATTCCTTTCGCTGGATCTAAATAAACTTGAGCAAATCTACGATTGATATTTGTAGGTGTACTTGCTATACTATCTAATTCTAATTGCAGTTTTACAAACTCATATGGATTCATCATTTTCACCCTGTTAATATCTTTTTGAATGCCATAAGAAGAAGCATAAGTTAAACGAGGAGGACCAGATTTTCCCTTTTTTGTTGTTATTAATATTACACCATTAGCTCCACGAGAACCATATATTGCTATAGATGCGGCATCTTTTAAAATTTCAAAAGATTCGATATCATTCTGGTTAATAGAATTTACATCCATATTTTCTACTGCAAACCCATCTATTACATATAATGGAGAAGCTTCTTGGCTTACAGAACTTCCACGTATAACTATACTTGCAGCACCACCTGGTTGACCATCGCTCTGAGTAACTACAACACCTGCTACCCTACCTGCTAAAGCTTGATCGAATGAGTTAACAGGTGCTAACTGCATTTCCTCAATATTGGCTTTACCAACTGTACCAGTTAATTCTTTACGCTTCTTTGTTCCATAACCCACAACTACAACTTCTTCTTGTTGTGCTGGATCTATTCGTAAGACAACATCGATAATTGGTTTTGCTCCGATTCCTCTTTCCTGAGTTAAAAATCCAACATAACTAAATTGTAAAATTGATTGCTTTGATGGTGCAACAATTTTATACTTACCATCTACACTAGTAACACTTGCTTTTGTGGTTCCTTTTATTTTTACAGAAACGCCTTCCATGGCAATGCCATTACCGTCTGTAACCACACCCGTAATTGTGATATTTGTTTGTGCTTGAAGAAAGCTGGTAATAAAACATAGCATTAATACAAATGATGTTCTAAAAATTTTGTTTGAATAAATAGAATGTAATTGCTGAGACAGCATCTTTGAGGGAGACTTTTTTTTCATTTGGCAGCTATTTTAAAACAAGAAGTTATTAGAAATACAATCAAATACATATTGTATTTTCAAGATGCAAGTAATCTTATTTATATCAATGTATGCGATAAAATTACGAAACCGGTTTCGGTATTTCTTTTAAGAGTAAAAGCAGCAAAAAAATAATGGAATAAAATTGATGAGTCTACTATTTATTAAGTATAAATTTTGGTTGTTTTTTCCGAATAAAATCATTTTTTTCAGAAGCTTTTCATTGATTAAAAAATTTTACAGTTACTATTGTTTCTATTTTTTTTACTAAGTTTTTTAAGTGTTCAACAAAATAATTTTCATTTTTAAAGCCTGCGTCTGACAATTCCCAACAAGCGACACTGTAATAAGTTATTGGTTTTGCAGATACTGGTTTTAATTTAGCAAAATAACTAGATGCAAAAGCACCTGCATCTGGAGATTTCCCCCATCCTTCATAGGTTGTCTTTGGAATAATAATAGCCATACCTAAAACATATTCCTTATTATATGTTTGATAGTCGTGTGTATACAATACCACCCAATTTTCTGTTTCAAATGTTTGTAGCGGTTTGTTAGTTGCAGCTTTTGGCAAACCAATAACCAAAGTATCATTTACTTTCAAAGACTGAATGTTTACTGTATTTTGATAAGCATACATATCGGGCCAAATAGTAGGCTGCTCTTGAACTTGGTAGGTTGATGTTGCATTGGGTTTCCAATTTTGATAGTCGATAGTAAATGAAGCATAAATGGGCCCATTGTTAATAATCTTGAATTTTGTAGCCTCTACAGTATGTACACTATCATTAGCGGTAACACCAATTCTGTACAATTGATTTTTCTGCAACAATCCAATGCCGCCTAAACCTACAGACAGACCACTGGCTGTACCTACTGGTAAAATATCTCTACCCCAATCTTTTAATACATGGTAATTATCTTCTACTTCGCCTTTTGAAGAAATACCTACACTATCTGGACTAATGGCTTCTATTCGTTTTCCAAAAACATCTTTGGCATTTCTACCATCGAAATAATGTCTGAAACCTACTTTATTGTTTTCCCATGTTGGGCCATCGGTTTGATATGGTTGAAAACCTGTAAGTTTTAGTAACATGTTTGGATAAAATGTATCTGATGACAGTTTTACCAATTCTGCTGATTTTGAACTTCTTTTTCTAAAACGAATATTTACTTTGTTGGCTATTACAGGTTTAACATTTGTCCATGACAGCGTATACGTTGCAGTTTCATTTCCACTTAAACTGGTTTGAAAAAATAATTGCTTTTCTCTTTTGTTGGAAGATAACTGTATGAGTTGTGCATCGATAACTTGATTGAATTGATTTTTTACAATAGGATAAATGAATTGTTTGTTTGGATGCATTGATGCTTTTGACAATGTTACAAACACTTCTTTTTGCTCAATACTAAGATTTGATTGATTGCTAACTTTTAATTGAATAGGTTTAAATACTTGTTTTGTTTGTGCTTGTATTTGAAAAGAAATACAGATGGCTATTAAGATTATAAAAAAAGAATTTTTTTTCATACTGCTTTTAAATTGAAGATATAAATGTAGTTGATGCATTGAAGAAGTTGGTTTGTTGAATAAGGATATTTAGTTGAAGAGTGCGACGCAACGGCTGCTGCTAGTAGCACAAATGCTGGTTACATACATATTTTTAGATGCATTAAATCTGATGACATATTTCTAAAACCAACCTTTATGTTTTTCAACTGGTTGAACATGCATGTTTACGGATAAGGATAAATTTTTCCAAGTTGCATTTAAAATATTATTCTCATAATAAAAACTGGGTTTGCTTAACTTTTGTTGTGTGTTTTTTTCGCTTATATTGAGTGTAAAAGCTGTAATACATTTTTGTATTTCTAATAAATTAAAGTTTACAGCATTGCCTTTGTACAGTACAAAATCTACCCAACTAGTATTTCCATCTGAGCCTTTTTCCCAATAGCCATTTTGGTTGTTAATATTTCCCTCGAATAAGTGAATATTGAATGTAAGTTCATCAGCTTCAATAGAAAAAGGTGAATTATAAACTGTAGGTACAGCAAGGGTTTTATTGAATTGAGTATTTCCAAATTCGAATCGTAAACGAATATCAGAAGCAGTAAATTTTCCATCCTTTATCTTATCTATGTTGATATGTTTATCACCCAAACCTGTTACCAAATTGATGGCTGCTAAAACATTATTTTCTTGTTGTGCAGTTGATAAACTTGCTGAACTAAAATCGTAATTATCGTGTAAAAAACGAATCTGCAAATATTTTGGCTGTTGCTTGCTTCCCCAATAAGCAATTAATGGTCTACGTTGATTCCATAAGCTAGCATGATTAATTGAAGCCAATGCAAAACGATGTGATAAATAAGATGTACCAATAATTTGAGGTGTGTTGGGCTCAAAAATGTCTACCTCTGTTCTTGGATAATTGGCTTCTAAAAAGTAATGTTCTACATCTTTTGGCATTACATGCTTGTACCTTCTAAAAGTAATGTAACTGTATATAGAAGAATCTTCTTTTCCAATTTTACCATTAGACGCCTCTGCTAATAAATTATAAAACGATTTGTTTACAATTGAACTATAGGTTCTGCTATGAGGACCCGTCCATTGGCCAGAAGGAATATGATAGTGACGAGCCACAATTTGCCAACATAAATGATACAAACTATCTACCTTTTTTCGATCTGCTTCGTTTACAAAATATAATTGCATTCTATTCAACTCTTCCATAGCAGTGATGGAATAAGTTGGACTATTGTATTCTGTAAACCCATTTTTATTTAAAGTATAGGCATAAAATTCGTTTAGCTTATTGGTGCCATATTGTATTAACGCTGAATTGTTTAATAAATAGCCTGCCATATACGTAACATAAGTATCCATTAAGGCAATATTGGTGTACCCTAAATTTACATTTCGCTTTGTAATAGAATTGGCAGCTAACAATAAGCCATGTTGTAGTTTTTGATACAATGTATCTGGAATAGATGCTTTATGATTGATACAAATTTCTATAAGTGTAACTGCATTAAAATCTGCCATATTATAATCTGGCGGTGATTTTTTTGTTTGTAAAGGTTCTTCTAAATAATAAGGCCACACACCACAAGTAGGTGATGAGGCAGCTGTATCTTGTAAGGATAATGATTTATGAATAATGGCAAATGCTCTAGCATACAAACTTTTATCGCCAGTATTTAACAACGCCAATGCATATTGAAATGAGCTACGTACTTGATGATAATTACCTGAAGTAGCATCGGTATGATATTGATAGCCGTTTACTTTGGTAACTATCATGTTTACATTTGCATCGAAACTATTTTCGTTTCTCTTTAAAAGATTGGCAAGTATTTGCTGATCGTTTTTTGATAACTGAACCGAACGCAAACCCTTTATTGGATTGCTACTTTGTGCAATTAAAAATAAAGGCAACAGTAGTAGCATCATATACATCAACAATAAATTGACATAAAAAGGATATCTGTTATTTTTCATGATATATATTTAAATAATTTTTTATTGCTTAACAATGAATTTAATAACTGTATTACTACTGTTTAATGTAACAACTTTTAATGAATAAAGTCCAGCCAATAAACCATGTGTATTAATGGAAATACTGTTGTTTCCTTTATTTAGAACAATTTTTTTACTCAGTACATCTTTACCAAAAATATTGGAAATAACTAGCGTTGCATGTTGATTATAAGCCACATTTAAAATGTTTAACATGGTGCTGTTATTTACAACAGGATTGGGAAAGATTTTTAAATTGATTTGCTCATTACAGCTAGTATGAAGATTAATGGATTGACTATATGAAAAAGAACCATCTTTATCAATCATTTTTAATCGATAAAATGCTGTTTTCTGTTGTGGAATTGTGAGCTGATAACTACAAGTATTTTGATTGTTATTACACTTTGCAACTACAGAATTAACAAGTGTAAAATTATTGCCATTAATACTCGCTTCAACTTCGAATCTATCAAAGTTCGTTTCATTGTTTGTAACCCAATTTAATTGTGCATTACATTCTTTTTTTTCTGCTGTAAATGATATTAATTGTAAAGGCAAACTCCCTACTATATTTATATTTATAGGTGTTGTAGCAAATTGCCAATTCGGTGCATCGTACACTACTGCTGTAATAGAATGATTACCTGGTGTTGCTGATAACCAATTTACAGTATATACAACAGAATCGAAACTGCTTACTAAAACAGTTGGATTGATAGATGTAATTTCACTACCATTATCGAAAAATTTAACACTAGAGATACAACGTGCAATATTTGGATTTTTTGCTTTTACTCGTAAGGTTAATGTTGTAGGAAATGTAAAGTTGTTGTTACTTGTAACTGTTGTACTTATCTCTGGTTTAATGCCTTGAATAATTTGATTATTGGTTAATGTTGTTCTAAAAGTATCGATGTATAAACCAATTCTATGCAAACGCCAATCGGTACTACAAGTTCTTGCAAAAGCTCCTGTTCTTTTTAAACTATCAATTAAAAATGGCTTTATTGGGTTTCTTAAAATGCCAGAAAGTTTTAAATTATTTGCCACAACAGATCTATACGATGTAAATGGATGTTGTGTTTGAGCATACGTTGAATTCGTTGTTCCATCTGTGTTAAACAAACTAGCATCTGAAACATTACGAATTACTTG